>Ga0208413_1001392_pt1 | contig 15503 bp, 14 predicted proteins | sample AntAceMetag02UKD_FD_184761 | JGI IMG/M metagenome (GOLD analysis project Ga0208413, IMG submission 184761) | Saline lake microbial communities from Ace Lake, Antarctica - Antarctic Ace Lake Metagenome 02UKD (SPAdes) (version 2) | ecosystem: Environmental > Aquatic > Non-marine Saline and... | reverse complement strand
CAGCAAGTCTGCATCCATACGCTGCAAGTCTTTGCAGGTGGAAATCCCCAAACGTTGCATCTTTGCAGCAGTCACTTTGCCGACACCGTGGAGTTTTTTAACCGACAGCTCTGATACAAAATCATTGATTTGCTCGGGGCGAATAACGAACTGGCCATTGGGTTTGTTCCAATCGCTAGCTATTTTGGCAAGGAATTTATTAGGGGCGATACCAGCAGAAATGGTTATGTTTACTTTTGCCAGCACCTCTTCTCTAATCGCCTGCGCTATCCGTGTCGCGCTGCCATCATGCTGTTGGCAATCGCTGACATCCAGATAGGCTTCATCTAAGGATAACGGTTCTATAAGAGAGGTGTATCGTTTGAAGACTTCATGAATTTGTATTGAAGCGGCGCGATACTTTTCCATTTCTGGCTTAACAATGATCAGGTCAGGACATTTCTGTCTAGCGGTAGCCGATGCCATCGCTGAGTGTATGCCAAATTTTCTGGCTTCATAATTGCACGTCGCGACAACCCCGCGTCGCTCTGGAGAGCCCCCCACGGCTATCGGCTTGCCAATGAGCTCAGGGTTGTCGCGCATCTCGATCGAGGCGTAGAAACAATCGCAATCACAATGAATAATTTTTCGAAATTCAGCCATGCCTCAGTATAACGAAGGATGGCTGAACATAGCGAAGGATTCTAGAGCATAAGGCGGCCTTTTTGTTGCCGGCTCCTCAGTCAAAATCTGAACTATTAACCGTGCTACTAACCTTTATTTAGGCGTTGTTTTTTTCAAAGCTTTTCATGAAGTCAGCAAGGGCCTGACACCCAGCAACTGGCATGGCGTTGTAAATTGACGCCCTGGCGCCGCCTACGACTCTGTGCCCCTTAAGCGCATAAAGACCCTGCGATTCAGCTTGGCTTAGAAAGGCGGAAAGCAAGTCACTATTTGCCAAATTAAAGGTGACATTCATGATTGAGCGATGATCGGGGTTTGCTGCGCCCAGATAAAAGTCGCTGGAATCGATTGTGTCATAGAGAATCTTTGCTTTAGCATTATTAATGCCTTCCATTTTCTCAACGCCGCCCTGATCTTTTAACCACTGCATAACAAGGGACATCATATAGATGGCAAACGTGTTGTTGGTGTTCGCCAGTGAATGCTCTTTAGCGTAGGTCTGGTAGTTCAGTAAGTGCGGGGTTTCAGGCAGCGCATGTTCTAAGAGGTCTTCACGAATGATTACTACTGCTAATCCTGCCGGGCCGAGATTTTTTTGGAGTCCAGCAAACACGATGCCGAATTTGCTAATGTCGATTTTTCGGGACATGAATTCGGAGGTCATATCAGCAACAAGAGGAATATCGCCAGTGTCGGGAAATTCATGCCAGCGTGTACCAAAAAGCGTATTGTTACTGACTATATGTAAATAGGAGCTTTCTGGGTCCAGTGCCGCAGCATCGTAGCTAGGGATGTAATTAAAATTTTTGTCGGCACTGCTAGCGATGTCAATCGGGTTGCCATAGCGAGCCGCTTCATTACTCGCCTTCTCTGCCCAAGTGCCTGTGAGTATGAATGAGGCTTTTTTGGACGGGTTACGATTTATAAGATTCAACGGGATGGCCGAGAACTGCATTTGAGCGCCGCCGTGAACATACAGTATTTTATAGTTACTTGGGATTGCCGCGAGTTCAGTTATCAGTGCATCGCAGGTATTGAGAACCTCATCAAATTCCTTGGAGCGGTGGCTTATTTCTATTATCGATGCCCCCATGTTCTGGTAATTCAAAAATTCAGCTTGCGCTTTTTCCAGTACTTCCAGTGGCAACATGGCAGGACCAGCGCCAAAATTAAATACGCGTTTCATTTGAGTTTTTCCTAAGTAGTCAAAAAATGTTAGAGCAGGGTTACTTGAATAACATCTGCAATTGAGTCAATAGCGGCGATCGCTCTGTCAGACGGTTCGCTTTCTAAGTCAATCAAGTTGTAGGCAATTTCGCCACGGCTTTTATTCATCATGTCCAAAACATTAATGTTTTGATCAGCCAGTACAGACAAGATCTGACCAAGTATTTTAGGGACGTTTTTATTGCTGATGGCAAGGCGTGTATTGGGCTGATAATTCACCTCCCGTTCTAGTGACAGATTAGGAAAATTGACAGAATGTTTGATATTGCCATTTTTTAAGAAATCCATTAGCTGATCTGCCGCCATAACGGCACAGTTTTCTTCAGCTTCTCGTGTGCTTGCGCCCAAATGTGGCATGGTAATAACTTTTTTGTTGGCCATTAATTCTGGGCGAGGAAAATCACTAATGTATTTACCCATACCATCTGATTTAAGTGCTTGAACTAAAGCATCCGTATCGACGATTTCATCACGAGCAAAATTAATTAAACATGCCCCAGGTTTCATTGCCTTAAACATACCGCAGTTGATAAGACCTCGAGTAGAATCTAACACTGGCAAGTGCAATGTGACAAAGTCTGATTTCGCCATCAATGTACTTAAATTGCTGATGTGCTTCACTTCACTGGGGAGGCGCCAGGCGGCCTCAACCGATAGCGCTGGGTCATAGCCAAGAACGTCCATGCCGAGATCGATGGCTGTCTTAGCGACCATCGATCCAATGGCGCCTAAACCAATGACGCCAAGGGTTTTTCCTGATATTTCGCTGCCTTTGAACTGCTTCTTTTCCTTCTCCATTAATTTCGCGAGTTCAGCATAGTCCTGTATTTGTGTTTGCGAGCGGACGAAATCGATACCTTGCACAATTCCTCTAGACGCAAGTAAAAGAGCGCAAACTACAAGTTCTTTAACAGCATTAGCATTTGCGCCTGGGGTATTAAAAACTACAATACCTTGATTTGTACATTCGTTAACGGGGACATTATTGACCCCCGCACCGGCGCGGGCCACCGCTCTAACGGTGCTTGTGATGCTTGTCATTTCGAGCTTGTGGCTGCGTAGTAAAATCGCACTCTCACCGACCACCTTATCGTTGACCTCAAAGTGAGATTCGTTGAAACGCTCTAGGCCGCGCTGGGAGATGGCATTAAAGGTCTTGATTTTATACATACTGGTTTTCCCGAGGCTTTGTTAACCGAATAGCGGTGTAAAAGCGCCTATATCTGTCGTAGAGTGAGTGTCGACAGTTATTATTATTATCGAATTGGTGGTGTTTTTTTAGAAGGTTGGCTTTTTCTAACGCGGGCAAGTATGTCGTGGTTTAATGTTAAACTCCAGCTGAACTTGCCCAAATCTGGTGCGAGAGTTGAGGAGATAGTTTGGCGACAGCTCAGGCAGCAGCCAAGGTGATAGCCAGGTTCCTGAATATATAAACACCCTTCACAAAATTAGCTAAGTTATAAGCAGAGGAATTATGGACGTATCTAAGGCGGGCACCCCAGTATTATTACCAAACACCAGTGTGCCGGTGCACCGAATTTTGGGAAGGAACCCAGGGCCGATGACAGGGCCAGGAACCAATTCGTATTTGATTGGGGATAAAGAGCTTTCGCTTTTAGATCCGGGGCCTCGTGATGATGCGCAGTTTGATAATTTTATAGAGGCCATTGCTGGCCGTAAACTCTCCTACATTTTAATTACTCATACTCACGGCGATCACTCCCCCGGTGCTTTGCGCTTACATCAAGCCACGGGTGCCGAACTGGTGGGTTTAGCAGCGCCTGAATTTGGTAGCCATGATCAGACATTCAAACCATTGAAGCTGTGGTCAGATGGTGATGTGATTAAAACCCAAGAGTACAGCGTTCGACTAATCCATACTCCCGGCCATGTCTCTAATCACTTTTGCTTTCTCTTAGAGCAAGACCAGTTATTGTTCACAGGCGACCATATTCTCCAAGGCACTACCTCTGTCATTCTGCCCCCCGATGGAGACATGAGCCATTACCTTGATTCGCTGGCACAATTAGAAAAGATGCCGCTGCGCGCGCTAGCGCCTGGCCACGGAGAGGTCATGACTGATCCAGGGCAAGAAATTAGGCTGCTGGTGGCGCATCGCTTAAAAAGAGAAAGAAAAGTCTTAGACGGGCTAAAAAAACTTGGGCGCTGCACATTGGATGAGCTCGTGGTTGTCGTCTACGATGATGTTGGCGAACATTTAATTCCTTGGGCTAAAAAAACGCTTACCGCACATTTAATAAAACTAGAGCGTGACGGGGCATTGAGCAAAGATGATGAGCATTGGCAAATCCTCTAGTGGCGACTGAGCAAAAGCCAATAGAGCAAGAATCACAAGCGAGCCCGAGGTCGTGGTATCTATATATGATCCGCTGTAAAGATAACTCATTGTATACAGGAATCACCCTAGATATTCAGCGCCGGTATCAGGAGCATCAAGACAGCAATGGGCTTGGCAAAGGCGCTAAATTTCTTCGAGGCAAAGGCCCATTGGAATTAGTCTATGGGTGTTGCGTGCCTTCGCAATCGGCAGCCTTAAAGCTCGAGCACAAGATTAAAAAGATGGGCAAGGCTAAGAAAGAAAACATGATTGCAAGCTCGCTTAATGATATCAAGGCACTCTTGCCTAGTGCGGATATTGAAAAGCCATAAGCTATTAATCGTGAACCCATTAATCGTGCGTTATGGCGTTTGAAAAATATCGGGTGTTGAAGCGGCCAGATTGAAGGTTATTAGCTTGAGTTCATCTTGATTTAATTTGCGGGACACTATCTGAATCAAGTAGTTTGCTCGGCCGCAGCTGGCGAAATCTTAATATTAAGAAAGCCATAAAAAATAGCAACCACCGGGCAAATAAGATTAAAAAAGCAATAAGGAAAATAGGCAAAAGTTGCCACCCCTAGCGTACCGCTCATATAGGCTCCGCAGGTATTCCACGGTACCAAGGGCGATGTTATGGTGCCTGCATCCTCAAGAGTCCTAGACAAATTTTTCATAGCTAGGCCACGCTTCTGATACTCCATTTTATACATCCGCCCTGGTAAAACTACGGCAATATATTGGTCAGAAGTAATGATGTTTGCGCCAATGCAGGTCGCTATTGTGGTGGCTATCAGACTCCCAGTGCTGTGGACAAAGGACAAGGCGTAGTTGACCAGGCATTGGAGTAAACCTGTGTGTTCCATGACGGCGCCAAATACCATGGCGCAAAGGATTAGCCAGACGGTATTGAGCATGGAGCTCATGCCTCCGCGAGACATCAACTCATCGAGCCCGGCATTGCCGCTGTCTAAACTAAATCCGTTAAAAAGCGTTTGCCAAACGCCTTTAAACAATCCCAGGGCAATGTTTGGTGTCTCGCCGGCTAAAGCGATAATCGCCGGGCGTTGAAAAATTAACGCTAAAACCACACCGATCATGGCGCCTGCTAAGATCGTAGGAATGGGAGGCATTTTTAGATTGGCCATAACCAAAAGAGTCAGCACTGGCAGCAACATGACTGGGTTTAATACAAAATTTTCAGATAGCAGTTGCAGAGTGATAGCCAAATCATCAGCAGTGCCTGTGGTGTCTATGTTGAGACCGATAACAGTGTACAAGATCAAGGCGATAATGATGCTTGGGATTGCAGTCCATACCATGTGGGCAATGTGGCTAAACAGATCGGTTCCGGCGACGGCTGGTGCCAAATTTGTTGTTTCTGATAGTGGCGACATTTTGTCCCCGAAATAAGCGCCTGAGATTATCGCACCGGCGGTAATCTCTAGTGATAAGCCCATGCCTGCTGCAGCGCCAATCAGCGCGATACCCACCGTGCCTGCGACGGTCCAAGAGCTTCCGATACTGAGCGCAATAATGGCGCAAATGAGACAGCTGGCGGCGTAAAATATGGAAGGGTCTAGGATCAATAAGCTGTAATAAATCATTGTCGGCACAGTGCCTGACATGATCCATGCGCCAATTAATACCCCGACGCTGAATAATATCAGAACAGGCTTGATGGCAATCATCACCCCTGAAATGATACTTGTTTCGAGTTCATCCCAGGTCTGGCCGTTGCTCCAGCCGATAATCGATGCGACAACTGCGCCGACACATAGGGCAATTTGGTTGGGGCCGAAGCTGGCGTCGCCGCCGAAGAGATATACCGAGAAGGACAGTAACGTGATCAGTACTGTTATAGGAATGAGGGCCTGAAATACGCTAGGGGTGCGCGAAGGTTTTGGAGCCCCTAGGAGTGATTTTTCTGACATATTAGGCGTGATCTCGATTTGGATAAGGCATCAAGCATAGAACTTTTATCAAGCCTCTGTCTATTGAGGGCTCGGAATACCTAAAATTAAGGTATAATCGCTCAAATTCTTTATAAAAGTAATGGGTTAGGGCAAGCGCTCTCAATTTGACTATGAATATTGCAGAATCAAAACTTTCAGACACCAAATCTTATGTGGTTAAACTTGGAATTCAAGCCAGAGAAGCTGCTCGAGATATCGCGAAAGCGTCCACAGCACAAAAGAATAAGGCGTTGCTGGCGATTGCAGGCGAAATAGAAGCAAGCCGCGAATTAATCAAACAGGCTAACCAACTTGATCTAGATGCTGGTGCTGCGAAAAATCTAGAGCCGGCGTTAATGGACAGATTGGAGCTAACAGATTCTCAATTGGACACTATGCTTGAAGGTCTAAGGCAGGTAGCGGGGCTGGCTGACCCAATAGGTGAGATAACTGATCTTAAATACCGGCCTAGCGGAATCCAAGTTGGGCGCATGCGAGTGCCACTTGGCGTTATTGGGATCATCTATGAGTCGCGCCCCAATGTTACCTGTGAGGCGGCAAGTCTATGTTTGAAATCAGGTAATGCGGCCATACTGCGGGGCGGCTCTGAGGCACTTCATTGCAATCAGGCTATCGCGAAATGTGTTGAAGCTGGTTTGCAGGCCTCCGGGCTGAACAAGCATACGATTCAAGTGGTAGACCGAATTGATCGGGAGGTCGTGGGGCACTTAATTACACTGCCCGAATACGTTGACGTTATTGTGCCTAGAGGCGGTAAGGGTTTGATTGCTAGAATCAGCCGTGACTCAAAGGTGCCGGTAATTAAACATTTGGATGGAAACTGCCATCTTTATATAGACGATCACGCAGATTTGGAAAAGGCGGTGAGTGTGGCCGTTAATGCAAAGACCAGTCGATATGGCACCTGCTGTACTCTTGAGTCTCTGCTGGTGGCGCAAAGCGTGGCAAAAGAATTTTTATTGGCCCTGGCCCCCCATTATTCGGAGCATGGCGTTGAAATACGTGGCTGTGCCAAAACCTGTGAGTTATTGCCTCAGGCGGTTCCGGCGACTCAGGAAGACTGGGATGCTGAGTATTTGGCGCCGATTATATCGATTAAAGTTGTCGATGGGCTAGATGAGGCTATCGATCACATAAATCGGCACAGTTCCGGGCACACAGAATCAATTATGACCAAGGATTTTAATCATGCTCAACGCTTCCTCCGAGAAATAGATTCTAGCTCCGTCATGGTAAATACCTCGACTCGTTTTGCAGATGGATTTGAATATGGCCTAGGTGCCGAAATAGGCATTTCAACAGATAAGCTGCACGCCCGTGGACCGGTAGGTTTAGAGGGGCTGACGTCTCAGAAATATGTAGTGCTAGGTGATGGCCATATTAGGCAATGAGTTTTCGACTTGGTGTGTTCGGGGGCATGTTCGACCCGGTCCATAAGGGCCATGTTGAGGCCGCTATTCATGCATCTGTGTTGCTTAGTCTTGATAAGCTTAAGCTAGTACCTTGTCATGTTCCTAACCATCGCAGCGGTGCCTGGGCAGGTGGCTTGCATCGACAGAGGATGTTGGAGTTGGCGATTTCCAGCTATCAAAATCTCGAGGTGGATTCCATTGAGCTGGAAAGAGAAGGGGTGTCCTATATGGTGGATACTTTGATCGAAATAGCAGCGGCGAATACCGCCGCGAGCTTAGTCTTGGTGATAGGTATGGATGCGTTTAATAACCTTCCCAAGTGGCACAAATTTGAAGAGATCAGCCAGCTTTGTCATTTGTTGGTCTTGTCTAGGGCAGGAGAGAAGGCGGACTCGGCCTCTGTAAGCAAGATAGATAGTCATTGGCAGAATAAAGGCCACGCCGGCGAGGTTTTCACGAGCAGCTCAGGTAACTATTATATTGAAAAGGATTTTAACTTTGATATCTCATCCACGGCTGTTCGAGAGGCAATAAGAAATAAAGAAAAACTGTCAGCAATGCTAGACGATGATGTGGCAACATTCATTTCAGATCAGCATTTGTATTTAACTAACTAATAATTTAAAGGTAATTCAATTGAAAAGTAAGAAACTATCGGAGCTGGTAGTTGAAGCCATCGATGATTTGAAGGGCGAAAACATTAGCTGTATAGATGTGAAGAAATTAACTTCAATTACTGACTACATGGTGATCGTTACCGGTCGATCAAGCACTCATCTTAAGGCTATGGCCGACGCAGTTGTTAAAAAGGCCAAAGATGCCGGTTGTAACCTCAATGGCATTGAAGGCCGCATGAACTCTGATTGGGTTCTCGTGGATGTTGGTGATGTGGTTGTCCATTTAATGATCGCGCCAGTTAGAGCGCTCTACAACTTGGAAGACCTTTGGACTTTTGAGGGGCAGATAGAGGGCGCGCAGGATTACGTTACGCCTAGTTAGTGAAAATAGAAATAGTCTCAGTGGGCACCAAAATGCCGGCTTGGGTACAACAGGCGACGGGAGAATACATTAAACGTTTGGGCAGAGAGTTGCCTCTTAGGTTTTTAGAGATTCCATTAGTTAAACGGTCGAAGTCCCAATCGATCAAAACCTATGTTGATAAAGAAGGCCAGCAACTGCTAGCGAAGGTGCCAACTAGCAGTTATGTGGTGGCGCTAGAAGTTACTGGCAAAGTTTTGGATACCCTGCAACTCGCATCACAGATAGAAAAACTGAACTTTGAGGCGCAGGACTTATGTCTATTAGTGGGCGGGCCCGATGGCTTAAGTCGCGCATGTAAAGACAGTGCCGATGCACTTTGGTCCCTTTCAGCGCTTACGCTCCCTCACCCACTGGTGAGGGTGATCCTCGCCGAACAAATTTACCGAGCTCACAGCATCCTGAAAGGCCATCCTTATCATCGAGAATAGGGATACCACGTTGTGTGCGTCACAATTGTGGCTTTTTTCTGATTTATTGCAAAAAAGGCCTAATTTTCTGTCAAGGCCCTTTAGTTTCAATGCGTTTGTGGGCAAAATTGCACTACTTGAGGGTTTAGTCTAAGCCTCGATATTGACAGCCTTTAGCGTGAAGCCTAGATGCCGACTAAACTGAACAACAGGAATTCAACGCGTGTCAGTAAATTCTTTACTAAACTGGAATCTTCGGTAAATGGCAGCTAAATGGCAGCTAAAAGATCACGAAGCTGAGCGGCATTTGTTTAATCGCCGGCTATTGGTCGCTGGCGTGCTCATAATCCTCCTGTTCGCATTGCTGCTAAGCAAGGTGCTTGATCTTCAGATTCGCCAATACGAGTATTTTTCTGCACGCTCAGATGGCAACCGACTTCACTCCCAATATGTACCGCCGGCACGCGGGCTGATTTTCGATCGCAGTGGTAAATTACTGGCGGACAACCAGCCAATTTTTAATCTCACCGTTGTTCGGGAGCAGGTTGGTGATCTTGCCTCGACTTTGGATCAGCTTGCCACGCTTATTAATCTGACCGCGGATGACCGAGATCAGTTTATGAAGCGCTTGGAACGCAATAGGGTTCCGTTTACTTCAGTACCTTTGCGTTATGTTTTAACCGACCAAGAAAAGTCTCGAATAGCGGTAAATTCACATTTGCTGGAAGGTGTTGGGATAGAACCACAGTTTGTGCGCAGCTACCCTTTTGCCGATCTAACCGCTCACTCTGTGGGCTATGTCTCTGAAATAAATCGTCAAGAGTTAGATAAGCTTGATGAATTTGAGCGAGAGAATTACGGCGGTACGAATCACATCGGCAAGACTGGCATAGAGCGCACTTACGAAGATTTGCTGCATGGCAAGGTCGGTTATGAGATCGTCGAGAAAAATAACCGCGGTCAGGTAATGCGCAGGCTCGAGCGCACCGACCCGGTGGCAGGTAAAAATATTACCCTGCACTTAGACAGTCGCTTACAGGCTGCTGCTGAAGAGGCGCTTGGTGATTACCGCGGAGCAATAGTTGCAATTGATCCTGCCACGGGCGGAATTCTGGCAATGGTTAGCAAGCCCGGTTTTGATCCCAATCTTTTTGTGACAGGTATTAGTAACAAAGATTACGGTGCCCTTGTAACCGATAAAATCAATACCCCCTTATTCGACCGAAGCATCAGCCCCTATCCGCCTGGTTCAACTATCAAGCCTTTCCTCGGTCTTGCCGGTTTGCATCAGGGACTTGTTGATTATGATTTTACTATTGATGACCCTGGGTATTTTAGACTGCCCGGCGTTTCATACCGTTGGGGAGATTGGACTAGAAGAACAGCGGCAGGGGGTGGTCACGGTACCACGAATCTGCAAAAGGCTATTTTTCAATCCTGCGATACGTTTTTCTACGATTTGGCTAATCGAATGGGTATCGATTCCATGCACGGCTTTATGTCGCTGTTCGGTTTTGGGGAAAATTTTGCAGTCGATATAGAGTATGCCCGAACAGGACTGTTGCCATCGCGTGAGTGGAAGCGGGCCGTTAGGGGTGAGCCTTGGTATCCGGGAGATACAATCAATGCATCGATCGGCCAAGGTGATATGTGGGCGACCCCGCTTCAGCTTGCAACAGCAACGTCTATTGTTGCGAATAAAGGTAAGGTAGTGCAGCCAAGACTACTTAAGGCTATTAACGGTGAGGCGTTTAACCCGGTCATTGAAAATCCGGTTCCTGATGTGATGGTCAATGACCCAGATTATTGGCGCTACATCGAAGAATCAATGACGATGGTCGTGCACAGGCCTTACTCTAAAATATTCCGTGACTATGGCACCGCTTACGAAGCCATCGCTCAAAAAGATCGAGACATGAGTTACAAAATGGCCGGCAAATCTGGTACTGCGCAGGTTGTGGGTATTAGTCAGGATATTCTTTCAAGCACTGACATCGTGGTTTCAGATCTAAATCAAGATCACGGTTTGTTTGTTTCCTTTGCCCCAGCCCAAAATGAATTCATTGAGCCGCAAATCGCTATCGCGGTATTCGTCGAAAATGGTTTACATGGCAGCAGTGTGGCCGGGCCTATCGCTAAAGCGGTGACGGATGCTTATTTGCTTGATATCTTGCAGATAGACTTCAGTGCCTTAGACCCTGCACAGCTCATCAGTCAAGCCGATGATTAGTCAAGACTTTGTCCGGCAATCCACCGGTTTGCAAACGAGAGCCAAACACTCTTTCGCAATCTGGCGAACTCTGCACATTGATCCACCTTTGCTTGTCGGTATCGTGTTGATTTGCTGTTTTGGTCTGATGGTACTTTTCAGTGCCAGCGACGGTGATGAGGTGGTGGTAAGGAGGCAGGCATTAACTATGCTTGTTGGTCTAATTGTCATGTTTATTGTGGCTCAGTTTAACGTCCATTTTTATCGGCGCTGGGCACCGTCTGTGTATGCTGCCGGAATAGCGCTTCTTGGCGTCGTTCTGGTTATTGGCGTTGAAGCAAACGGCGCCAAAAGCTGGCTGGATTTGCCTGGACTGCCAAGCTTTCAGCCGTCAGAAATAATGAAGTTTATTGTGCCAATGTTGCTTGCTTGGTATTTGGCAAGCAGGCCGCTTCCTCCGCGGTTTAAGCATCTGTTTTGGTCTGCTGCGATGATACTGTTGCCGGCCGGATTAATCATTGTGCAAAACGATATGGGAACCGCAATTATGGTTTCTATGTCGGGTATTTTTGTGGTTTTGCTGGCAGGAATTCGCTGGCGTATTGTTATTGGCGGCGCTGTTGCGCTTTTAATGGCGTCCCCAGCATGGTTCATTTTTCTAGCAAAAGACTATCAGAAGAATCGAATTTTGACCTTCATTGATCCTTATCGAGATCCAACAGGTGCTGGCTATAATATTATCCAATCACAAATCGCCATTGGCTCTGGTGGTGTTTATGGTAAGGGCTATGGCAATGGTGCGCAGTCCCATTTAGATTTTATACCGGAAAGCAATACAGATTTCATCCTGGCAGTTTTAGCGGAAGAGTTCGGTTTGCTGGGCATACTATTTCTTATTACCCTGTACTTCTTTATTCTGCTGCGGGGCTGCTACATTGCCTATTCAGCTAACGATATGTTTAGTCGCTTGTTAGCGGGCAGCATAACGCTAACATTTTTCTTCTATGTGTTTGTCAATATGGCCATGGTGTCTGGCATATTGCCTGTAGTCGGCTTGCCTTTGCCGCTGATGAGTCGGGGTGGTACCTCGGTAGTGACTCTTTTTGTTGGATTTGGCCTACTAATGTCGATTCAAACCCACGGTCGCGAGCGGCTCGGTTAACGGATGCCGCTGTTTACTGATCAGTCTCACACTATCAAGATCAGCCCTGGAATAGTGTGTATCGTCTTCAGGAGGCCGAAAAGGTTAAAAAAAACAGACAATTGGACGCTACATAGCTAAAGCTACATTTTTAGTTAACCATTTAATTAGGTGTCATATGACATTTTTCAAATTTATCGTGCTGTTACTAACTCTCACTGCGCTGGCAGCCTGTGGCAGCGCACCAATGTCCCCTGTTATAAATGAAAATAGCGGCCGTTACAGTATTAACCAAGATAGGGCGCCGACTCGAAATATCGACATGTCATCCGTGGCGGAGGTTATTCCTGTTCATATCACGCGGACCCGAGCGGGTAACCGAAGTCCTTACACCGTGCTGGGTAAGTCCTATAACGTGATGGCTACAGAGGCAGGTTATAGTGAACGTGGTGTGGCATCTTGGTATGGCGAGAAGTTTCACGGCCACAAGACCTCAAACGGCGAGGTTTTTGATATGTATCTCGCGTCGGCGGCACACAAGTCTTTGCCAATTCCCAGTTTTTTAAAAGTGACCAATCTCGACAACAATCGAAGTATCATTGTCCGCGTTAACGACCGAGGCCCTTTCCACGGAGATAGACTAGTTGACCTTTCTTACGCAGCGGCGGTTAAGCTAGGCTACGCCGACAGAGGAACCGCGAGAGTCCAGTTAGATGCCATAATTGCTAATGGTGACAGCGCAAGTTCTGCAGAAGCGCAGTCTAATACGGTTCAAATAAGCGGTAACTCGGGCGCTCGCAAATACTTACAAGTCGGTGCTTTCTCTCAGCGCGCGGCTGCAGAGAAGATCTCTCAGGAATTGCGTACTTTGACGGATAGGCCAGTATTTATTCGCAGCGTAGAGACAGTAAACAATGGTGTGATGCATCGTGTGAGGATAGGACCGCTGAAGGACACAAATGAGATCGGTCGTTTAAGTCAGCGCGTTGCTGCCGCCAATTTAGGAAGTCCATATACAGTAACCGAATAGACATATCTGAGCTATGGATGTTTTTGTAGGTTCGATGCTTGTCAATTTGTTGTTACTATTTTAGTGACGGTTATAACCGCGATTTTAGCCATAATTATGGCCACGATTGTTGTCTCTGTATTTGTTACAATAAATACTCATCAGTGAGTTCTTTAATCCTTAGGAAAACTAATTTTCAATGTTTAATCTTCAATCAATAGCTGATCGATTTATTTTGCCACTTAGTTCAAACGCAGCGCCGAAATTGGGGCTGACTTTACTGCTGACATTCGCCTCATTTTCAGCGAGCGCGGCGCCCGCAATAATTCCGAGAGCGCCTGATATTGCGGCCTCAAGCTATATACTGATTGATGCCTTAACAGGGCATGTGATTGTCGAAAAAAACTCACAAGAAGCGCTGCCGCCTGCAAGTTTAACCAAAATCATGACGGCATATATTGCTGTCGAAGAGATTATCAGTGGCAATTTAATGCTGGCTGATCTGGTTCATATCAGTGAAAAAGCTTGGCGCATGGAAGGTTCGAAGATGTTTGTTGGGGTGGATACTCAAGTCAGTGTTGAAGACTTGCTGCGTGGCATCATTATCCAGTCAGGTAATGACGCCAGTGTCGCAATGGCCGAGCATATTGCTGGTAGTGAAGAAGCGTTTGCCGATATGATGAACCAATATGCCGAAGTGCTTGGCATGGAGCAGAGCTTTTTTATGAATGCCAGTGGCCTGGATACCGAGCTGTATTTTAATACAATGTCGGCCCGTGACCTGTCTTTACTCGCCCAAGCCTCTATCGCTAGGCATGGGGACTTTTATCCGATGTATTCGGAAAGAGAATTCACTTACAACGACATACGCCAATCAAATCGTAATACACTGTTGTTTCGAGATCGAAACGTTGATGGTTTAAAAACCGGTTGGACCGAAGCTGCTGGTTACTGTTTGGTGTCATCAGCCGAGCGAGAGGGAATGCGCTTAATTTCTGTCGTTATGGGTACTGCCAGTGAAGATGCTCGCGCTATTGAAACTCAAAAATTATTGACCTATGGGTTTCGCTATTTTGAAACGCACAAGCTCTATGAGAAGGGACAAGTGCTCGCCAATGTGCCTGTGTATTCTGGTCAAGAAAATGCACTGGATTTAGGTATTGATGAAGAAGTCTATGTCACTATACCTAGAGGTCAAGGGGAGCAGATGGCAGCGACTGTTGATGTTGATGAAATCATCCGAGCGCCTATCGATAGCGGTCAGATAATGGGTGTGGTAAACGTTGTATTGAACGACAGTGTTATATTTCAAAGCGACGTAGTTGCAATGCAGGCCGTAGAGCAAGGGGGGATGCTAAAACGCTTCCTTGATTGGTTGTCATTGCTTTTCGGTAGCGTTTTTTCAGGTTAAAGAGACTCTAAATGGCATCAGATAAGCCTCCAGCTGAGCAAGAAGCACCCAAAATTGAGTTTCCCTGTCTTTATCCTATAAAGATTATAGGTATCGCTAGCACCGATTTTCATATACTTGCCGTGAAAGTCGTTGAACAGCACACCGGTGAAATAGATTCGGATTTAATCGAAATTATGCCGAGCAAAGCTAACAACTACGTCTCAGTGCGGTTGACAATAACAGCTACCGGTGTTGAGCAATTAGGAAATATTTTTGAAGATTTAAAGAAGCTGCCCGACCTCAAGATGGTGCTGTAGATTGCAGCTATTACAGTATAAGAGTTTTAGTGCTGCCGCGGTTGAGGGCGCAGCTGAAAATCAACCAGAATTGATTGTGCGCCGATTAGGGTTGCAAGAGTACACTCCAATCTGGAAGTCTATGCAGTATCTTGCGGCCAACACCCCCCGCGAAAGCAACCGGGCAGATGAACTCTGGTTCTTGTCTCACAAGCCCGTGTACACCCAAGGGCAGGCTGGCCAGAGCGAACACATTCTCAATCCAGGTAAAATCCCAGTGGTTCAGATTGATCGTGGCGGTCAAGTCACGTACCACGGCCCAGGTCAGCTGGTGGTCTATTTTCTGCTCAATCTGCGCAGGCGCAAGCTCGGCAGTCGAGGATTGGTGGATT
>Ga0208413_1001383_pt1 | contig 15529 bp, 18 predicted proteins | sample AntAceMetag02UKD_FD_184761 | JGI IMG/M metagenome (GOLD analysis project Ga0208413, IMG submission 184761) | Saline lake microbial communities from Ace Lake, Antarctica - Antarctic Ace Lake Metagenome 02UKD (SPAdes) (version 2) | ecosystem: Environmental > Aquatic > Non-marine Saline and... | reverse complement strand
CCTCCGAAGCGCACCTACTCGATCAGTGACCGCCCTGAACGCCCGCCGGTCCCGACCGTGCGACCGATCACACCAGCACCAGCACCAGCACCAGCACCAGCGAATTTCGTTCCGGAGCCAGCGCTGACGGCTGCGGCTCCCACTCCGGCACCTCCGGTCACGGCACCCCCGGACGACGATCTCGATGACCTGCTCCGCCAGATCGACGAGAGCAGCGTCGCCGACAGTCCAGGCATCGGCGCCAAGCTGACTGTTCCGCGCGAAGCCGAACGTCCGACGGGCCTCGGCCCGGTGGCGATGGAATCCTCCGGTGCGATCAACTTCAATCCGGAGTTCGCATCGTTTGGCGCCCGGTTCGCCGGGTTCCTCATCGATTCCGTCGTGACAGTCGCTGCCATCGCTCCGGGTCTCGTGGTCTTGGCGCTCAGCCCCGGGACACTCCGATTCAGCGGCATTCTCATCACGATTATCGGGCTACTGCTCGTGGCCCGATGGTACGGCTCGGCCGTGTCGACGTCAGGCCAGTGGATCGGCAACCGCGTCACCGACACGAAGGTGGTCGACGTATCGAGCGGCAACCCACTCGACCGCAGCCGGGCCACAAGTCGGTTCCTGGTCCGAGCTCTGATCTCGCCGGTCTTCCTCGTCGGCTTCATCTTGGCCTTGACCAACTCGCAACGCCGATCCTTCCACGACCAGTTCGCCGGCAGCATCGTCACCCGCCCGACCCGATCATCCTGGTCGGTTGGCGACGACCCACCGAGCGACAATGCGCCCGACAGCAAACCGGCTCCATAAGATCACGAACGTGAACATCACGATGTCGCCGGCCCCGACCGACGAAGAAGCTGCAGCAATCGTCGCTGCCACTGAAGTGTTGTGGCCGAAGGCTGCATCCCTGGGCCCGGTCAGCGAGCCGCGCAACACCTCGTGGCGTTTCAGCAGTCGGAGCTGGGCCCAGCCCACCCCGATTCGCCGCTTGCGCCCCTGGCGTTGATCCGGCATCGCCGTCGCGGCGGAGTACCACGGGTATCTGCGACACTACGAAGATGACGTCGCCCTTCGACCCTCCATCCGGATCGAACCCCCCACCACCGCCCGCACCCGCGCACCCGCCGATGGGTTGGCCGATGCCTCCGCCACCGGCCAACCAGGGTCCGCCACCACCCGGCTACCAGGCGTATTCCCCAACGCCGAGCCCTGGCTGGACTCGGGCTGGATTTGGCGCTCGGTTTGGTGCTTCGCTGCTCGACTCACTCCTGTATGGCCTGCTCACCACAGCACTCGTGATCCCTGGCATCGTGCTGCTCATCGCGGCATTCGATGGCTGCACCACCATCAACGACGAGATCATTTGCCCCACTGACAGTTTGCAGGGCGGGACTCTTGCCGGTGGAATTGCTTTGATCTTGGCGGCACTACTGATCGTCTTCGTCGTGTACGTCAGGGCGCTTGGCAGGACCGGCCAAACCTGGGGTCGCAAGATCGTCGGCGTGAAGGTCGTCGGCGAACTGACAGGTACGCCGATCGGCTTCGGCAAGGCCCTCGGTCGGGTGCTCTTCGCCAATGCGATCTCCGGGCAAATTTTCTACCTCGGCTACCTCTGGATGCTGTGGGACGACAAGCAGCAGACCTGGCACGACAAGGTCGTTGGTTCCATCGTCGTGCGTACCTGAGCTCAAGTTGGACAACATCGAGATCACGACGGTTGCCGACGACCTGGTCGTCATCCACGACGGTGCAAACGTGCGCCGGTATACAGATCTGACCCCTGACACCGAACACGATCTTGATGGCGTGCGGGTCAGAACGCTGGCACGTCCAGCCGGTTCGCTGCTCTGCAGGTTCGCCACGGTCAACGACGTGCACTTCGGCGAGGTCGAAGCGGGCCGGCTCGACGAACACTCGACCGGCCCGGTGCAGCGTGTCCCCGAGGGCGCCGAGCCGTACCCCGAGGTGATGAACCGGACTGCGGCGTCCGAGATCAATGCGCTTGGAGTCGCGGCGCTCATCGTCAAGGGCGATTTGTCCGTCGACGGGCGTCCGCAAGAGTGGGCAGCATTCGAGGCGTGTTACCGCGACCCGTTCGGCGATCGCTTGCACGTCGTTCGCGGCAACCACGACAGCTACCAGCACCAAGACAGCTACGCCGGCGATCAGTGGATCCAACTGCCGGGCGTCAACGTTGCGCTGCTCGACACGGCGATACCGGGTGAGACCACGGGGCAGGTCACGGCCACACAGATCGAGTGGCTCGCCGACCGGTGTAGCAGCTCACCACTGCCGGTGATTGCGATGGGCCACCATCAACAATGGGTCGGCGAAGCCAGCGGCCGACGCAGCGACACATACTTCGGTTTACACCCCGACGGGAGCGACCTGCTGGACGGGGTCGCCTCGCGCTGCCCTCAACTCATTGCCTACACAGCAGGCCACACGCATCGCCACCGGGTCCGCACGATGACGGCATCGGGTGTCCCGACGATCGAGATCGGCTGCACCAAGGACTTCCCCGGCACGTGGGCCGAGTACCGCGTGTATGAGGGTGGAGTCATGCAGGTCGTGCATCGGATGTCGTCGCCCGAGGCTCTCGCCTGGAGCGAGCAATGTCGGACGCTCTATGCCGCCGACGGCGTCGACTATGCCGCCTACGCGCTCGGCGCTTTGGGGGATCGGTGTTTCAACATTCCACTGCGCTGAATGGTCGCGGCGGGAAGTGATCCGCTACGCAGCTCTGCGATGCTTGCCGCGATGATTGGCGCGGCGGTCGTCGGGTCAGAGCGCCCCGCGATGTGCGGCGTCACGGTCACCTTGTCGTGGCTCCACAGCGGAGAGTTTGCGGGCAGCGGTTCGACGTCGAACACGTCGAGCACGGCGGCGCGCAGGTCGCCGTCGAGGGCACCGAGTAGTGCGTCGGTGTCGACGGTGGCGCCACGGCCGACGTTGATCAAGACGCCATCACCGAGGGCAGCCAGTTCGCCAGCACCGATCACGCCACGGGTGGCTGAAGAGAGCGGGACGAGGTCGACAACGAGGTCGCAGTCGGTGAAGAACTGGTTGAGTGGTCGGTCGTGGTTCGAGCGCGACCAGCCGAGGGTCGCGTAGCCGTGGTGCGCACACGTGTCGAGCACGACCTGGCCAATAGCACCCGAGCCGAACACCCCGACCGAGTAGTCCCGCTGAAACACCGTCACCACGTCACCGCGCCACGTCGCAGAGGGTTGATTGGCGATGAACCGGTCCAAGCCGCGCTGGAAGTGGATCACCCAGCTGAGAACGTAGAGCGCAATGTCGTTCGCCATGGCGGGATCGACGAGCCTCACGATCGGGACGTCAGGAAGCGCATCGAGGTCGAGGTGGTCGAAGCCGGCACCCATCGTGCAGATCGCTTCGAGGTTCGGCATCGCAGCGAGCTGCTCATCCGGAAGCCGCCACATCGCAACGTGCGTGACCTCAGCAAGATCGACGTCGCCGACCGAGCTCCGGACGTCGAAGTCGGGCAGGCAGCGGGTGAGTTCCTCGATCCAGCTGTCGTCTTCACCGCTGTCGACCAAGAGCATGTTCATCCCCTGATTCTACGAATCAACAGCCCAGCCAGCGGAGGGCAGGCATAGACGGCCGGAGGAGTCAGCTCCGGAAGACGGCCCGTTCTCTGAGCCAGCCGGCGAGCCATCTCTCATCGACATCGCGTGCCGCGACGGCGAGCATTGCGTCGACAGCATGGTCGGTGTCGGGTTGCGAGTCGTTCCACGATCCGTCATTGAGATCGATGAACAGCACCAGGCACGCCCACGCTGCCCGCTTGTTGCCGTCGGGGAGCGGATGATTCCAGGCGATCCGACAGGCGAGTACAGCTGCCTTGTCGTAGACGTCCGGGTAGAAGTCGGTGTCGTCGAAGCCGGCCTGTGGCGCATGGAGCGCAGAATCGGCGAGATCGACGCGGCTGGCCCTGATCAGCGTCGCGGCGTCGATTCCAGTGACGAGTTCGGAGAGGAACCAGAACTCAGCGAGGCTGAGGTAGCGAGTCACTTGGCGAGTCGGTCGAGGATCTCTCGGTCGCGTTCGAGCAGCTTCCTTGCGCGGGCGGTGAAGTCGTCGTCGGCTCGTACCCGTTCGATCTCTGCGGCGAGGGAGTCGATGATGAGTTGGTTGACGCTGTCGCCGCGGACTCGTGCGACTGCCTCGGCGTCGTCGGCGAGGTCGTCGGGCAACCGAACAGTGGTCTGCTTTGTCATGACATCATGATATCACGATGCGAGACGCCCGATATCGACACCGCTGCCTGGCCGGAGGAAACGCGGGAAGGCAACTAATGGAGGGTGATGATTGTGAGCGCAGTGGCGGCCCCGAACTCGGACATCGGCAGCGGGTCGATCTCGATGCGGCTGCCGACCACCTGCACGAGGTGGAGTTCGCCATCGGCGCTGCCCGCAATTCCCTTCGCGCGCACGACCCGCTCGTACTGTCCAAGTGCTGCTCGCACCGCTGCTGCAACCTCGGCCGCATCGGCCATCTCCGGGAACGGCACCATGTGCACGTCGTGTGCGTCGAACAGCGAGGGTGTCGCAGTTGCAGCGGGGCCTTCGGGGCGGCGGCCACCGAGTGAGAGAAAGCGGCCCGCCGCGGCAGCGTTGCCGCCGGGCTCGAAGACGGGCGTGTCGGGCGCAATCTCGCTCAGGCGGCGGCGCGCTGCGTCGGCAACGTGTGGCTCGACAATGTCGGTCTTGGAGAGCATGAGGAGGTCGGCTTTGCTGATCTGACTGTCGATCGCGTCCCGGGCTGGGCCGGCAAGGTGCTCGGCGCCGAGCTGGTCGGCAGCAACCACGACGACCACACCATCGAGGATGAATCCGGCCGAATTACCCCACGGCGTCATGCGGTCGGGGTCAGCGACGCCGCTCAGTTCGACGACGACGTGGTCGGGCGGAACGTCGCGAGCGCGGAGCTGGTCGAACGCGGCGCCGAAGCCGTCGATCAGACTGCAGCAGACGCAGCCATCGGTCAGTTCGATCGTGTCGCCGTGCTGGCGTGCAATCAGGGCTGCATCGATGTTGATCGCACCGACGTCGTTGACGAGGACGGCAATCGGCCGATCGGTGACGGCGAGCAACTCGTTGATCACCGTCGTCTTGCCGGCGCCGAGGTAGCCGGCAACGAAAGTCAGCGGAACCCGTCGGCCGTCCCACGGCAGAAACTCTGGTTCCTGGTACGCCACTCTGGTGAGGGTACCGAACCCTCTTCGCCAACGTGGCCCGCCTCGTCGGCGGGGTCGGGCACGGAGAGAACGCGTTCTTCGGAGACTGTTTGCCACATGGGTGCGTGCTGCGGGCAGAATGGGGACGTGCCCACCACTCTCGAGCCCGTCAGGGTTGAAGAACCCGACGTTGATGAGGCGCTCGCGAACGACAAGCCGTGGGTCGTGATCGTGTGGAACGACCCGATCAACCTGATGAGCTACGTCACCTACGTACTCAAGTCGCTGTTCGGCTACTCGGACGAAAAGGCGACAGCGTTGATGCTCGACGTCCATCACAAGGGCAAGGCCGCGGTGGCTCACGGCAACCGTGAAGAAGCCGAAATGCACGTCTTCCGCCTTCACGAGCACAGCCTGTGGGCCTCGATGGAGCACGATGTCTAGAGATAGTTTTGTCCCTCCGGTGGAGCGAGTCGATAACAGTGTCGTCGATCCCCTGGGCACGTTCGACGACGGCGCTGGCCCCAAGTTTCGATTGAATTTCGAGCCGGAAGAACGCGATCTCCTGATCCGTCTGCTCGGCGAGATGAAGGACCTCCTCACCGCCGAGGTGAACGAGGTCACCGCACCGCTCTTGCACAGGCTGTTTCCGCCGGCGTTTCGCGACGACCCTGAGAAGGAAGCCGAGTATCAACGTTTGATGCGCGAGGAGTTAGTGACCAGCCGCGTCGTGTCGGTCGATCTGGTCACCGCCATGTTGACCGTCAATCCGAACACCGGCCGTCTGGCCGATCTCAGCAAGCCCGACACGGTGGCATTCATGCAGTCGTTGAACGCTGTGCGTCTGGTGTTGGGCACGATGCTCGACATCACCGACGACGACGCTGCCGAGCAAGCCGACATGGACGACTCCCACGAGTTCCAGCTCTACGGCTATCTCGGCTGGCTCTTGGAGTGGACCGTCCAGTCCCTCTCCGGCACCGCCTAACCAGCCCGCGCCACCCTCGCCACCTCGTTTTGTGTGAGCGATAGCGGGAACCGACGCCCCAATCGCTCACACAAAACCCGCAGCCCGCGTTCCCCCTCGACGCCACAACGCCCCACTGTCTGTTGAACAGGCCGATCCGGCCACGTTCCGGCACCGCCCGACCGCGGAGAGAAAGCCAGGTCGCGGTGTGAGCACGCCTCAAACAGGTCCGGAAAAGGCCGTCGTCGCATTCGACTACGGTGGAATTCCCATTGGTCGGAGGGCGACGTGACTGCACCATCCCAAAACCTCCTTCGGGAGGCAGATGCCGCAACCGTTCTGACAACGCGCCGGTCAGTCATTCGTTCAGCCCGCGCCATTGGACCCCTGGGTCAGAGTGCAGCAATCGCAACGGTGATCACAGCACTTATTTCCGCGCTCCAAGATGGCGTAGCGGCTGCGAGTGCGATCTCGGTCGCCCTGCTTGTTCCCGCAGCGATGGTTGACATCGTCGAACAACGGCTTCCGAATCAGATCATCGCGGCCTCCGCGCTGGCCCTTGCGATTGGGTTCGTTCTCCATTCCTCCGGTGTCCTTGCCAGCAACGTCGTGCTCGGTGTTGCCCTGTTGGCAGGCCCACTCCTGTTCATGCACCTGCTCTCACCCGGGTCGATGGGGTTCGGCGACGTGAAGATGGCACTGGTCCTCGGTGCCGCTGTTGGTGCCGTCCACTGGCAACTCGCCCTGGTGACCATCGCGCTCGCCGCAGGCTCGACCGCGACCGTGGCGCTGCTCCGACGCATGACCGAGATTTCCTTCGGGCCCGGCCTGGTCGGCGCTGCTGCGTTCAGCCTCCTTGCCCACACCTTGATGCTGACCCCCGCAGCGCTCGACTCCACGATCAGCATCGGACACTTCGCATGAGTGACATCCACACACCCGCTTCCCACCAGTTGCCCGACGAACCGCAGGGTTTCCGTCCGTCGGCACGGCGCCGAAATCGTCTTGCTGCCGGCGTCGCGCTCGGCGCAATCGCCATCGGCGTCAACATTGGTGTCTATTCAGATCTCAACTCAAGTGAACCAGCCGTCCAAGTCGTTCGTGACGTTGCCGCTGGCGAAGCCATCACGCCCGACATGTTGCGCACCGTCGACGTCAATGTCGATGCAACCGTCAACGTGATCAAGGGCGCCGACCTCAGGTCGCTCGTCGGCCAGTACGCACGCGTGCGCTTGGTCTCTGGCTCGTTGGTGACGCGCCAAGCCCTGCAAGTCGGGCCACTCGTGTCTGTCGGGAATGCGGTCGTTGCATTCGAGGTCGACGCCTCCAAGCTGCCCGTGGGCATCCGCGAACGAGTGCCTGTTCGACTCGTGATTCCGGCCGACCGCGGCGATGACGACCAGACCCCTGTCAGTATCGACGGCCGGGTGGTCGGCTTCCCGACGGAATCGGACAGCGGCGTCGGGACGGTGTCGGTTTCTGTCGAACTGAACGATGCTGATGCTGCCATCGTGGCCGCAGCTGACGATGTCCGCGTCGTGCTCTTGGTGCCGAGCCCCGACCCAGCTGCGGCCGGTCTCGGCGAATGAGCATCATCGCGGTTGTCGGCGATTGCACGACGACAACAGCGCTCGCCCTCGCTGCAGGATGGCCATCAGGACACGATGCTGTGATACTCGAAGCCGATCGCACTGGCGGCTCGCTCGCCGCCTGGCTCGGCACGCCTGCCAGCCCGTCGCTCTCCACGATCGTTGCGAACTCCCCCGCCCTCGGCAACAGCCCGTCGACCGCCTGGTCCGCTGTTGACGCAATGGTTCGCCACGCTCCTTCGGGCACTCGCTTCATCGCTGCGCCGGTCCGGTCGCGTGCTGCCAGCAGAGCGCTCAGCGAGGCCGGCGGCACACTGTTTCCGCTCCTCGCCCAACTCTACGAACCGACGATCATCGCCGACATCGGTTCGTATGCGGTCGCCGACGCCCCATCGGTGCTGTTCTCGCTCGCCTCATCGATTGTCGTCTGCCACCGACAAGACGCTGCGTCGGCTGGAGCCGCCACCGTTCGACTCGAACGGCTGGCCGAACTCGTTCAGTTCCTGGCGACGTTCGGCGTCCCCCTGACCGTCGCCTTGATCGGCGACCGCCCGTTCGGACCCGACGAGGTCGGCCAGTTCCTCACTGCCGACGGGCAGGCCGAGATCGTCATGCACTCACTTCCGGTCGACGATCTCACAGCAGCCGTCTTTGCAGGCCGCACCGGCGTGTCCGAACGTCGCCTCGCTCGACTCCCCCTTATTCGGGAGGCATCAGCATTGGCACGACAGGTGGCACCTGCAGAAACAGATCGAGCGCCGGACTCAAGCCGGATCGATCAGCTCGGATCATCACGATGAGTGCAGTCTCGAACCATGACGACCACCTGCTCAGGAGCGCCCTCGGTGTCATCACCGATCGTGTGGCGGAGCGCTTGATCGACGCGCTCGAACGCGATGACGCCGCAACACCCGCTCCTGACCGCTCTCCACTTGTCGCCGACGAACGACGACAGCAACTCTTGATCGGCGCGTGGATCAGCGACGAGGTCGCCGTCATGAACGAGGAGTTGCTGCACGATGGTCTCCGGCCGCTCGATCAACCGACCGAGCAGTTACTCAGGTCGCGCGTCGTCGCCGAACTGACCGGCGCCGGTCCTCTCGAGAAGTATCTGAGCGACACGGGTGTCGAGGAGATCGACGTCAACAGTGCCGACTCCACGTGGGTCACGTACACCGACGGCCGCAAGGTTGATGTCGGCCAGCTCTGGGCATCGTCAACAGAATTGACGTCATTCCAGAAGCGGATGGCGCTCCGGATGACCGGTACCGGGGAAGGTCGCCTCGACACGTCGTCGCCAATGCTCACGCTGCAGTCGAACGATGGGTCGCGCATCGTCATGGTTCTGGGCGGCAACACCGAGCACGGCATCTCGACGCATCCGCGCATCGCCATCCGACGGTTCGTCGTTCGTCAGGCAGGCTTGGACGGCCTCTCCGATCTTGGCCTGTTCCCGAAGTCGATGGTCGAGCAGTTTCGCGCCCTCGTACGATGCGGCTTCACCATTCTTGTGTCCGGCCCGCCCGGCGCCGGAAAAACGACGCTGCTCACCGAACTTTTGGGCGAGGTGTCTCCGCTCGAACGCATCATCACGGTCGAGAAGAACCTCCTTGAGCTGCGCCTCGAAGACGACCCGCGCCACCCAGATGCACCGGCGCTGTTCACGCGTCATGCCAATGCCGAAGGTGAAGGCGAAATCACGACGCGCCAGCTGGTCGAGCTGACGCGCCGACTCAACCCCGACCGCGTCGTCGTCGGCGAATTAGTCGAAGACGAGGCCCTCGACATGCTCGACGTTGCCTCGATGTGTAAGCGCGGTTCGCTGGCAACGATCCATGCACACACGTCCGACATCGTGCTGCAGCGTCTGGCGTACTACGTGTCGAAGTCGAACACGAGCTTGCCTGAGTTCGCCGTCTGGAGCTTGATCGCTCAGACCGTTGACTTCATCGTGCACATCGACCTGGTCCGCAATGCAAAGGCCGAGCAGGCTGCGATCCGTCGAGTGACCTCCGTGATCGAAGTCGGCGGCCTGGGCGAAGCAGGCGGCGTCTCCAGTACCGAGGTGTGGGCCATCGACGATGGTGACGAACTGACGCAGGTCGCACAGCTCTCGCAACGTCACCTGACGCGTCTACGGCTGGCTGGCTACAGCGCAGACCTCTTCTCTGTCAGAGAGGAAGTTCGGTGAGCCTGGCCCTCCTGACGCTGGTGGCGTGCTCAGCTCTCGGCATCACAGCGGTTGTCGTTGCAGTTGCACCAATTCGCAACGATGCAGCACCTGCCTCCCGGCCGGACGGACAGCTCATGACGCGTCTCGCGATCGGTGGCGCGACGGCACTCCTCATTATTGCGTCGTCTGGCTGGGTCCTGCCGGGACTCGTCGTAGCGACGGGCGTCTTCGTGGGGGTCCGGATGTGGCAGCGGCGAGACCGTTCGACGAACAACGTCGACCAGACCGATGCGCTGGCATCGTGGATCGAAAGCCTGCGCGACGTGTTGATTGCCGGCGACCAGCCGATCGGTGCCATCGCCTCGACCGTGTCGACGAGTCCCACTCTCATTCGTCCACACGTCAGGCGTCTCTCCGCCGGGCTCGGCCGGCAAGAGCCGGACGTGGTGTTTCGTCGTTTCGCCGACGACATCGACGACCCGCTTGGCGACCTCGTGGCTGCCGGCCTCCTCATCGCGGTACAACGCGGTGCTCGCACCGTCGCGGTGTTGACGTCGTTGGCTGAGCAAGCACGTCATCAAGCTGATCGACGGCGCATCGTCGATGCGGAACGAGCACCGATGCAACGCGAGGTCGGCATGTTGACCTTGATCATGGGATCACTCATTGTCGGCCTCCTCGTGTTCGGCCGCGCCGACTACCTCCGGCCCTACGAAACGAGCGGCGGCCAAATTTTCCTCACCGTTGTCATCGCGATCTATGCGGTACTCCTCCTTCGGGTCCAACGATTGGCGCGCTACCCGAAGCCAAGTCGATTCCTCACTACTGCCGTGGTCGAGCGTCGTGCGACCGCGACTCGAGAGATGCATTCATGAGCACCACTGGCCTTCTCGTGTTGGCGAGCTTGCTGCTCTTCGCCGGAATGTTGCTTGGAGTATCCGGTTGGCAGCAACCCCGCCCGTCGCTTGAACGATGCGTGCGGTATCTCCGCCGGCCCGCCCCACTGCCAGTCGCGGATGCTGCAGCTCCGCTCACAATTCGACTCGGAGACCTCGCCGTACAGACCCAGATCGGAGAACGAGCGCTGCGGTGGCAGCAGCCGCTTCGGCTCATCGGCCGAACGGTCCCCACCCACGTCGGGCTCTTGATGCTTGCCGCCGTCGGTGGGCTGATTGGACCGGCGCTCGTCGTCGGAATCCTTTCGACGATCGGCCTCCTGTCGATCAGCGTCGTCGTGCCACTCGGGCTCTCGCTGCTGGGCGCCGCCGCCGCACCGTTCGCCGTGCACTCGGATGCAATCTCGCGCAGCGACGACGTACGGATCGATGTGCGCCATCAGTTGTCTGCGTACCTCGACATGGTCACGATGCTTCTAGCTGGAAACACGGGGCACGAGGGTGCACTCCAGCAGGCTGCCCGTGCCGGAGACGGCGTGCTCTTCACCGAACTTCGGCGACGGATGCGTGAAGTAGGGACCACCGGCAACAGCCTCGTCGGGGCGCTCGCCATCGTCGGCGAAGACTTCGGAGTGGTCGAGCTCACACAGGTTGCCGCCGCAGCCCAACTCTCGGCCGCTGAGGGCGCTCCAGTTGCGAGGACTTTGACAGCCAAATGCTCGACGCTCCGCTCGACGTTGGCAGCTGAGGAGGAGGCCAACGCCCGTGTCCGCAACGACAAGGTCACGCCACCACTCGTTGGCATGGCACTGCTGTTCATGGCACTCATCATCTATCCGGCGCTCAACCTCTGAGCTTCCGCCCGTCATCGCTCACCCACACACAACAAGGAGACACCAATGAATGATCCAACACTGATCGCAACCTCGATGTTCCACGTCATCTATGGCCATCTGCGTCGATTCGATACATCCGACGGTCGCTCTGATCGAGGTGCTGTCTCAATCGAACAAGTCCTCTGGTACGCCGCCGCGGCGGTGAGCGTGGCCGTGGTAGCCACCATCATCTGGAACACCGTCCGCGACGCGGCAAACGACGTCAGTCCGGTCAACGGCGGCCTTGGCTGACAGCCAGCACCGTGACGACCAGCACCGTGACGACCAGCACCGTGACGACCAGCACCGTGAGAGCGACGACCAAGTTGACAACGACCCGACGCGGCCTCGACGACCCCGGATCGACATCGCTCTCGGTCGTGCTCCTCACACCGGTGTTCATCGTGCTTGCCTTCGCAGCGTGGCAATCAGCTCTCTGGAGCCATGCGCGAACCGAAGCACGCGTCGCTGCGCGCGATGCAGCTGCACTTGTTGCCAGGTCTGACGCGAACGCTGGAAGTACAGCTGCGGCAACAGCTTCTGTACTGGCAAGCGACACAGCCTTACGCAACATTGACGTCACGATCAACGAGGCAGACGGTCTCGTCGTCGTCACCGTCCACGCTGATGCTCCGGGCATAATGACCGGCACGTCGAGACCTGTCGCCGTTACCGTCGCCGTGCCCGTCGAGGAGATCACCGCACCGTGACCAGGCCTCGAACACCCCGCACGACGGCTCCACCCGCAAGTCGGGGGTCCCGTCGCGGACGTGACGAGCGCGGAGGCAGCGACGCACTCGGCCTCGCATTGATCGCACCCGCCGCACTCGGAATGGCGATCGTCATCCTCTTCCTCGGTCGCGGCGTCGACAGTCGCGCCACCGTACAAGTCGCGGCCGAGTCCGGAGCCCAAGCAGCGGCCCAGGAACGCACGACAGCCGGAGCAATTACGGCTGGCCGATCAGCGGCACAAGCAATGCTCGTCGACGAACAGACCTGCAGTAACCCGAGCGTCTCCGTCGACATCAGCGCCTTTCAACCCGGTGGCGAGGTCGCCGTAACGGTCACGTGCTCGGTGTCGACGGCCGGTCTTGAGCTGATCCGGCCACAGGCCCAAACGCTGACGGCCACCGCCTTTGCCACCATCGACCCGTTGCGTGCAGCAGAGGGTGGGGGACCGTGATCCGTCGAGTCCGCGGCGAACGCGGCTCCGGCCTCGTGGCCGGCGTCGTCATCCTGTTCAGCCTGACATTCCTCGGCCTCGTGTGGCTGGCCCGCGATGTCGATCGAGGTATCTCGAATCGTTCCACCGCCAACTCAGTTGCGTTTCAGGCAGCCAGGTCAGGCGCGCAAGTGGCCTTCGCAACGCCATTGCGTCAGGGTGCCGATCCGACCATCGACGTGTCCGGCGCGATCGCTGCGGGAACCGACACTGCAACCCGGCTCCTCGAGCGCTACGACGTTTCCGGCACGACGCAGATCTCCGTCGACGCTGCAACTGTCACCGCCATCGTCGTGATTACCGATCGAGGTGTCACCGTGACCGGCCGGGCGACCGTCGAGTCGCAGCGAGCTCCATGAGCCGCTCATTCCGTTCTCGGTGCAGGGTCGCCCACTGTGTTGAGAAAGCGCCTTCATCATCGGACGCACGATTCGCCAGGAAGGGGATGCCATGTTGCAACGAGGTCTGACCGCAGTCGGACGGTTCGTCGGCGCCATCCTCGCGCTTGCCGCTCTGGCGGTCGCCGGGCCGGTCGCCCTGGTCGCAGTGGCGCGACTGCGTTTCAATTCTGCGAACCCGTTACATCAGATTCCGTTGCCCTGGCAATGGAATTCCAGGGAGATCGTCGAGGCGCTCCAGAGCCCACTCACCAACGACGTGGTCATCAACCTGCTGATCCGAACCACGCTGTCTCTGGTGTGGGTCGCGGTCGTGATCATCGTCATGACCACAGTCGTCGAAACCGTTCATCTTGTCCGACACCGCGGGCTGGCCTGGCCCGAGATTCGGGGCCTTGGCTGGGCACAACCGCCGGCCCGGTTCATTGCTGCCGGCCTCGTGGCATTCCTCCCACTGCTGGCCAACGTGACTGCGCTCGTATCGCCGCAAAGTTCACTGATGCCTTGGTCTCCGCCGTTCGCTGGTACGGAGCAAGTCGATGCATCTTCACCCGCGAACGGAGTCGATGCCCATCGGCGTCTCGCACGACATGACCAGGCACCGCCAGCGGTCTCCCTTGACCGCTCTCGACTCCATCTCGTACAACGCGGTGAGTCGATCTACGCGATCGCCGGATCACTGTCCGTCGATGTTGCCATGTCCACCGCCGACATCGCTGACTCCATCCTCGATGCGAACCTGGGCTCAATGATGCCCGGCGGCATTCGCTTCACCAACGCCGCGTACATCGAGGTTGGCTGGGAACTCGTTATCCCTGCCGACGTGCTCCCACTGGCTTCCGTCGGCCCGCCGACACCCATCACGATTCGAATCGACGGATCGACCGAATCACCGACAGATGACGCTTCGGTTTCGCACGTCGTGGTCGAAGGCGACACGCTTTTCGGCATCGCCGAACAACGACTCGGTGACGCTGCGGCCTGGCCGGACATCTTCGAGGAGAACCGCGACCGGGGCATGGTCGACGGACGAACATTCAATGACCCAAATCTGATCGTGCCGGGGTGGGAACTCAAATTGCCAACCGAACCAGGGCGCGCTGTCCCACCTGTCTTATCTGTCTCATCTGTCCCACCTGTTCCGCCTGGTCCCCCTGTTCCACCTGTCCCGCCGCATCACTCCAACACCGCAATCGAGACACCAGCGGTCCCAAACACAGCTCCGCCGACCGTTCCTGCGGTCACGCCACCGACAACGCCACCAACGACAACGCCACCAACGAGCACCACGTCGATGCCCTTTGTCTCGGACGGGGACGAACGCGCTGGAGATGTCGAGGCACCGCAAAGCCCAAGAGCCCCGTCGCCGATCCGAATCGAATACGCCGCGCTCCTCGCGGCAGGCGTACTCGCTTTGGCCGGGGTACGACGCAGCCAGCGCCTACGCGGGGCTGCCCCTCGGACTCGCGTCCCCGATCCACCGCCGGGCGTCGTGACCACCGAGCGACGGCTGCGTTCGATCGATGCTGGCGAACGCTCCACGCGAATCGACGTCGCCATGAGGTCAGCGGCCCAAGCGCTCATCGACACTGATGCACAGATCGGCCTCCTCCTGGTCGATCAAGATGGCGGAGTCGAACTCCGCCTGACAGCTCCAGCCGAACTCACTGCACCGTGGTCAACGGTCGGCAGCGACAGCCAGAGCTGGCTGCTCCCTGCATCGGTCCCGGTCGAATTGCTCAGCGCCGAAGCCCGCAGAGTTGCGACGCCATGCGTAGCGTTTGTCCAAGTCGGAATCGCCAATGAGCGCGACGTGTTCGTCGACATTGAAGCGTGCGGCACCTTCCTCGTCGAGGCGCAGCCCGACCAGGCTGACGAGATCGTGACCGCGATCGCCGCCGGCCTGGCCTCGTCGCCGTATGCCGAAATCGCCCAGCTCATCTCCGTCTCCCTTCCCGCTGCCGCACTCCTTGGCCATCGCAACGCACATCAAACAGCATCAATCGGTGCGGCATTCGATCTCGCGGCGTCACTCGTCGGTAGCACGATGAGCAACGAGCGCTCGTCGTTCTCACTGCGGTCGCTGCGGACAGGAGGCGAGATGTGGGAACCGGCCGTCTTGCTCCTCACCTCCGCCGACCAGGTTGACATGCCGACAGTTGCCTCTGCGTTCCCTGCTGGGGGGCACGGAATCGGCATCGTCGCAACCATCGGC
>Ga0208413_1001373_pt1 | contig 15633 bp, 13 predicted proteins | sample AntAceMetag02UKD_FD_184761 | JGI IMG/M metagenome (GOLD analysis project Ga0208413, IMG submission 184761) | Saline lake microbial communities from Ace Lake, Antarctica - Antarctic Ace Lake Metagenome 02UKD (SPAdes) (version 2) | ecosystem: Environmental > Aquatic > Non-marine Saline and... | reverse complement strand
AGCTGCACATTGTGCCCGTTGCGTGCCAGAGCGACGCCAAGTGCTGTCCCAAAGGCCCCGCCGCCAGCGATCCCGATCGTCATGCCTTGGCCCCTTTCTTGCCCGACCCCAGCATCGGGGCGGCGGTCTTGTCCAAGGGCCAGCGCGGGCGGGCCGACAAGGTCAGGTCATCGCGCTGCCCAAGGGCCAGCAATTCCGCCCCCGCATAGGCGATCATCGCCGCGTTATCGGTGCACAGCGCCAGGGGCGGCGCGGCGAAATCAGTGTCCAATCCAGCGCAAAGCTGCATCAAGCGGCCTCTGATCACCTGGTTCGCCGCGACCCCGCCCGCGATGGCAAAGCAAGGGTGCGCAGGTTTCATCGCCAGATAGATCGCCAGCGCACGGCGTGTTTTCTCGACCAGCACATCGGCGATGGCCGCCTGGAAAGACGCGCTTAGATCCGCCTGATCCTGCCGGGTCAGCCCGCCCTTGGCCGTGACGACCGCATCGCGCGCGCGCAGCATCGCGGTTTTCAGGCCCGAAAACGACATGTCGCAGCCCGGCTGGTTCAGCAAGGGTCGCGGCAGATCGAACGCCCGCGGATCGCCACCCGTTCCTGCGGTTTCAACCGCAGGCCCCCCCGGTTGCGACAGGCCAAGGATGCGGGCGGTCTTGTCGAATGCCTCTCCCGGAGCGTCGTCGATGGTGCCACCAAGGCGGCAGTACTTATCCGGTCCTGCGACGATCAGAAACTGGCAATGCCCGCCCGACACCAGCAACATCAGATAGGGATAGGCCACCTGATCTGTTAACCGTGGTGTCAGGGCATGCCCCGCCAGATGGTTCACGCCGATCAGCGGCAGGCCCGTTGCCGCCGCCAGCCCCTTGGCGCACATCACACCGGACAGCACCCCGCCAATCAGGCCGGGGCCTGCCGTCACGGCGATGGCGTCCAGATCGGCAAGGTGCAGGCCCGCTGCGGTCAAAGCGTCTTCGACGCAATGATCCAGCTTTTCGGCATGGGCGCGGGCCGCGACCTCTGGAACGACCCCGCCGAAATCGGCGTGTAGCGCGGTCTGGCCATAAACAACCGAGGCGAGCATGTCATGGCCGCGCACGACCGCTGCAGCGGTATCGTCACAGCTGCTTTCGATGCCAAGGACAGTCAGCGGGCGCGCCATGCATTGATCCTGTTGCGTGTTCGTTAATCGCAGGTAACACTGCACCAGCCTGCAAACAATGGGATCCCGATGACTCCAGCGCTGATCCTGACCCGCCCGGCCCTACAGGCCGAGGCTTTCGCCGCAGAGATCACTGCGCGTTGGGTCGGGCCATTGCGGACCATCCTGTCGCCGCTTTTGCAGATCGTGCCGGTGCCGATCACGGTTGATCTGACGCAGGTGAAAGGGGTCATCCTGACCTCGGCCCATGGTGTTGCGGCATCGCGCGACGCTGGCTTGCCGCGCGGCCTGCCTGCGTGGTGCGTCGGCGAAAAGACTGCACAATTGGCCACCGCGGCCGGTTTTGACGTCATCGCCGGGCCGGGTGATGCCACGCGCCTTGCCGACAAGATCATCAGTCGTCGCCCGGATGGACCGCTGGTGCATCTGCATGGTGTTCACACCCGCGGCGGCGTTTCTGAAAGGCTCGCCGCTGCGGGCATCGGTTGCATCGACGTGATCGGCTATGACCAGATCGCCCAACCCCTCAGCGATGCGGCGTTCGATGCGCTGCAGGGTGACGCACCGGTGATCTTGCCCTTGTTTTCCCCGCGCACCGCGACCATCCTCGCAGGGCAGGCACCGTTCGCGGCACCAGTGCATGTGGTCGTGATGAGCACGGCCGTCCAGAACGCCGCTGCTGCGATCAACCTGCGCAGTCTCAGCGTCGCGGCCACGCCGGATGCGGGTGCGATGATCGCCGCAACGTTGAAACGGCTGCGCGTGATGGCCGAACAGGGTCTTTGACCTGCCCTCGCTTGAGGACAGGCGGCAGGTCGTTTAGTGTTGCTGCAACTACGTCAGGCACTTGATGGGATCGGAAAAGGCGAAAATGGTAAAACAGCCTGCCAAAAGGCCTCGTGCCGCGGCCAAATCGCGCAAAGCCTCTGCTGGCGAGGCTGCACCGGTCGAATCAGCGCAGGTCGTGTCGTCTGGCGCGGATCAGGTTCCGCCGGAATATCATGCTCCGATCACGCCTGACGCGCCGCCAGAAATGGAACAGCCCAAGCATGCGCCAGAAGCTGCGGTCGTGCCGCCTGCACCAAAGGCGCGTGGCGGTGTGCTGCCAATGTCGGTGGGCGGGCTGGTCGCGGGTGCCATCGGGTTTGCCGTGGCCAGCCTGACAATGCCTGCGGGAACGACGGACCTGCTGGCCGCGCAAGACGCCCGCATCGCGGCGATCCAGCAACAACTGACCAGCCAGCAAAGCGTTGATCTGGCCCCTCTCGAATTCGGTCTTGCTGATCTTGCCTTGCGGGTCACTGGCCTGCAGGATGATCTGGCCACGACTGCCGCCACATTGGAAGACCGGATTACCGCGCTGGAAAACAGGCCTGCCGGCAGTGCGACGGGCGAAGTCTCCTCTGGTGCCACGGTGGAGTTCGAGGCTGATGTCGCCGCACTGCGGGCAGAGCTGTCGCAATTGACCGATATGGCACGAACCCAACTTGACACCGCCCGGGCCGAGGCCGCTGCAATCGAGCAAAACGCCGCCGCTGCTGCCCGTGCTGCCGCGGGGCGTGCCGCCCTTGCGCGGTTGCAGGCAGGGGTCGAAAGCGGTGCGCCCCTTGGTGCTGCGCTTGCTGATCTGGAGGACGTGCTGGGCACATCGGCCCCCGACGCCTTGCTGGCTCTACAGGACGGTGTGCCGACCCTTGCCACCTTGCAGGACAGTTTTCCCGATTATGCCCGCGCCGCCCTGACGACCGCGCGCGCCGAAGGTGTCGCAGGCGAGGATACATCGGGCGTTGGGGCCTTCTTGCGCAACCAGTTTCAGGTCCGGTCGGTCAACCCGCGTGATGGCGATGATGTCGATGCGATGTTGTCGCGGGCGCAGGCCGCATTGCGGCGCGGTCTGTTTCACGACACGTTGGCCGAAATCGCGCGACTGCCTGCAGTGGCGCGTGCGGAATTGTCAGACTGGCTGGCCCTTGCTGAGGCCCGCGCCGATGCGGTCGCGGCGATTGACATGCTGGCCAAATCCCTAAGTGAGAATTGAAAGCGAGACAGATGATCTGGTCATTGATAAAAATCACCGCTTTCATTCTGACGGTCACCGCGCTGACCTATGGCGCTGCGATGCTTTATGATGTCGATGGTGGTGCGACGATTGCCGTCATGGGGATCGAATTCACGCTTCGCACGCTGGACATGGTGGTCGCGCTTGTCGCGCTGGTTGTGCTGGTTTGGCTTGGCCTGCGTTTGCTGGCGTTTTTGGCTGCGAGCTATCATTTCCTGAACGGCGACGAGACCGCGATTTCACGCTATTTCGACCGCAACCGCGAACGCAAAGGATACGAGGCGCTGGCCGAAGGCATGATGGCGCTTGCTTCTGGCGAAGGACATCTGGCCATGACCAAGGCCGCGCGCGCGGAAAAGTATCTGCACCAGCCGCAGCTGACCAATCTGTTGACCGCGCAGGCCGCCGAAATGACCGGTGATCGGCGCAAGGCCGAAGAAACCTATAAGAAACTGCTGGCCGATGATCGCACCCGTTTTGTCGGGGTGCGCGGGATCATGAAACAAAAACTGGCAGAAGGCGACACGGACCTTGCGCTAAAGCTGGCGCAAAAGGCATTCGCGCTGAAGCCGAAACATGCCGAAACGCAGGATGTTTTGCTGCGGTTGCAGGCGGACAAGGCCGATTGGAAAGGTGCGCGCCAGACGCTGGGTGCGAAACTGAAATCTGGCACCCTGCCGCGTGATGTTCATAAACGCCGCGACGCCGTGCTGGCGCTGTCAGAGGCACGCGACATTCTGGACGAGGGCAACCCGATCGAAGCGCGAGAATCCGCGATCGAGGCGAACCGCCTGTCTCCCGACCTGATCCCTGCCGCTGTCATGGCCGCGCGCGGTTATATCGCGCAGGGCAATGCACGCTATGCGTCGCGTGTGCTGGTCAAGACTTGGACAGCGCAGCCGCATCCCGATATTGCGGCCGCTTTCGCCGAAATCGTGCCGGATGAAACGCCGCAGGCGCGGCTAAAACGGTTCGCCACACTGACAAAGGCGGCACCCGACCACCCCGAAGCAAAGATGCTGTTGGCCGAACTGCACATCGCCGCCGAGGATTTTCCTGCAGCGCGCCGCGATATCGCCGATCTGGTCGATACCGATCCGACCGCGCGCAGTCTTGCGCTGATGGCCGCTGTTGAACGGGGTGTCGGTGCGGATGATGCTGTGGTGCGCGGCTGGCTGACCCGCGCCCTGACCGCGCCGCGTGGCCCGCAATGGATTTGCGACAAGTGCCAGCATATCCATCCGCAATGGGGCCCTGTCTGCGGCAATTGTGCCGCGTTTGACACGCTGTCATGGAAACGGCCACCCGCTGGCGAAGTGTCGATGCCCGCCGGCACAGAGATGTTGCCTCTAATCGTCGGCGCGAAGTCAGCGATGGACGAAACTGTGCCCGATGAATCAGGTACAGCACCGCAAGACGAAGGAAAATAGCGCTTTTCGCCGCCTATTCAGGGTGCTATCAGACCCACCAATACGCCGCTGTAGCTCAGCTGGTAGAGCACATCATTCGTAATGATGGGGTCGGGGGTTCGAATCCCTTCAGCGGCACCAAATTCATTTGAAAATATATTAAAAACAATATGTTATCTGGGTTTTACTCGGGTCTCTCGACCCAAGTTTAAACCAGAATATATGGGCGCAACGCCGTTATCTATCGGCGTTCCAGGCGTCCATCAGGCTTTGCATATATTCGCCGGTTTTGTTCAGGCTGGTGATCACAGCTTCCATCCGGCCAAAGCGGATGTTGTAGCGTTCGGTCAATGCTGCGGCCTTTGTCTCGATATCTTCCAGATTGGTTTCAAAGCCTGCCAAATTATCCGAAAGCTCTGTTTCGCGCCGCGCGATCAGGCCTGTCGCGCCAAGAAGGGTTTCGCCATAGCTTTCCAGCTGATCCGCCATGCTTTGGCCATAGCGCACTGTTGTCGTCAGGCTTTCGTTGGACCCAAGGATTATCTGTAGGCCATACGCATCGCCATCAGTTGCACGCAACAGCACATATCCGTCATCATTGGTGCTGACGCTGAGCGCCTGTCCGTCCAGCGTGGCTGTCGCAGGCGATGTCGATGAGTCGTAGACCAGTGCATAGGACCCAACCTTTGGAGGCGCAAAGCTGAGGCCGGTGACTTCCAAATTTGGATCTTCACTGCTGTATTTCGTGGAGAAGAGCGCATCCATGATGTCGGGGTTTTCCGCTATTGCGCGTTCGAAACGTTCGGCGTTCAAGGTCAGCGTTCCGTCCCGTTCCGTCTGGATACCGATCTGGGCGAGATAGATAGGCTCGTCGCCAAAGCCGGTGATGGGCTGGGTGGCAATATTACGCATCCGCGACAAAACTGATTGCGCGGCGACATCGCCCGCCAAAGGGCCAGGTTCAGCACCGTTAAGCCCGCGCTGCGTTGCCTCTGTCAAATAGGATTTAAGCTCGTTTGCGATGGTGAGAAAGCTGTTGATCCGCTCTTGCACGGATGTGCTGGAATCAGCCGAGGCAAGTGTTGATGTTCCGACATCGTTCAATGTGACCGTGTGGCCAACAAAAAGATCATCAAAGGAATTTTCGCTGCGCGTGACAGTGACACCATCGACCAGCAAAAGCGCATCTTGCGCTACTACCAGCGTGCTGGACGCACCAAGCGGGTTGTTGTCGGCATCGGTGACGCCCTCCTCCGCATCACTCGTCATGTTCAGGGCTGTTTTGATCGCAGTGATCGAGTCAGCATCAAGCGCGTTATCTTCGCCTACCCTTGATTTCACGATCAAGGCATAGCCTGTTCCCGTATCCAGCAACGACGCAGTGACGCCATCGATCGCGTTCAACTGTTTGGTCAGATCGTTGAGTGTATTGTTGCTGGAGTCGATCGTGAAACTGCTAGCACTGTCCCCTGCCTCTGTGTTCAAAGACACGGTGCCTTGGTTGACCGCGCTGGTGGGGGTCACTGACGCATCAAAGCTGAAGCTCAGAATCTGTTCGGACGCAAGGCGCTCGACAGTCACGGATGCGGATACGTCACTGGCCAATGCCGCATTCGATACCTCGAAGGTCACCGCACTGGTCGAGGATGACGCCTGACGCGACGCAGCCTGTGCAACAGCGGCCATCGCATCCTTGAATGTGCCGACTTGCTGCGACAGCTGGCCCATGGCAGAAATTGTCGTACTGGTATCATCAAGCCGCCGCTGGTTCAGCGACCGTTCGCCGCTTGTTTCAGCTGCGACAAGGCTGGTGACAAGTTGCTTGATCTCAATCCCGCTGCCGCCACGGCTGACGGCTGAAAGAATGTCGGGCTTGATTTCAGCCATAGCTATGCTCCTGTATTAACCAAAGAAACGACAATCTCTTCACAAGGTTTAATGCCGCGCCGCGATTACATACGAAACCGAGCCGCTTTGCAGGCATATGACGATACGATTGCATTGCGCGTGAACCGCACCCGACCGCTTTCACGTTGAATCTGGACCAGTTCGCCGCCCCAGTCACCGTCGATCTGGGTATCCGATATCGCAGTAATTGTGATTGTGTCCGGACTTGCGCCCTCGATCACGCCGGCTGCACCCTTTGACATTTTGGTAAAGACGATCCGGCCCAGTGGCGCGGCGGTCATTGTGCAGTCATAGCTTTCCTGCGTGAACCTGGTCAGCGCCTGACAATCAGCCAACCCTGCAAAAAGCAGTAATGAGGCCGTTAGTGGAAAGGTCGTGGACAGTGGCATTGTAAAACTCCGAACAAGTGGAAAGTGAAAGCTGCGTGCGCAGGTGCAGACGGTTTATCAGGCATCCGCCCTGTTTTGTTCATCTAGGTCTTCGGTTTTGTCTTCGTCCTGCTCGGTTTCAGCGCCATCTGCCGCCACTTCAGAAACGTCTTCTTCGGGCGCGTCTTCGATGGCTGGCTTGGCCACTTCCATCTCGATCAGGCTTAAGCCGATAGCGCCGTTCACCACAAGTATGGCGCCCTTGGGCAATTGAACGCCTTGGTGAATGTGCGCTTCTGTCAGTTCGATACGCATGTCCTGTTGCTCATCCGCGGGCAGAATTGGCTCTGGTGCCGCGGTTTGTGCCGCCTGCTCTTCTTCCTTGGGTGGAACCGGCGCTTCCACGGGGGCGGGCTCGACATTTGTGTTACGGTTCAGCAAGGCGGCGAGGGTAATCGCACCGTCTGCAGGCTTGCCAAGGCGGCACGCAATTGTCCGCGCGCGCAGCACATCGATCCGCGCTCTTTGGATCGCCAATCGCGTTGGGATATGCGCCGTGTCACGTAGCATCTGGGACAAAGTTGATACAGCCAGAAGCGCAGGAACCTCTGCAAGGTGTTCCATGATGCGTTCTTGTATCGTGAGGCGCTTGCGCCGGTTTTCCGGTTTGCGCGCGGTCGGGGCTTTCGCTGAAAGCGGTTTGTCCGATTCCTCCGATACGCTTGTGCTGCCAGGTTTAGGTGCCGCACGCCGGGGCTTTGAAGATTTTTCAACCATTTTCGTCTCCGCCATTGGTTTGGCACCTAACTTGCAAATCTCGGACCAGAACACAGACTGCGAGGACGAATAAGGTGAACGCAATAAAAGACCATATTGCTTTTCAGGCATCGGCGCTTTCGCTTCGGGAGAAGCGGAATGACATGCTTGCCTCCAACATCGCGAATGCCGGCACGCCGGGCTATAAGGCGCGAGACATCGATTTTGACCGAGAACTCGCGCGCCAGGTCGGGGATAGCCCCCTGCGCAATAATGACGATCGCCACATGGATGATGTTGCCGGTACATCGGATGCTGATGTGCAGTATCGCGTGCCGCTGAACCCATCGTTGGATGGTAATACAGTCGAGCTGTCAGTCGAGCAAATGGAGTTCTCGGAGAATTCCCTGCGCTACATGACGACGCTGTCGTTTCTCAACCGCCGGATTTCCGGCCTGATGACTGCGATAAGGGGCGAATAATGGCTGATATCAAGAACATCTTTGACATCGCGGGCCGCTCGATGGCCGCGCAGATGGTGCGGCTGAACACCGTGGCCTCGAATATCGCAAACGCCAACACGCGTTCGGGCAGCGCGGAGCAAACGTTTCGCCCTTTGCGACCTGTGTTCCAGACGGCGTTTGAGGGCGGCATCAGGAACGCCGAGCGCGCGACAGTGGACGTCAAAGAGATTGTCACGCTGGACCGGGAACCGCAGCGCGTACACGAGCCGGGCCACCCGCTCGCCGATGAGGAGGGGTTTGTCTATATGCCTCCCGTCGACATGAACGAAGAGCTGGTCGATATGCTGGAGGCTAGCCGCCAGTATCAAAACAATCTCGAAGTGCTGACCACGATGCGTACGCTGATGCTGCGCACAGTGGATATGGGCAAGTCTTAAGGGAGCGGAATAGATGGATGTTGATAACAAAAGTTTGGCCGCGCAGAACGCGTTGCTGTCCAAACTTGGAATAAGCACGACCCAGGACAAGAATGCCGTACCAAAAGAGGAATTGGGGCAGACCGATTTCCTGAAGCTTATGACGGCCCAGTTGCAAAACCAGGACCCGTTTGCGCCGATGGACAACGGGGATTTCATTGCTCAGATGGCGCAGTTTTCGTCGGTTGCTGGGATCAGTAAGATGTCCGAGACAATGTCGGGTATTGCCGACCAGATGGGGCAGTTTCGGGTTGCGTCATCGGTCAATTATCTTGGCCATTCGGTGATGATCCCTGGAAACCTGGCCAGAGCAGATGACAACGGTGAAATCCACGGCGCGATCGAATTGGAACGTGCATCCGTTGATACGCGGATTGAATTTCTCGATGCTGCGACCGGCGAGAGCCTGCACACTCTGGATATGGGCGGGCGGGCAAGTGGCTTGTCCGGATTTGCCTGGACCGATGTACCAGAACAATATCGCGACGGGTCGCGTCGCGTTCGCTTGGATGTTCTTGTCAATTACGGCGATGGCGAAGGCGTTCAAAGCCTGACGCCCAACGTCTATGCGCAGGTCATAGGCACGGCCAACGCTGCCACCAACGGTGACGGCATGCTTGAAACCGAAGACTACGGCGATGTCAGCGCCGCAGAAGTCCTGCGGTTCCGCCTTTAAGGCGGGTCGCTAACCTCAATCAAGGAAACTACGCATGTCTTTTTATACAGCCTTGACCGGACTTAACGGCGCACAATCCGATATTTCGGCAACATCGAACAACATTGCCAACGTGGGTACGACCGGTTTCAAACGGTCGCGCGCGGAATTCGGCGACATTTTCGCAACTTCACCGTTGCAGAACTCATCATCATCGATCGGTTCCGGCGCAATTCTGAAGGGCGTGAAGCAGCAGTTCACACAGGGTAACATCGCCTCGTCGTTGAACGCGCTTGATATGGCGATTTCGGGGCAAGGGTTTTTCGCGCTCAAGCCCAGCCTGACATCGACGCAGGTGGTCTATACGCGTAACGGGTCGTTCAACGTCGACAACAACCGGAACGTTGTGGACAGCTCGGGTCAGTTCCTGCTGGCCTATCCGGTGAACGAAGACGGATCGGTCACCGCCAAGGATATCGACAGCGCTTCGCCGCTGCGGTTGCCGGTGACATCGGGCGATCCACAGGCGACGTCGATGGTTGATCTTGCGGTGAACGTGCCAGCAAGCGCCGACGTGGTGACGGACAAGGAAAAGTTCGCAGACGGCTATACCTTTGATCCCAATGATTCAGAAAGTTTCACCAACTCGACATCGTTCACGATCTTCGATGATCTGGGTAACCCGACGATTGCGACCGTCTATTTCATCAAGACCCAGCGCGCGACGGCCGAAGATCCGACCAACAAGTTCGAAACCCGCCTTGTTATCAATGACGAGATCGTCCCGCCTGATCTGGTCCCTGCTGTCACCAGATCCAACGAACAGATCTTCATCGACCGGTTTGGAAACCAGACAACATCCGTACCGGATGCAAGCTATACGCTCGAGCAAAAAAGCTCACCGCTTTACAAGCTCGACGAACAAAAAGACCGCGCCCCGTCGCAGCCCGCAGCCCTGACAGGTCAGGCAAGCAGCTTCAACTTCGGGGATGAGGGCACCGGCGAAATCGAGATTGTCACTGACCCGATGCAATTCGAGGCTACCTACGAGGCAAATCCCGATGCCAATCAGGGTGTTTATTGGGGCCGCGATTTTCTGCTGATCAATATCGACGATGGCACACGCCCCGTGAGCATTGATGTCCGGGCCGGCCGTTATAATGCCGAGCAATTGGCCGCAGAGGTCGAACGGGCAATCAACGAAGCCCATGACGATGCCCGCAAGATCGAGATCCAGAAAGGCGTGGACGACAAGATTTCCATCCAGCTGTTCCAGCCGGGTACATCCGGCGAAACCCCGGTTCGGAGCACGCCGCTTCAGGTTGACCTGCTGCAACCGTCTTTTGTTTCGATTCAGGCCGGAATGGATTTGGCAGAGAGCACGTCACCGAATTTCGATCTTGATGTCTTTCTCGCCCATGCCCAAATCCGCCTGAACGCAGCCTTGAACAGCGAACCGGCTTTCGTGCCCGGAGCGTCGGACAAACAATTTGCGCAGTTGACCGGTAGCGCCAAGATTTCGGTGCCGCCAACAGACCCTGAAGTTTTCAGCTTCGATTACACCACGCGTGATCTGGGTATCACCACGATGGTCAGTTCCTCAAGCAAGTGGAGCGTCGCCTACACAAACGGAAGGTTCACGGTTTCAGATTTGGATTCCACGATCACGGCGCCTGTGGCCGGTGCTGTCACCATCACTTTTTCTGACACGACACTCGCGGATCTGACGGTTAGTGTCGCAACTGCCGCCAACCAAAACGACGTCTTGGATGCAATTGAAGCCGCGCTTGGGGGGTCAGCTTACTTCGCAGATTCCCTCAAAGTGAACACTACTGCAGCTGAGACAGCCGTTGGTGGTGGATTTACGCTCACCACTGGGGATGCCACTGCTCCGACAGATACACAGATTGCTGCTGAGCAAACCGCTTTGGCCAGCGCTGTTAGCACAGCTGCGGCTGCCGTTGGTGCCGCTATTGCTGAAGTTGTGGATGCTTCTGCTCCGACAGATGCAGAGATCGTCACCAAGCAAACTGCTTTGGCCACCGCAGTTAGCACAGCAGAACTCGCCATTAGCGGGGCATTTACTCTCACTACACCCTCAATTTCTACTGCTCCGACAGATGCAGAGATTACTGCAGAGACTAGCGCTTTGAAGGCTGCGGGAGAGGCTGAAGTTACTACTGCTAACGATGCGCTGGCATTGTACTACGACACGTCGAATGGGGTTTTTGCAGGTACTGATTTAGCGTCGTCACCTGCTGCCGTCGCATACAACAGCTTTGTTGCATTAGGTTTTGATGCATTAGCTACAACACTGACCGATGCCGAAACCGCTGAGACGGCCTTCGATGCTTTGGCCACCACACTGACCGATGCTGAAACTGCTGAGACAGACTTCGCTGCTTTGGTCGCGATACTTGACGCTGGTAATGTCAGAGATTTCGCGATCACAAAAGAACGTCATTTGGGCTATACGAATGTCGGTAACAGACCAACCGTCGGTGTGTATGACCAAAAGCTTGGCGTATCTACAACAGCCACTGACGCCATCAGCCTGGATTCGCAAAACAATCGCTTGCTGATCACAATGGGCACCGGCCTTGGTGCATCGTTCACTGTAGGTGATACAATCCTGCTCATGGGCGCGCATGCGGATGCAGAGGCGTTGAATGGCCGCAGCTTCCGGATCACCGCCATAGACGGTGATGAGATCGAAATTGCGACGGGTGGTCTGGGGCTGCCGGAAAGCGATATAAACATTGCTGGAACGGATTATTATATCCTGTCGGAACGATCCTCTGAAGTTGAGGCCTATTTCGAAGGTGCAGACCTTGAGGTGGCGGGATCAGCCACGAGTTTCAACAATCAGCGGCTCATCGTGCGTGAAACGGATGCCGCGCGCCATGCGTATACTGACACCGAGCTGGATGCAGACTTTGATGTCAATATCTTTGGTGCCTTTACCGGGAGCGTGACAGGTTCGGATGCAACGAATGCTGCACTGGGTCTCGACGCCCCGACCACTGCTATGGCTTGGGTTGATGAGTTGAACGCGCCCATTCAAGTTGCTTATGATGCGGCGACGCAAAGCATTGTTTTCAATGTTGATCACACGACATTGGGCCCCGGCGGCGCAATCAGCAACTTGTCCGCGATACAGGTCTCTTCCACGAGCAATTCCGGTGTGAACGCCTTTGGTCTGGCCGGCACTTCGTCCCCAAGGGTCGAGATCACCAGCACAACCAGTGTCCGCGGTCAGCCATTTGTCTTTGACGGGGCAAGCCAAGGGGATGGCCCGACGCGGTTCGGGGCCAAGGTCAGCTATGACCGCGAGGCGCGCGCTTTTACCTTTGAGAGCGGCACAACCGGAGAGGCGATTGAACAGGACAAGGCACTGGGCGTGTCGACGGCGCAAAAAGCCTCGAACATTCAGGTTGGTCGGTATGAAATTGATCCGACGACGAAGTCTGCCAAAATCGAGCCAGGTGCTGTCGATCTGGCCTCGCGTGTCTTGGCGCAGGGTGAAAACGATCTGATGGGTGTCGGCGGTAGCAAAAGCGTCAGCTTTGCGGCAGGGACAGGCCTGCAATCGCTTCCAGCACGTGCGATCGGTGCGCCGGCGACTGACCCATTGAATTCTAACCCTGTTTTCCTGAACCCAGCGAACAGAGAGACGACATTCAACGTATCGGTCAACGGCATCAACGCGGTGATCGACATTCCGGGCGGCAATTACATCGGTTCGACCTTGGCCGAGCGGCTTCAGGAACGGATCAACCAGATGCAAGATCCCGTCACCGGCAGGACCATCGGCGGCGTAACCGTGCGGTATCAGCCGGACGACAACAACTTTGTCTTTACCACGGGGACAACAGGCAGCGATTCCACGATCCGTGTACGTGGGCCTGCGAAGCTGGGGCTTGATGATGTTCCACTTGGTATCGGTAGCGTGCCGACGATCGCCAACCTTGTTCAGGCCACCAATGAAAATGGTGTGCCGCTGTTCGTCAACGAAAATGGCGAGATCGTCGATTCAGAGCCGAACAATCTGGTCGAGGGATATTACCCGCTGTATCTGAACGAAGGTGAATTGACGTTTGACAAGACGGGCCGGTTGATCAGTCCGCAGGGCTTGACCCGCTACGAGGCCCAGACCGAGACATTCTCGATCTCGCTCGATATCGATTACAGTGCCTCTTCGCAGCTGGCGACGCCATTTGTGGTCAACAACCTTGAACAGAACGGCTTTACATCCGGTCGTCTGGACGGGTTGAGCATTGATGCCACGGGCCTTCTGCGTGCCAACTACACCAACGGCCAGAACAAGCCTCTGGGCAAGATCGTCATGGCAAACTTCAACAACCAGAACGGCTTGAAACAGGTCGGCAATGCGACATTCGTGCAGACCGCATCGTCTGGTGATCCCATCATCGGGGAAGCTGGAACCGAAGGTTTCGGGTCGATCCAATCCGGTGCGCTGGAACGGTCGAACGTGGATATCACCGAAGAGCTGGTGAACCTGATCACCGCGCAGCGTAACTTCCAAGCGGCGTCCAAGGCTATCGAAACATCGACCCAGCTGACACAGACGATCATCAACATCCGTACCTAAGGGGCCTGAGGGTCGGTCTATTTCCATAGACTGACCCTCGCATTCAAGGAAATCTGCATGGATCGCAACATTCATATTGCACTGAATAACCTGCGCAACATCTCGTCCGAGTTGCGTGTGAATGCACAGAATATGGCAAATGCGAATGTGCCCGGCTTTCGCGCTGATCTGAGTGTCACGCGCGAGGCAAGTTTTCTAACGCCGTTCGATCAGTTCCGTTCGCGTGTCTACAGTCAGGAAGCCTCTCAGTCGCTGTTCTCTACCGATGAGGGCGGGCTGCAGAACACCGAAGCGGAAATGGATCTTGCCATTCAGGGTCAGGGATATTTCTATATAGCCCCCAGCAGCGGAGGCGACACAGCCTTGTCGCGGCGCGGCGACCTGTCGTTCGACCTCGACCGATTTGTGGTCGATGGTGCGGGTAACAAACTGCTTGATGTCGCATTGAACCCGATCCAGCTTCCTCCGACGCGGCGGATCGTGGTGGAAGAGACCGGCCAGATCCAGATGGAGCTTCTCGACGCACCAGAGGGCACGTTTGTTGCCGGTCCGATCATCGCAACATCGCAGGCTGACGGCGTTGTTCTTTCAAAGTCACCTGATGGGCATATCCGTCCGGTTGGCCAAGCCGACCTGCCTGAACCTGATCAACGGGCGCGGTTGACCCAAGGTTTCTTGGAAAACAGCAATGTGGATACCATCGGATCTTTGATCCAGAACATCGAGAGCCAGCGGCAGTTTGAAATGAGCGTCAAGTTCATCGCGCTTGCACAAGAAATCGATGAAGGCGGCACGCGGATCATGCGCCTGCCTGGCTAATTCGGCCCAGGTTTCCGGGTTGGCACATTGATTGCAAACATCCTGATAACGATTATTCAGGAGCCGACCATGACCAACGCAATGCATGTCGCAAAGACCGGGTTAAACGCGCAGCAAACGCGCATGCAGGTCATTGCCAACAACTTGGCAAACTTGAACACAGTTGGTTTCAAAAGCGACCGGGTGAATTTCGAAAGCCTGCTCTATCAGGTCAAGCGTTCTGGTGGCGACCAAACATCCGAAGGCACAGCACTGACGTCTGCGCTCGCATTGGGTACCGGGGTACGAGCGGTAAACACTCAAAAGCTCTATACGCAGGGCGGTATGGTGAACACGGACAATTCCTTTGATCTGGCGATCGAAGGACAAGGGTTTTTTCAGGTTCTGATGCCTGATGGCCGCGTCGGCTATACCCGCAACGGGTCTTTCTCGCGGAGCGCTGATGGTACGATGACCACGGCAAGTGGCTATGTGGTCCAGCCGGAAATTCGGATTCCAGCCGATGCAACCGAGGTCAATATCTCGCAAGATGGTTTGGTGTCTGTGCGTCAAGCCGGTGAGGAGGAAGCGCAAGAGGTTGGTCAGCTGACCATCGCGTCCTTTGCCAATCCGCGTGGATTGCAGCCCATTGGAGAGAGCTTTGTGACGCAAACGCTGGCCAGCGGTGCCCCGACTGTCGCGGCGCCACAGGCGCAGGGACTGGGAAAGCTTATGCAGGGTGCGCTGGAAGGTTCAAACGTAAACGTCGTCCAGCAGCTTGTTGAAATGATCGAGACGCAAAGAGCTTATGAAGTCAGTTCAAAGGCGATCAGCTCTTCCGATGAAATGATGCGCTATATTTCCAATAATCTGTAGAGATAAGATAATGCACCTATTCCGCGTCTTGACCCTTTTTGCGCTGTCGATCCTTGCAGGCTGTTCAACCTATGTGGAAGATGCAGCGAG
>Ga0208413_1001365_pt1 | contig 15734 bp, 14 predicted proteins | sample AntAceMetag02UKD_FD_184761 | JGI IMG/M metagenome (GOLD analysis project Ga0208413, IMG submission 184761) | Saline lake microbial communities from Ace Lake, Antarctica - Antarctic Ace Lake Metagenome 02UKD (SPAdes) (version 2) | ecosystem: Environmental > Aquatic > Non-marine Saline and... | reverse complement strand
GCAAGTATTCTTTTGCCAGCCCTTCATGTTGAAAGCCCAAATTTTTTAGAAGGCCAGCAGACCTGTCATTTACCGGCATATAGTTGGCCATGATGCGATGAAGCCTGAGCTCATTAAAACTATAACCGATAGCATGTCTCACGATTTTTTTCATGAAACCCTGCCCTTCATAACGCTCAGCACAGGAATAACCAATGTGGCAGGCCATAAAGACACCGCGAACGATATTACTTAAAGAGCAAGCTCCAATAACATGGGATTGGGTATCGTCTGTTCCAATAAAATGCACAGCCGAGCCGTTTTCAAATTCAGCTTCCCTCATTAGAAGCCGGCGATTCCAAGACTCTATCGAATGATGCTCGCGCGGGACAGCAGGACTCCAAGGCTGCAAATGATCACTGTTCACAGCGTAGTAGTTAGCTAGGATAAGTGCGTGGCTTGAATTTGTTCTAATAACTTTCACGAAAACCTATTGGATAGCAGGGCTATTCGAATGTATTCAGCATCAACAGAGTTTCTTCATTATTGTAGAAAAAACGCTCCACCGGTTGCCAACCAAGGCTAGCATATAGCCCCCCGCTAAGATTAGTGGTCTGTAAATACAGATGCGGCAAGCCCCTACTTTTGGCGAGACTAACGATTTGCATCGTCAATTGTGACGCCACTTTTGATCCGCGATAGCGCGAGTCAACAAAAACGCTTCCTAACCAGTAATAACTGTCGGGATAGCGCGTTCCTATTTCTTGGTATTTAAGGGCAGCAATTCCAACTGGCTCCTCATCTAGATAGGCGAGAAGATGAACGGGAAGCTCGGTTTTACTCAAGGTCTGGGCCAACTGCTGATCAACTCCATCTAAATCAGACCCCAAGCGATCAGACCACACCGTATTCCACCAATTAATCACGGTTCGCGTCTCATTCGGCCGGTCGTATAGAAACTGATAGCTTAAAGACATTCAAGTGACACTCATTACATAGATGCCTAAAGTGTAATGTCTACCAAAAAAGAATAGAAGCCTATTAATGCGCTAATTGAATTCACTGCAACTAGTCTATTCGCGACGTAGGTGTTGCGAGATATATTTAGCTAGGCATGTCTGGCTAAATAGCCTGCTAAATGAGGCAAAAAACCAGTCCTAGAGTTAAATGACTCATAACAACAAAGCGACAAAAAGGGCTAGACTAGATTTTACCAGCTCCATCAAAACAGGACGAATCAGAACCGAAAGAAGGACCTAAATACGCCCATGGGACGCATGGGCACCGAAAATAGCGCTTGGCAGATAATCTCTAAACCTAGTACCGATCGATTATTGCTGCATCAACGCCCGTGGTGAAATTTTCACGAAAGCCTCCGCCGCTTGATGGCGAGACCTGGCCCATTATGATGGTGATTAATTTTTGCTTGGGATCGATAAAAAACCGCGTCGCAGCTGACCCATCCCACCAAATTGTTCCTTCGGAAACTGGAAAATTGTATGCGGCCGGATCTAGGACCAAATTGAATCCGCCTAAGGTCCAGCCGGAGCCGGCCCAATAACCTCGAGTACCAATCGGCATTGCTCCTACAGGAACACTGTTCTTAAAAATCAGTGCGGCAGTTTCAGGCTTTAGAATCTGCTTACCGTTAAACTCGCCATGATTCATTACCATCTGAGAAAAGTTGGCAAAATCCATGACCGTTGATAGTAGACCTACCCCCCCTTCTATCAAAACAGGCTTTTTCGTGAAAGGAATGCTCTCAATTTGATAAGGAACTAAACGACCATCAGTAGGCCGATATAATTGTGCGAGTCTATTGGCATCGTCCTCTTGCGCCCAAAACATTGTGTTGTTCATTTCTAGCGGTTCGAACACATTTTTTTCTAAGTAATTTGGAAAATCTTCTCCCGACCAGACTTCAATCAGCTTTCCTAGAATAGTGGCATGTATGCCATATCGAAATTCTGTCCCAGGGTCTTGGAATAAGGGAATTCGTGCTGCGTTGCTAGTCATCTGATCAAGAGAGATGTTTTTGTCACGAACTTTATTCTGAACATACAGGGCAGAACTTCTGCTACCTAGCCCCGAGGTGTGGGTAAGCAAATGTGCCACCGTGATGTCACCGGTTCGAGGTTTAGTCTGAGATAGATCTTTGCTATCGGAATCGAGCAATACCCGCTGATTCTCGAACTCTGGCAAATACATTTGGATTGGATCATCTAGCTTAAATTTGCCTTGCTCATAAAGCTGAAGCACGGCGACACTGGTGATCTCCCGCGTCATGGAGTAAATACGAAATAAAGTGTCGTCGGTCATAGGCAGGAATTTTTCGATATCCCTTTGCCCTAACGCCTTGGAGTAGACTATCTTGCCATCGCGAATGACAGCAGCAACAACCCCCGAGATATCTCCATCGTCTATGTGCTGTTGCAGACGCTGGGTAACCTTTTCCAACCCTTCAGTTGACAACCCGACACTCTCGGCGACGGAGAAATTCAAGCTTTGGGCACTGATCAAAGGAAATACACACGAAACGAAAATGCCTGCGGACAGACGATAAAAGTTTTTAAACATGAATAAGTCTCAATAGAATTTCGAAGTTTTAGATTCGTAGAAAAACTAACTCTTTTAGTCAGGCTTGTCCATACTGAGACTCATATGATGAGGAAAACGAGCTTAAGTCAAGCGCTTTTCTAAACCAAATCCGCTTCGTTCAAATTTTGACGAGACGAAAGTCCTGAGTGTAATCAGACTCAATTATTTGAAGTCGCCTCAAAACTATCAACCGTTGTTGATTACGAAAAAAACCTTGACTGAGAATTAGGCTTGGAACCCAGCCAAACCGGCTAGTTGATGGGCCCATCTTCTAATGGAGAATATTAATTTCAGCTCGGCTCTGATGAACGGGAAAGAATCGTACTTCTATAAAAAAGCGGTCTGGCTCAAATTTATAAGATAGACAATCCAGATTTAGCGCCACCTGAGATGATGCTAAAGGAACTGAAAGAGAAACCGCGGCCTATCTTCGTTCACAACCGGAAATGTTGAGAAAATTGCGATATCAAATTTCAGATACTGAAATTCAAATCGCAAATATAGTAGCTGAAAAAAAAGGTATATTAAAACTAATAGCTTCCATAGAAGAGTATCAGCAATGATCTTAAGTAATTTAGTCAATTACTTCAAAACCAGAAATAGCCTGCGGTTTTTAAACTGTGCGAGAAAATCCGAAGAAATTACCGAAATGTAATTAACCCGACTATTTTTAATTGGTATGAGAATATTGCTCTGTGGTTTAGATATCTGCCCCCATCACTCTTTGCGCTTAATGCATACGTGAACATTTTTGTTTCTGGCAGTGAGCCATGTAGTTTTATTAGGCGCGGCTTTTCGAGAAAGGAATGCTCTCAATGTTATAAGAAACTAAACGGCCATCAGTAGGCCGATATAATTGAGAAAGTCTATCAGCATCATTTCCTTGCGCCCAAAACATTGTGTTGTTTATCTCTAGCGGTTCTAACACATTTTTTTCTAAGTAGTTTAAAACCTTCGCCTGACTAAACTTCAATCACCTTTCCTAAGATGGTAACGTGTATATCATATCGAAATTCAGTGCCAGGGCCTAGGCATAAGGGGATACGTCTTGCGTAAACTGTCATCTGATCAAGGGAGATATTTTTGTCACGGACCTATCCTTTCAGTCAGGCTTGTCCACGCTGAGACTCGAAAGATGAGATGGGGAGGTTACTGCAAACGCTTTTCTAGACCAAAACTGCTCCTTTCGGATTTTTGACGAGACAAATTGCCAAGCATCTGCTCTCGTGAATGAATCATTTCCTTAAAGCTCTGAGTCGTTAAAAGATTTTCCTGAGACTGAGTTATGTCGACCCCGTCTAGCTTACCGTTAAGATCTGCGATTTATAGCAGTAAACGGTCTCTGATCGCATCGGTGTTATTAAAGTTTGGAGCTAAATGATTCCGCGGCCGGCGCACATTGCGTAGCATTGTCTACATATCCCTGTAAGTTTATTGAATATAGACAAAGGCAATGCAGCTTGTGCTGCTCTTCCTTATCTACGGGCCCTTATTTGCAGGATTGGTCGACGAATCCTTGTCGACTTACCCCTCGTCTATCTGCGCTGTCCAAAATAAAAGTCTACTCGCCGCGCACTAAAACCCATGGCGGGTTTCATGACACTTGGCATAGACAAGATTTGGAAATAATAAAGCCAAAAACCGCTTAATTCACGATTTCTGCGAGAAGCTCAAAAACTGCTGCCGCTTTCTCGGCAGAATATGGTCTTAAATTGGACCAGCTGGGGCTAGGCTATAAAACACGGTTCACTACAGACTGCCAATCAAAACCCATATCAGCAATCGCGATGAAATCTGGGTTGAGTAGGCTGTCCTTTAGATTATAGCGAAGAGGTTCGAAATCCAATCCTACAATTTGCCCTCCCGCAGCCACTAATATTGCATGTGCCGCAGCGGTATCCCACTCGCAGGTCGGGGCCAATCGAGGATAGAAATCGGCACGCCCTTCGGCCACCAGACACATTTTCAGAGAACTCCCCATGCTCACCACTTCGGTCTTTCCAATACTGCGTGTGATTTCATTTATGAGTTGGTCAAGCTGGTCACCGCGGTGGTTTCGACTGGCGACAATTCGAACACTAAACTTGGACGACTTCATTTTGGCACTTGAGATTGAGTGCCTGCCTTGCGCATCTGTCTTAACAGCTCCGTCTCCTTCTCTATTTCCATCTCCTTCGTCTCCAACACGGCCAGAGTAGGTGACCCCTAACACTGGCACATGCACTACGCCAAGGACGGGATCGCCATTTTCGATGAGAGCGATGTTGACAGTAAATTCGCCATTTCGACTGATGAATTCTTTGGTGCCATCAAGAGGATCGACCAACCAGTAACGGGACCAAGTTTGCCGCGTGGTATAGTCGATGCCTGTCGATTCTTCAGATAAGATAGGTATGTCAGGAAAGCTGTCTTGCAGCCTTTGGGTAATCAACGCGTCGGCCGCGCAATCTGCTTCGGTTAAAGGCGAATTATCTGCCTTGAGGGTCACCTCCACAGGAGAACTGCCGTTATAGACCTTGAGAATCTCTTTGCCTGCGTCAATCGCGATTTTCTCGATGACTAAAGGGTCTATTTTTTCTATTGCTGCTGCCATAATTGTTCCTTTAGCTGCGCACATAACTAAAACAGCTTTGCCTAATATTGATATTTTATTTTTGCTACAGCTTGGTTAAGCTATAGCATGTTGCATTACCCGCTTTAAATTGCCAAGCTTTTTGGAGAATTAGATGCCCCCTTGGTCCACCATCGATACCATCATGTTTGACATGGATGGCACTCTATTAGACTTGCATTTCGACAACTATTTCTGGCAATCTCTAGTTCCCCAAATGTATGCCAAGCAATACGGGATATCTGAGGCTGACGCCCAAGTCTTAGTAAAGTTTAAGAATGATGAAGCCCTCGGCTCTCTAGAATGGTACTGCCTTGATTACTGGGCGAACGAGCTTAAGTTAAATGTCGTTCAGCTGAAGAAGACCATAACCCATAAAATCAACATCCGACCCAATGTTGAAAAACTGTTAGAGCAACTGCGGGCCAGCGAAAAACGGATATTACTGATCACTAATGCTCACCCCAGAAGCTTAGAAATCAAAATGGCGCACACCGGAATTGACAGCTTTTTCCATGATTGTATTAGTTCGCATACGTTAAACTTGGCGAAAGAACACCATGGTTTCTGGGACAAACTGCAACAGCATTTCCCTTATGATCCAGCTAAAACAATTTTATTTGATGATTCGCTGCCAGTCTTGCGACAGGCCCAGCGCGAAGGCATCAAACACCTTTATGCAATTCAAAAACCAGACAGTAACCGGCCCCCTTTGAATGCCGGAGAATTTCCTCAAGTTGTGGATTTCGAGCACATCATGCCTAATGCCACTTCCACAAACTAGACCCAAGCTATGACAGCATCTTCTAACTCAGAATCAACAATGGCGCGCCTGCGCATCGACAAGTGGCTATGGGCCGCGCGGTTCTACAAAACTCGCGCTGTTGCCAAACAGGCCATAGAAGGTGGCAAAGTTCACTGTGATGGGAGCCGAGTCAAAGCCAGTAAAGAAATCGGTATAGGCGCGCTTATTCAGGTTCGACAAAGCACTGATGAAAAAACTGTGGAAGTTTTGGCACTTAGCGATAAACGCCGCGGCGCGCCGGAGGCTCAATCCCTTTACCAGGAAACACCGGCAAGTGTTGCTGCGCGAGAAGCCCTAGCTCAGCAGCGCAAATCACAGCCCAGTCAATGGGCATCTGAAGGCAAACCTAACAAAAAACAACGCCGAGATATCCACCGTTTTATAAACAAAAACTAGCCAGCTTAAGCATTAGTAGAGTCTGTTCGCACTGACTCGGGTTATTTGACATAATGCTGCTGAAATTTAAAAGTCCAGCGACATCCATGCAGTTGCAGTATGAGCACGTAAGGACACAGACCATTGGGGGCCAAATTGGTCAAGCAAATTAGCGAATCACTCCAGTACTACCATTTGCCGGAATTTGATCCAAGCTGGCGCTCCGTTAAACGAGGACTAGAGAAAGAAAGCCTTCGTATTCTACCCGACGGCAACATCTCCACCTCTAGCCACCCAAAAGTCTTGGGCGCTGCTCTGACAAACCCTTTTATTACAACCGACTTCTCAGAGTCCCTACTGGAATTTATCACTCCAGCCTATGCGGACATCGATGAGTGTCTGCAAGTGCTTGAGAATGTCCATCGCTTCACGTTTCAAAACTTAGAAAACGATGAGATGCTGTGGGTATCCAGCATGCCTTGCCCGCTTGATAGTGATGCCGATATTCCAATAGCTCAGTTTGGCGACTCTAATATTGGCAAGATGAAAACCCTCTACCGACAAGGCCTTAGTAATCGCTATGGCAGTTTGATGCAGGTGATAGCCGGCCTACATTATAACTTTTCTATGCCTGAGTCTTTTTGGGCGCCCTACCAAAAAATCTGTGGCCATGAGGGATCGATACAAGATTTTAGAACAGAAAAGTATCTCCACTTGATTCGCAACTTCCACCGTTACTCTTGGTTGCTAATCTATCTCTTCGGCGCGTCACCCGCAGCTTGTAAGTGTTTTGGGCAAGGGCGAGAACACGATTTAGGAGAACTCGATTCTGACAGCCTTTATCTTCCGCATGCGACCTGCCTGCGAATGGGGAATCTCGGCTACAAAAGTGAAGCACAGAAATCTCTTTTCGTTTGCTATAACGACCTTGATTCCTATGCGCAGTGCCTCGAAAAAGCCATGCATACGCCTTACCCGGACTATGAATCTATTGGTCAAAAACGAGATGGAGAGTATATCCAACTCAATACAAATCTGCTGCAGCTGGAGAATGAGTTCTACAGTACGGTCAGGCCAAAGCGTGTAGCTATAAGCGGTGAAAGGCCATTGGACGCACTCACCTCGAAAGGCATAGAGTATATTGAAGTTCGGGCATTGGATTTAAACCCGTATTTGCCGCTGGGTATTGATGCACAGCAGATTAGGTTTTTAGACAGCTTCCTGGTGCACTGCCTGTTAGACGAAAGTCCTGAATGCCATCAAACTGAATTTTTTGAAGTCGCCAAAAACCTTGCCTCCGTGGTTGAGCACGGGCGTAATCCCGATCTTGAGTTAAGCTTAGATTCCAAGCCTCGAAAGCTTGTGCAATGGGCGAGTGAATTACTTGAGGACATCAGCTTCAGCTCGGCGCTTCTCGATGGTGAAAACTCTGACCTTCACGAACTAAGCCGGCTCGCTCAAATTGCTAAAGTAGAAAATCCGGACCTAACTCCATCCGGCAGAATGTTAAAAGATATGCAGGAACAAGGAATGTCTTTTTTCGAATTTTCGATGAATCAGTCGAAGATTCAAAAACAAACTTTGATTAGTGGCGAGCTAAGCGCTGAGACTGTCGATCTTATGCATAAAACCGCCGCTGATTCCATTGCCAAACTAGCTGAAATCGAAGCCGCTGACGCCGCTACTAAAATAGGCTTCGATGAATTTTTGGCCAACTGGAATGAGAGCTAAGGGTTCCGCGGACTAGTTATTTGGTAGTAATCTCGTTGCTACTTTGCCTATTGCTGGACTATTGCTGGACTATTGCTGGACTATTGCTGGACTATTGCTGGACTATTGCTGGACTATTGCTGGACTATGAAATCGGTAAAGTAGAGTTCTTCAATTTGTTCACTGCCCGCGTTTGCCAGTGTCGACATGATTTTTTTAACTTCCTGCAAAGCCTTCCTCCTCAGTGACTCCCGGCCAACGGTGGAAGTCCGGTTTCTTCAGCTTGGGAGCTAAATAAGATCACTAACGCATTTTGAATAGAGGGTAGGTGGTGCGAAATTATCATCTCGCTCTCGGCCTTACCTTGAGGGATACTCGTGCTTTCAGATACTTAAGCCTGACGCCCTCGTCATAATTAGTGACAAAGCTAGGGGTGATATCCACATAGACGCTCTCTGGCAGACCTTGCCCTGCAGCAATCTCGGCAAGGTGGCATAGACAACTCGCCACAATCACAGATCTTGCCGTGACGATCGTTCCTATAATTTTCATACGCTTAACGTAATCCTATAATTAAAATAATTAGTTTAAGTGTAGCAGCAATATTTCTTCTCACAGCGGGGCTGTTGTGGTGTAGAATGCGTCTACGAAATCAATAGCTTGGAGTTCATCATGGCGTTGGCAATACCCGGTAATAGACTTATTAATGCAGGTATATTCTGCGTCTGCGTCATCACTATCGGGATCGTGCTTTACATGGAGCACGCCATGCTCCTTTCGCCTTGCGGACTTTGCATAACTCAACGCGTCTTCGTAATATTGTGTGGAGTCGTCTGCCTGATCTCAGCAGTCCATAACCCTGCCCCACACGGCCAAACGGTTTATGCCTTTTTGGCAGCTGCAATGTGCGTGTTTGGTAGCTATTTTGCTGGCCGCCAAATTTGGCTACAGCACCTTCCTGAAGACCAAGTTCCGGCCTGCGGGCCAGGACTTACCTATATTTATGATAACTTCCCGTTTTTGGAAACACTCAATTTCCTATTAAAAGGCGACGGCAACTGTGCGGAAGTCCAATTTCGCTTTCTAGGCCTGAGCATCGCAGAAATGTCGATGGTTGCCTTTGTCATTCTGTTCAGCGCTCTGTTGTATACGGCCTTGCGTCAGCAGCGAGCATAAACTTCTTCAGTCATACCCAATGCCCTGCATTACGGCTTGAGCTAAGTTGATTCTGTCTTTTAGACGAATCACCTTGCGCAATTGCCGATTCCTTACCTATATTAAAGATAGTCCAACTAAGCAGAACCTTTGCTTATGTCTATCGCTAATTTAGCGAAGGGAATCACATGCAGGGAGAAAATAATGCTAACGCGCAGTAAGCGAACTAAGGAAGGTTGGTTACTGGTAGATGACATGGTCAAACGGTGGATGCAACAAAGAGTGCAGCTAACCCAAGACTTTGAGGGAATAGTCTCCCCAATAAAAAGTGAAGAGGCGTCTGACTCTCTATCCGCTCGAATTAATCGTTTTTGCCAGACGCTTGTGGATTACGTATCTGCCGGACACTTTGAGGTCTACAACGAGCTAATCACGGAAGCGAGGGAGTTTAACGATGGTAGTCTCGGGCTGGGCATAGACCTCTGTAAAGCTATCGAGAAATCCACCGATCTGGCCATTGAGTTTAATGACAAGTTTGAACTCGACCGCCATGGTGCTGCTCTCCTTGCAAAGCTGCCAAAGCACCTCGTCGATTTAGGTAGCGTCCTTAATCTGCGCTTCGAATTGGAAGACCGTCTTATTTCAGCTGTTCACAACTGCCACAGATCGTTAGTGGCTTGATTGCTAATAGCACAATCCAATCCCACAGCATTGAGTGACTAAAGGCGAGTATCTTGGCTAAAGCTATTCTAGTTTCCTTTATTTCACTGGTTTTGCAATCCTGTTCGTTTACCGATGAGCCTTTCGGTTTGTTTTCGACCAGCGTACAAGGCATTTTCAGCGCGGCATACTCTACAGACGGCACTCATGTGTTGACAGGTTCGCTTCAACACGGAGGTAGCCTATGGGATGCTAAAAATGCCGAGCGACTGTTTAACTGGAACCATCAAGCATCACTAAGCTCACAAATAAGCGCAGCGGCCTTTTCGCCAGAGGGAGATTTCGCGCTCACCTGCGATGGCAGTGCACTGGTCTTATGGGATGTCGGTAATGGTGAAGCGCTGCGTTTTTTCAACGTAACCAGTGAAGTCTTGCATGTTGCACTAAGCCCATCAGCTCGCACCGCCTTACTAGGACTTGCCAATGACAATGCTGTTTTGTTTGATGTGCAGCGCGGCGGCATCATTCAAGAGCTTAAGCGGAGTCATAGCATTTTGAGCATGGCTTTAAGCGCCAACGGCACTTTTGCACTTTTTGGTCAGGACAATCGACAGGCCAAATTTTGGAAACTGCAAGCCATGAAGCTGATCAATGAAATCGAAACCAAAGGAAGGCTGCAAACTGTTGAGCTACCCGATCACGGCGAATTTGCACTCTTAACAGTGCAGCATGTTGATGCTGTGGTTTGGAATATGCACAACGACACCCTCCATTCAAAGCTAAATTACAGCAATCGATTCTTTCCGAGCTTTTCCAGCTTTGTCACCGCAAGGTTCTCAAAAGACGGGACACAATTATTAACTGGCAACACCACCGGCGCCATCGAACGCTGGTCTAGTGCCGACGGCGAACGACTAAATCGCTGGATCACCTCGGTTGGCAGTGGCATTAGGCCACGAATATTTCCTGTGGTTACAGTCGCCCTGAACGATCAGTCAAAATATGTGTCGGCAATAACATCAGATGGGACTTCTTACCGCTATGCGCTCTGAAAAAAAAGCCTCTGATACAAAGCTTTGATAACAAGCACAATTAAAACGCACCCGCTACCCGCCGCGTCTCCAGCGGAAATATTTCTCTAAAAGTGGAAAATATTTTTCAGGCAACCTGGCGCTACGCCATGCATTGGCAGTAAATTTATTAGCCTCCAATGATGTTGGGTAGATGTGAGTTACCGCTGATATTTTACCTAAACCCATGCTATGAGTCATTGCGAAAACGAACTCGCCAATCATTTCACCTGCGTGATATCCAACGATTGTCGCACCAAGTATTTTATCTTTCCTAGGCACTGTCAGCACTTTAACAAAGCCATGGGCCTCGCCGTCAGCTAGAGCTCTATCTAGGTGGTCCATATCATACCGCGTTACATCATATGGAATTTTTTGCTCAATGGCATCTTGCTCACTTAAGCCAACTCGAGCCACTTCGGGATCGGTAAATGTAGCCCAAGGAACAACTCGGTAATTGGCCTTGGATCTCCAAAGCCCGCCTAGCATGGCGTTCAATGACGCGAACCAAGCCTGATAGGATGCCATATGTGTGAACTGATAAGGTCCGGCAACATCGCCACAAGCATAGATATTTGGGTACGCTGTTTGCATAGCATCATTAACTTGAACCGTGCCCTGAGGTGTTAGCGGCATTTCTAGATTTTCAAGTCCAAACCCCTCAACATTGGGTTTGCGGCCAATGGCCAGCAGAACACAGTCGAATGGCACACGTACAGTTTTATCGGCGTGCTCCGCTTCCATCCAGTTTTCACCGTCAATTTTTTCGAACTTAAGAAGCTTATGATCAACTAGAACATCAATGCCATCTTTCTCAAACTGCTGCATGACCGTTGCTGATACCTCGATATCCTCGCGAGGCATTATACGTGGCGCCATATCAACTTGAGTTACTTTCGAGCCTAAATTATTGAATGCTTGGGCAAGTTCGCAGCCAATCGGCCCGCCTCCCACAACTAACAACCGGGGAGGCAATTCCGTTAATCCCCATACCGTGTCTGAACTCACATAGTCGACCGTCTCCAGACCAGGAATCGGAGGAACTAATGGCCGCGCACCAGAGGCAATAATGATCGATTTAGTATTGACGGTTCTGTCATTTACTTTTACTGTGTAAGGCGATTCAATCATTGCATCGCCAATAATGCATTCCACTCCTAGAGACGTAAAGCGCTCGACAGAATCATGTGGCTCAATAGCCTTGATTATATTTTGAACCCTAGCCATGACCGCTTTAAAATTAATGGTACCGGTAGCATCATCGATTCCGTATTCTTTGGCCCGGCGTAAATAGGCCATCATTCGGCCACTTCGAATAAGGGACTTGCTAGGAACACAGCCTGTGTTTAGGCAGTCGCCCCCCATCTTGTGTTTCTCAATTAAAATAACCTTGGCCTTAGCACCGGCTGCGATAATCGCTGCGACTAGCCCAGCGGACCCTGCGCCTACAATAACGATATTGGCGTCGAAATTTTTGGGCTTTGTAAACTTTTTCATGATTTTTTCCGCTGTATTAGTCCTACAATAAATTTTGCTGCCAATGGAAATAGGCCAAGTAACACAAATGACAAAATTACACTGGGGCTGACCAACCCTGACAATGACGTTATTTGGGCTAGCTCTGATCCGGCGTTAACATAAACTGCAGTGCCCACTAGCATTCCTACTTGGCTGACAATATAAAAAGTCCCCACACTTATTGGCGTCAAACCCATCAACAAATTAACCATGAAAAATGGGAACAGCGGGACCATTCGAATGCTGAAGAGGTAGAAGTTACCGTCTTTCTCAACACCTCGATTGATTGCCCCCAAATAGTTCCCGAATTTTAATTGCACCCAGTCCCGAAGCAGTAATCGGCCCACTAGAAATGCCAAGGTCGCCCCTATACTGCTGGCGAAGGAAACTATTAGAGTTCCCCAGAACACACCAAATATGGCGCCGCCCAGTAGCGTAACAATGGTCGCGCCTGGAATAGAAAGCGCGGTAATCGCGACATAGGCAGCAAAATAGATAAGCGCTGTGAGCCCGAAATTTTCGTCTCTGAACCGCTGAATCTCACCCAATTGCGATTGAACAAAATCCAAAGTCAGATAACGACCAAGATCGAAGAATAGGTAAGAAGCAATGACGGCTGCGATAATGATGACTAATAATATTTTTGTTTTATTCAACGTGATTCTCTTTTTGGGTGGCTTTACTGTAGCGGCTCTGTGACTGTATTGTAGATATAGTTTGGTTATTTAATGCCCATAGCATTTATCATGTCCATCATTGTCTGGTGATTACTTCATTCTATGCAAATTTCGCCATATACTTGTTACTAGTTTGTCGTCATACCCTCATATTCCTTAAATAAGAGATTATTAGCTGTGCCTAATTTTGATTTTAGCCGTGAATTTCCCGTTAATCGTATGCGACGTATGCGAAAGGACGATTTTAGCAGACGCTTAATGCGAGAGACTCAGATGTCGGTAGATGACCTGATATTTCCCGTTTTTATTGTCGACGGACAAAAGCAGCGGCAGGAAATCTCGTCAATGCCAGGAATGTTTAGGTTCAGTATCGATGAATTACTTCTCGAGGCCCGAGAACTGGTTGATCTGAAAATACCCGCAATTGCGCTTTTCCCGGCGCCGGACGCACAGGTCAAAAGCCTGCTTGCCCAGGAAGCTTACAACCCCAACGGCTTGGTTCAAACTGCAGTTCGCGAGCTAAAAGCTGCATTTCCCCAGCTCGGCGTGATCACTGATGTGGCGCTTGATCCATACACAACTCATGGCCAAGACGGAATCATCGACGAAAACGGCTATGTCCTCAATGAAGAAACTGTTGAGGTTCTTGCTAAACAAGCTCTGTCTCACGCTGTAGCTGGCGCAGATATTGTTGCTCCTTCTGACATGATGGACGGTCGAGTTGGTGCTATTCGTTATATTTTGGAAGAGAACAACCAAATTTACACGCGCATTCTGGCTTATTCAGCTAAATATGCCTCAAGCTACTACGGCCCGTTTCGCGACGCGGTAGGTTCAAGAGGCAACTTAGGCAGCGGCAACAAATATAACTATCAGATGGATGTGGCTAACAGCGATGAAGCTCTGCAGGAGGTCGCTTTAGACCTCGCTGAGGGTGCAGACATGGTCATGGTCAAGCCGGGAATGCCGTATTTAGATATTGTTAGAAGAGTGAAGGACGAGTTTGGTGTACCTACTTTTGTTTACCAAGTCAGTGGAGAGTACGCAATGCACATGGCAGCGGCTCAAAATGGCTGGCTAGATGAAGATGCTGTGGCCATGGAGTCGTTGCTCTGCATTAAACGGGCCGGAGCGGATGCCATTCTGACCTATTTTGCCAAAAAAGCAGCACGCCTTTTAGCGGGTTAAGCGGCTTATGGACTGATAGCGCATGCTCATTTTCTAGGCGCAGGTTTATTGCTCTCCTCGTTGCTTGATAAACAATTTTGTAAGTAGCTTGCCAGATTGCACCGTGAATTAAGCCCTAAATTGTCTATTAAGATGCGGTCACTACTTGAATCCTACGTTTTAAGCCTTATCATAGGGACAATCACAAACGTGTAATTGAGCTACTGAGTTTTTCCATATTGAGAACTTCTTGGTGACAAAATCCCCTCTCTTGCATTTAACTCCCCGTTGGAATTATAGGAATTAGACTATGAGCGACAATATCGTTCACGTTTCAGATAGCAGCTTTGATGCAGACGTCTTGCAGGCGGACGGACCCGTTTTGGTAGATTTTTGGGCCGAATGGTGTGGCCCTTGTAAGATGATCGCTCCGGTTTTAGTAGAACTAGCCGCGGAATATGACGGGAAGGTTAAAATTTGCAAGATGGATGTTGATGCAAACACCGAAACCGCACCAAAATTTGGCATTCGCGGTATTCCCACCCTAATTGTGTTTAATAAGGGAGAAGTTGCTGGAACTAAAGTCGGTGCTTTATCCAAATCTCAACTGTCAGCTTTTATTGACAGCGTAATCTAAATTGCGTTTAATGCGATGTCGTCGATATTCTAGAGGCATCCCATGACCTGGTTTTTCTTACTATTTAGCGCATTTCCTCTATAGTTTTTAAATCCATATCAACCTGAATTAGTAGAATCTCAATATCTAACTCCTGATGGGCTTAGCTCGATTGATTTTTAGAGGATAAGCAAAACTAATTTCTGGACAGGTTTAACTAGTAGGTCTATATTAAGAGAAAGGTTGGAACAATAAGTCAAAATATCTCTGCTCGGTAGCTATTTCAGTTAGAAAGAAACCCGTTAATCAAGCAGATCCCGCATACCCTATTTAACTCAGCAAAAACTAAAAACTGACTTACCAAAATAGATTTGCGTGTTACTAAAGTTAATACTAGAACTACCGAAACTAAATGTACTGGCATTAATAGTACTGAAATAGTACTGAAATAGTACTGAATAGTACTGAAATAAATTCAGTTAGCCGATCAACCAGACGACTCAAACCTTTCCCCTAAACTACAAAACTGATTCTCGCTAACCAAAACTTCAAAATCCTAATACTAAAACTACCAACATGTGATTACTGAGTTACATCAATTCTTGTAGCCAAAATCATTCCCTAAATTACATCAAGTTTACTTGATAAGAAGCAATTATGAATTTAACCGAACTAAAACAGAAGCCAATCGCCGAACTAGTCACTACCGCACATGAAATGGGATTAGAAAACGTTTCTCGCACGCGTAAACAAGACATTATCTTTGCCATATTGAAGAAACACGCCAAAAACG
>Ga0208413_1001360_pt1 | contig 15768 bp, 10 predicted proteins | sample AntAceMetag02UKD_FD_184761 | JGI IMG/M metagenome (GOLD analysis project Ga0208413, IMG submission 184761) | Saline lake microbial communities from Ace Lake, Antarctica - Antarctic Ace Lake Metagenome 02UKD (SPAdes) (version 2) | ecosystem: Environmental > Aquatic > Non-marine Saline and... | reverse complement strand
TGGAGAGACTAAACCATCAATGGGCGGTAGAGCTGAGTTGAAAGATGTTCTAAAACCTATGTCGGTCTTGCTGTCGATAATTAGCTACTCTAATGAACTAGAAAAGCTAAGCCCAAGCCAAGCTTTTAAAGCCGGTCAGGCGCTTTTGGGGCTGAAAGTTGAGTTAATTCCGAAAAGCTCGATAGGGTTTGAATTGCTCAACGACGCGTTGCTTGAGCTGGCAGAACTTAAGCCACTTAAAAAGCCTGCTCTTCTTAAAGCCTGTGCAGCAGTAATCACTGCCGATGGCAAAATAGCGCCTATTGAAGTTGAGCTGCTCAGAGCAGTGGCAGCGACAATTGATTGTCCAATGCCACCGCTCACCGAGCCGGTTAGCTAGCTATTTCTCGCTAGGTTTTACTGTTTCTTAATTTAGCCTGCGCCGCTGCCAATCTCGCAATTGGGACTCTAGGAGGCGAGCAGCTTACATAGTCGAGGCCGGCACGGTGGCAAAAATCGATGGATGAAGGGTCACCCGCGTGTTCACCACAGATGCCAAGTTTTAAAGTAGGCTTGGTGCGACGGCCCTTATCTACGGCAAGGTCGATTAGTTTGCCAACGCCTGTTTGGTCGAGACTTGCAAACGGGTTTTTATTGTAAATTTCTTTGCGTTGGTACTCGTCGTAGAACAAGCCCATATCGTCACGACTAAGCCCCAATGTCATTTGAGTTAGGTCATTGGTTCCAAAGCTAAAGAAATCTGCTTCTTGTGCTATTTCGTCTGCAGTAATAGCGGCACGAGGTACTTCGATCATGGTGCCAACCAAATACTCAATGCGCACTTTACGGTTAGCCATAACTTCTTTAGCAACCCGGTGAACTGTTTTCAGTTGGTCTGCTAGCTCTTCACGGAAACCAACCAGAGGAATCATGATCTCTGGTTTTACCTTGATGCCTTTTTTACCTTTTAGCACCTGCGCGGCTGCTTCGAAAATAGCCCTAGTTTGCATCTCAGTTATTTCGGGATAGAGAATGCCAAGACGGCAGCCGCGACAGCCAAGCATCGGATTTTCTTCATGAAGCGCCTTAATGCGATCAATGACGTAATCAAACGGTACACCAAGCTTCTCAGCGAGCTGACGCCTAACCGCATCATCTTGAGGTAAAAATTCATGTAATGGCGGATCCAATAAACGGATTGTTACGGGGCGTCCGTTCATCGCTTTAAACAAGCCAACAAAGTCTTTCTTTTGAAAAGGCAGTAATTTGCGTAGCGCGCTCCGTCGTTGCACTTCATCGACGGCTAAAATCATTTGCCGCATATAGTCAATTCGGTCGCCGTCGAAGAACATGTGTTCGGTTCTACAAAGGCCAATTCCTTCTGCTCCAAAAGCCACCGCTTGTGCAGCCATGGCTGGGGTATCCGCATTGGTGCGGATTTTCAAAGTACGGTGCTTGTCTGCCCACTTCATGACGATCTGAAAGAGCTCATAGGTATAGCTATTAGCAGGCTTCATGCCGCCTTCGAGAACACGCTTTACCTCGGAGTCAGTGCTTTCAATCATACCGGCGTAAATCAAGCCAGTGCTGCCGTCAATAGAGATGTAATCGCCTTCTTTGAGCACGGTCTTGCCTGCGGTTAACGTGCCTTTTTCATAATTGATGACAACGTCACCGGCGCCGCACACGCAAACTTTTCCTAGTTGCCGGGCAACCAAAGCGGCGTGTGAAGATACCCCACCGCGCGAGGTTAGGATGCCTTGGGAATGGAGCATGCCTTTTAAATCGTCAGGCGAGGTTTCAGTTCGGCATAGCACCACTTTATTGCCTCGGCGGGTTTCAATTTCAGCCTTGGCCGCAGTAAAAGCTATGCGCCCGGTTGCCCCGCCTGGTCCAGCAGGAAGCCCTTGGCCGATTTTATGTGCTGCTTTTAGAGATTTTGGATCAAATACGGGCACCAATAGAGAGTCGATAGATTCGGCAGGGATTTTCAGTAATGCAGTTTCTTGGCTCATCAACCGTTCTTTTTGCATTTCCACTGCAATTCGCACCGCAGCTAAGCCCGTGCGCTTGCCATTTCTAGTTTGCAGTATAAAGAGGCGACCGTTTTCGATGGTAAATTCGAAATCTTGCATGTCTTTAAAGTGTTTCTCGAGTCGGCTGCGTACTTTCTCGAGGTCTTTGAAGCTTTTTGGCATTTCCTTTTCGAGATTGGCAATGGCATTAGGTGTTCGGACACCTGCGACAACATCTTCGCCCTGCGCGTTGATCAAGTATTCTCCGTAAAATACCTTCTCACCAGTTGCTGGGTCGCGGGTAAAAGCAACGCCGGTGGCGCTGTCATTGCCGGCGTTACCAAACACCATAGCCTGAATGTTTACCGCTGTTCCCCACTCGGCAGGTATTCCATATTGCTGACGATAAAGAATAGCGCGATCGTTTTTCCATGAGCCAAATACCGCACCTACCGCGCCCCAAAGTTGTTCCATGACATCTTGCGGAAATGCACTTTTTGTTCTCTTTGTGATTAATGCCTTATACCGCTTTACCAGCTCTTTTAAGTTTTCTGTACTCAAGTCGGCATCAAGTTCGATGCGAAGACTGGATTTCAATTTCTCTAAGACCGCATGAAAGGGGTCTTCTTCTGAGTCATTCTTTGCTTGAACGCCCATCACCACATCGCCATACATCTGAATGAAACGGCGGTAACAGTCCCAAGCAAAGCGCGGATTCTTGGAGATCTCTGCAAGACCATCAACCGTTTTATCGTTGAGGCCTAGGTTAAGAATGGTATCCATCATGCCAGGCATGGAATCTCGAGCGCCCGAGCGGACTGAAACCAGAAGGGGGTTACTGTGTCCGCCAAATTGCTTGCCGAGCTGATTCTCAATGTCGACGACTGCCGATTTAACAGTGGCCAGTAAGGACGAAGGGTAGCTCTGGTCGTTGTCGTAGTAATAGCCACAAACCTCAGTGCTAACGGTGAAGCCCGGCGGAACCGGTAGGCCAATTGAAGCCATTTCGGCTAAATTTGCACCTTTGCCACCTAAAAGCTCTCGCATGGTGGTGTTGCCATCGGTCTTTTTGCCGAAGGCATAAACATATTGCTTTTTAGGGGTGCTTGCTTTTGTTTTTTTAGTGGTTTTTTTTACTGAAGATCTTGTCATGACTGCGCTTATACCCTTGATATAACTTGGAATATGGATCGCCTCACTGGCCATAGGGCGCAGATTTAGCTGGATTTCTAGTTAGGTGCCAATGCGGGGGATGTTGCACCCCAAGGCTTCGTTTTATCGCCCATGATAACACTCGCCAGTTACAAACGGCTTGGGAAGGGCAGAATAATGCACAATTGCTGTTAAATCCAGCCTTGAGTTGAATGCGATAATAGGCCATTATTCGGTTAATTAATTGCTTTAAACCTCTGATTTATATTGGTTTTAACACTAAATAGAACTTCCATTTCATCGCTGGTTATTCTATTAAAGTCAGTTATTTGCGTTTGAGTTGAGTAAGCGAGGGTGAGAAACACATACGCAGGGAAATAATCAGCGGCCGCAGTGCAGCTTATCTCACTTAATTAGTCCATTTCAGGTCCCCTGATTGTGGAGTACACAATACTCCGGTACGATCTTCAACTTCTATAGAGAACATATGAAGTTATTAGGTTTATGCTCAACTGGAATATGAAGAACTACCTACTATGAGTATCAACCACATCCTGCTTGCGTCGGTTTACACCGCGATCGTATTGAGTCTTGTTTGGGCTCGATTTCGATTTTTCAAAATTAACAACGCCAAGTCGAAAATGGTGAGTTACTTCAACGACCCCGCTGTTTTTGTCCAGCTCATTTTTACCTATTGGCTACTTTGGTCCGCCAGCGCATTTACTCTCATTGAGACGGCAGTTGCAGGCGTTGCTTACAGCGGTTCTCTTTGTTTGTTCTGGTGGGCAATTCGCTCGGCAGGCCAGCTAGATTTTGCATCGAGCGGCAGCAAAGGAAAAATAATTACAACCGGTGCCTTCGGATTGGTTCGGCACCCGTTTTATTTGTCTTATTTGATCGTCTGGTTTACGAGTGCATTACTTTTAAACTCAATAGCCTTATGGCTGTCATCTCTGGTGCTGGTAGGGGTCTATCTATTATCTGCCAGAGAAGAAGAGGCCGGCATGATATCTGGCGACCAGTCCTCTGCCTATTTAGCTTATAGAAAGAAAGTTGGGATGTTGCTTCCTAAAACTAAATCCTTCTAAAACTTTTCTATAAAAAAAGCATCCGTGCTCGATTTATGTTCAGATTTATAGAGAATCAACCTCGCGCTAACGTTCGTCGAGCTGTAGCTGCAACGACTCTTTTTTCTCTAAGTTTTAATTGCTTGATATAGAGAGGAATCCCCATAAGCATTTTCCATCGAGTTGTATAAGCTACTCTTATAGAGGCGACGCTATTCTCGCCAGACATCGTGTTAGGGCTGCCTTCATAGATAAAGTTTGGGTTAGTCAGGTTATGTAGTTTTTTAATGTTTTCATTTCTAGTGTCGCACATGAGAAGAAGGAATTTTTTCTTTGACATAAATACGTCCATAATCATTCTCAGCCATACTTTGAATTGCAGTTGTGGTGTTCTGATTGCAGGGCCTATCCATAAGCCGTTGACTTCCATCATATCGTACTCATCATTCTCGAAAAAAGGGCTTTGCGCCTTTATGGCATCAGGTACGAACATGGTGCTTCTGAAGCCTGGTTTAGTCACAAGCATGTAACCAGCGCTTAATTTTCCATGTGCGAAAACTCCTACTATTTTGCTTTTTTGAGCGTAATCTACTGGTAATCTAACCCCCGTATAATTTTCGAACTTGTCTAGGAAAAGGTTGGTTTCTTCCGTGCTTGTGATTTCTCTAAATTCTATGTTGCTCATGTTACTACCTCGATAAATTACGGATTTTTTTTGCAAAAATTTCCGAATTCCCTATCGCGCTGTTTTGACGGTCAGCTTTTCCTTTGATCCTATTGTTGAATCCAGTGTAGTCTAGTTGTAGATAGAAAAAAATAGGTTAAATGGTAATGTTTAAATAACGTGAGAATCGTTTCTTGTTTTGATACGTTGTAATTGAAAAAAACAGGTTTGCTGCAAAGTTCTATTCTCTGGAAGTAAAAGTGGGCGGTGATAGAGTTTGGTAGTTGGGCTCAGTATTTATTAATACTCAATAGAATTTTACAAAATGTAAAAGTCTGCGCTCAATATGAACTAGTGCAAAGTGTGCCTTGCTTTTACAAGTCTAGGCGCTTTGTGACAAGATGAGGGGTTTGGGTGGGTTATAGTGGATTTATTTTTTTGCTTTGCGAGGTCGAGTGCCGCAACGTAAGTTATATCGCGAAAGACGCGCCCAAATATTCTGAATTATTTTAAGCAGTCCGGGTGGTGGGGGCGACAATTACCTGATGGCTGTAGAGTACACAATTTAATATAAAAGTAGGATAGAAACGACTCAGTAAAATGAAAGTTTTTCAGTTGGCGAGCTTTAAAAGAGGGTCGACAATTAGGTGTTGAAGATTAGTTTCTAAAGAATCGGCCTAGCCGTCACAAGTCGCTTTTGACAAAACCGTTGCGAATCATATTCCAAGTCAAGTGGCAGGTGCCGCTAAATTAAGCGGACTTGTATTAAATTGATATAGTATCTGTAACCAGATGAGGGACGAATATGAAAACCCAGCCTCATATCGTCTTAGTTCCTAAAGTGTGTATTTTAGCCATCATTGAAGCTGAAGCACTGCCCTGAAACTAGGGTCCAGAATCAGCGCACCCTAAGTTAGCCTAGGTTTTGAATTTGGGTGATTTTCTGGCGCCTTTAGAAGTGTTGTTGTATTGTCCCGCCGAGGGCGCAACTTTTATTAATTGGAAAGCAAATATCTACAAAGCTGCTTATCAACTCATTAGAGAGGAGCTGGTTAGCCCCCGCCTTCGAATGAATCATCCAACCACTTACTATTGATAAAGATCTTCTTCGTTACAGAGATACCGCTTGTATTTGATGGCATTAAGCAGGAAAAAAGCTCAGGGTTGAATTTTGCAGGACCCAGATTTCCAACAAGTAATGAAAATATTCTTCCTTTCCTGAGTTTCCTTGCTTCTCATGACTACTTTTTAATAACTCTAACCCTGATTTTGAATTAACCCGATTCTTCTGCCAAGAAATTCATATAGCTTAAAGCTCTCCGAATCCAGCGGTCGCAGCAGTAAAAATTTCCAGATTTATTGCCAGAATGCGTTTATAGATTTCATAAGTACTAAGTGTCAGGCGCCTAAAGTCAGAAAAGCATAGCGCAAAGCAATTAAAGTTAGTGTTATTCTTGCCGTTCCAAGGATGTCGATGTTATTTACGAAATAGCATAGGCGATTCATTTGTGGTTTCTTTTTATAGATGGGCCAAACCCTTATAGAGCCGGTTTGCCGATAGTTTAGTGGGTTTAGATGGATAAAAGTAAGTCCAAGCGCGGTGAGTATTCAAGATACTGTTTAGATCATGCTAACGAGTTTAGAAACGAGTTGCGTGATGATGCTGCGCTCGCGATAAACAGTTGGCCTGGGAGGTCCGTCGCGTTATTGATGATGCTTTCATCAGCCATCAGTTTTTTTGAGGCGGCAGAACTCAACAATCCATACGCGGTTTACCTGTTATTTTCATATTCAGTTCCCATTCTTGTTGTTTTACTCTTCCCGATATTAACGATACTAAATTCGACGTCCGAAAAGCATAGCCCGCTTGTTTTGGATGCTATATGTATATTTGCCCTTCTGAGTTACTGCCTGAGCATTCATTTTGTACTGGCGGGGACGGACCCGGAAATCGATATGCAGAGTGTGTATTTACAATTGTCAGGACAGGTAAATATGGTTCTTTTACTTGTTATTACTTTTTCGTATCACGTTTCTTTTGTTTTTACCGTTCTAAGAAACGCGGCATTTGCGATCACTTTTGGATTGCTAGTTTATTATGTTGATAGTCAGTTTTTTCGAATTATCTTGATCCAACTTGTCCAAGGTTTTTTTGCGGGCATAATAATGAGCTGGATTTTTTATGAAACAGAGAGAACTCGGTTCTATTTAAAATCTACAGATGCCGATACTCGCCAGCATTTATACAACCAACTTTCAAAACTTGTCTATCCGCATCAGCTTGAGCGGATAAAGCTGGGAGATCAGTTAGAGAATACGATGCCTTTGAAAGAGGGCAAGGCCATTATCAATGTGTTCGATGTGCAAAAATCCAGCGCTATCCGTCATGAGAACACCCAAGACTTTTTCATGGGCGTGTTTCAGGCTTTTCTGGAAATTTGCATGAAAGGCTATGAGCATAACCCACTGCGCTCGCGGGCGTTTCGATTGAAGGAGACGGGTGATGGCTTTATCAGTGCGGTCGGTTACCCCTTTCTTCCAGTAGACTCTAGATCTTTAGCAGACAGTGCCGTAGCAACAGCCTTATTGATGTTTGAAGCTTTTAACCTTGAAGTTGAAAAGTTCAATTACTCTAGGCCCATTAAAGCGGCGATGGGGCTTGCCTATAACTCGGTTCAAGGCACATTCCAAAGTGGCGGTATTCGCTCTTATGATTTGTTTGGTGATGCTCTAATTCAGGCTTCAAAGTACGAAGAACTCAGAAAGCAGCCAGCCCTTTGGAAAATATTCACAAGCCATGCGACAAGTCTTGGCCTTGAGGATTTCAACATCTTAATTGTTCAGGAGGTGGTCTATAACTCCTTAAGTCCTTCGTATCGAGATCTGTTTGTCGAGATAGCCTTAGATGCCCCAGAGCTTCTAAAAAACAATTTTGAGATGATGTATGACAACGGTGCCAAGTTCATTTATTTTCATGTACTAGAGTGATTGAATTTTCACTCGTCTTCGGCTTTCAGCAAAAGGCTTGGCCAGCCTTCTTCATCAACAGTTGCTATAACTAGAATCGGGCGACAGCAAACCTGACAATCTTCTATATATTCTTGATGGTCTAGAGAGCAATCTATGATTAGCTGAATCTCTTCGCCGCAGTATGGGCATGAAGCCCCTATTTGTTCTTGTAGCATCATCGGTAAAAATACTCCGTTTTCAGTGCTGCGTTAGCAAAGTAAGCTTGCACGTTATCTATCACCAGCTGGCCCATGGCTTTTCGAGTTTGGTCCGTGGCGCTTCCTATATGTGGCAGCAGCACCAAATTAGATTGAGCCAGCAAAGCGTCAGGAACCATCGGCTCATTTTCGTATACGTCCAAGCCTGCGCCAGCAATTTGGCCTTCAGACAATGCCTGGGCAAGCGCTATTTCGTCAACGCTTGAGCCCCTTCCAACGTTGATGAAATAGCCGTTGGGTCCTAGTTTTCGCAACACCTTTTCATTGATCAGGTGCTTGGTTTCAGCTCCCCCTGGCAGCATGCATAGCAATATGTCAGAGCTGCTGGCTAACTCTTCTACGCTGCTGATGTAGCTATAGGTTACATCCTGCCTGCGCCGGTTGTGATAGGCGATTTTCAGCCCAAAGGGCAGGGCGCGCTCGGCAATGGCCTTGCCAATTCGGCCGAGGCCGAGAATACCTAAAGTTTTACCTTGTAAACTCTGACCAAACTCGAAAGGTCCGCTGCTTTGCCATGATTTACTGCGCACGTAAGCATCGGCATTGACTATGTTTCTCGTAATACCAAGAATCAGTGCAATCGCAATGTCGGCGACCGCGTCGTTCAATACATCAGGGGTGTTGCTTACCTTCACATTCATGTTGGCCGCGCGCTGGAAATCAATGCCATCCACGCCAACCCCAAAGCAGGCAATAAACTTCAGTGAATTCAAACTATAGACGGCCGGATCACAGGCCCACGACGCGCTCGCCACAGCGCAGCAGCTGCCTTCTAAGGATCGCACCAGTGCTAGTTTCTGGTCTTTGTTGAGAGTCCACAGATGATGAGTGTTGTAAAGTTCATCAAGCTTGGCGACTGTTTCCGGATGAAAATGGTTCGCTACTATTAGATTTGGCGAGTCGCTCATGGCTTATTTGTTTCAGTTATTGGTTTCAGAAGTAGGGTGAAATCAGTATTAGGCGGAAAGATGGCTTGTTTGTAGGCTTTAAGTGTAGATGGGACAAGCCTTATGAAGCAAGGTTAACGTCACTAGAATGTATAATCTCAGTTGCCATCGCTGCCTATTTTACGTAGATTGATGTCCCTGTGTACCCTCTTAATGAGCCTTTTTTAGTCTATGAACTCTCAAGCATCTGCATTTAAATTACTGCCTTCGGTCGATAAACTTCTTCAGAAAAAATCGCTGACCGGTGTGATTGAAGCATTGGGCCACGATGTTGTTAAATTAAAAGTAAGATCGGCAATTGACCGACTGCGAACTGCCATCTCAGCTAACGATATTGATCTAATAGCGGGATTAGCCTCGTCTGACTTCGTCGACTCCCTGTGCGTGAAAATTGTTGAGGATCTCAATCAAGAATCTGCGTCTACGTTGGTGGCAGTTTTTAACTTAACTGGCACGGTTATACACACCAATTTAGGCAGAGCTAGAATGCCAGAGGAAGCGGTGAAGGCTATGGCCATCGCTGCATCACAGTCAACTAATCTTGAGTTTGACTTGGAAACAGGCAAGCGCGGTGATCGCGACAGCCACTTAGAAAAATGCCTTTGCGAGATGACGGGTGCCGAGGCTGCGACAGTGGTAAATAATAATGCCGCTGCGGTGGTTTTAGTGCTCAACAGTTTGGCTTTGCAAAAAGAGGTATTGATTTCACGAGGTGAGCTTGTCGAAATCGGTGGCGCCTTTCGCATTCCTGAGGTGATGAAAAGTGCTAATTGCATTTTAAAAGAAGTGGGCACTACCAACCGCACTCATCTGCGCGATTTTGCAGACGCAATCGATGAAGCCACCGGTTTAATGATGAAAGTGCACACTAGTAATTATGAAATTCGTGGATTCACTAAGTCTGTTAGTGAGGCGCAGTTAAGTGAATTGTCTAGCCAAACTAAGGTGCCGTTCGTGTCTGACTTGGGTAGTGGCACGCTGGTGGATTTACGCCAGTATGGTTTGCCTTATGAACCTACGGTGAAAGACACCCTGGACACGGGAGCTGACCTGGTGCTGTTCAGTGGCGACAAACTATTAGGGGGGCCTCAGGCGGGCATTATCGTTGGCAAAAAACAGCTGATTGATAAAATTAAGCGCAACCCACTGAAGCGCGCCCTGCGTATCGACAAAGTGACCTTGGCGGGTTTAGTTGAGGTCATCAATCTTTATAAAGATCCGAGGCGTCTGAGTAAGCGTCTACCAATTCTTAAGGATCTAACGCGGCCATTGGCCGATATTAATGCGCTTGCCCAGCGTGTGCTGCCGCGCATGGCCTCGGTGCTTGAAGGTCAGGCAACAGTGAGTGTTCAAGAGTGTAAGAGTCAAATTGGTAGCGGTGCATTGCCGCTTGATTTGTTGGACAGCAGAGCGATTGTTATCAAATGCGCTGCTGATAAAACTGGCAAAGATGCTTACCTCACCTCATTGAGCCTACGCTTTAGAAGACTGCCTAAGCCGGTGGTTGGTCGCATTCATGATGGTGCTTTAATCTTCGATTTGCGCTGCCTCTATGATGAAGAAGAGTTTTTAAAACAGCTTGAGCTAATCAAAACTGGCTAACTTACAGTTTTACCTTTGTTGGCCAATCCCCATCTAAAAAACAAAAGAGATGCTATTGATGCACCCAACATCAGCAGTAAAAGTGGATACACGGTGCCGTTGTAAATCACCGCTACAAATTGCGCTGCCACTGCAGAGAACCCCATTTGTAGAAAGCCGGTGAGCCCGCTGCCGGCAAGTTTGGGGAACTCATTAATAGCGGCGGCTTGGGCGTTTGGCAAAGTAATTCCGTTGCCGAATGTAGCTAACGCTATTGGTAAGAATAGAGCTAAAGGCTGATTGAAACCTAGCAGCTGCAGAAGCAACGCAAGGCAAATCCCTGTGACGCCTATGCCAGCACCCAAAGCAATTAAACGATCTAGTCCTAGGGCTTTGTTGAAGTGCCGGGCAACGTAGTTGCCGGTCATAAATCCAGCAGGGATTATGATGAAGTAGTAGCCATACTCGGTAGCTGGCCTTTTAAGTACCGAGACCATTATTTCCGGTGCCGCGGCGATAAAACTAAAAAACACCACTGAGACGAAGGTTACGCAAAAAGCGTAGCCGCAAAAAATCCTCGACTTAAATAGGCTGAAATAAGTCAAAATCATTGCCTGCACGCCTTCAAAGGGAACTGGCTCTTCCAGAGTTTCGGGTAATTGATAGCTAAGAAACACAAGAATAAAGACACACATTACCGCTGTAACGACAAACACCGAATGAAAACCAAAGCGCGCGATCAGTTCCCCGCCTAGTGCGGGCGACAGCATTGGCAGTACAACCATGACCATGACAAGCGTTGCAATTACCCTTGCTGCTTCTTCAGCGCCATAAACGTCACGTACAATAGCTCGGGCAAGGACCAAACCAACTGCGCCGCCGAATGCTTGAATAAATCTTCCTACAATTAGCCACTCGATTGAATTGGCTAGCCAGCAAGCAATTGAACCCACAATCGTGATGCACAGTCCGATTAGCATAATGGGTTTGCGGCCATATTTGTCTGACATTGGTCCGAAAAAAAGTGTGCCGATAGCAATGGCAAGCATTGAAAGGCTGAGGGTTAGCTGTGCCACTTCGCTGCTAACCGTATAGGTTGATCTGATGATAGGAAGAGCGGGCAGCAGAATCTGCATCGACGAGGGGCCAAGGGCCGATACCGCAGCAAGAAGAATAATTAGTGATTTGGACAAATGATTTAGCTTTAACACTTTAGGTTCCAGTACTACTGCAGAGATTCCTGTAAACAGGGTGTTTTAATGTGTTGAAGCGCTGAGCCAGATTCAACTCTATTGGTTTTACTTTATTCGCTTGGTTCTATTCGCTTAGTTCTATCGCTTCAAAACGGCTTCGCGGTTGCGCTGCAGATTTGGATCATTTTGCGAGCTGAGGATTACGCTTGAACCTAAAAGGGTTGAGCGCTGTGCTTTGCTAATGTCATAGCCAAGACCGAATGCTTGTGACTGAAATTGCCGAGTCATTTCTTGAGCGTTCCACTTGTCGTCTTGATTCTCTGACGCGGCCGCAGTGTAGCATGATAGCGGGCTGCCTGATCTTGATTTTAAGCAAATAGACAGGCGTGGGGTAGATTCAATTTCAAGAATTAAGCCGGACTCTACTTCGCTGAAGCGAGGCGACGCAAGCAGATAAGACCTTGCTAGACCAGAAAACGATGAGCCATCCGCAACAATATTTACCGGCAAACTAGTTTCCAGACGACGCAATATACTGGGGTCTTGACGGTAAGCTATTTCATACATTTTGAGAGCTTCATCTAAATTCGACGCATCAAAAGCTGCTTTGGCAACCCTTGCGGTTATTCTTGCTCGCAGAAGAACCTCTTGCTGAGGCAGCAGCGCAAGAGCTTGCTGGCCAGCGTCTAGTGTCGCTCTGGTGTTATTGTCCAGCGCGCTGATTTCTGCTCGATAGGCATGGTAGTAGCCTTCGTTTAGCTGAAAAGCACCGTTGCTTAAAGCCTGCTCTAATATGTTTGACATGACGCCAGTGCCAATAAGTTTTACAATTTCAGGCTCTACCCATTCTGGTATGTGTACATCTAATGGTGCATAGGGGCGAAGGCGGTTTTGCAATACATCTAGGTTCGCGAACAGCGCCGCTGCTCTGCGCTCGGCGCGCCAGGCATCTAATTGTAAAGAGAAGCCGGTAAGCCGCGAGTCTAATGCTTCTCTCCACTCTAGAGTGGCTCTATTTTCCAGTAGTATTTGATACTCAGCTCTATTGGCCATCATATTGACTAATGCAGCATAGGAATCCTTTTGTGAGTCATCGGCACTGTAAGAACCATTGCGGTCAGGCTGATTAAGAGCGGTTGAGGTTAGCTTAATAGCATCTTCTGTATAGCCTGCTAAGAGCAAGAAGTTGGCACTAACCATAAAATGTTCAGCTCTATTCATGGCGCTGACAATTGGTTTTTGCTGCTCGCGCCACACTAGCATTCGATCTAGTGCAGTTCTAGCATCGTCGAAGCGCCCTTGATTCATGGTTAAGTAAAGCTTATAGATCCAAGGGTCGGCCACGCTTTCTGGATTGAGATATCGAGTGGCTTTGTCCAAATAGGCCTCAGCCTCATCTATGCGCAGCAAACTTAATGACACCTCGGCTGCATTGCTCAAATAGACAGTATCGCTGTCTGCGCTGGAATCATCTTCGCTAATAGCGCGCTCGCAAGCAGTCATCGATTCTATTGGTGCTAGGCTAGCAAGGTCGGCAGCGCAAAGTGTATTCCAGGCCCTCGCCTTAGCGCGGTCATTAGCATCAGACTCCAATACTTTATTGGCGCTAGCTCTGGCGCCGTCGAAGTCTTTGAGTTTTATAAGAGGCCAGCCCTTAAATGACTCTACATCTTGGCCATAAACCTCGTTTATGAGATCTAAATAGGCCAGTGACTTAAGCTGATCTCCCATCAATTGATGCACATAAGACAGCTGGCTAAGAGTGAGATAGTGCCATTGATAGTCGCCAGAACTTAAAGCATCGGGAAGTGAAGAAAACCCGGTTAACTCTTCTGCTTTATTCAAATGGTAAAGCGCTCGGGGCATGTTACCTTCTATTGCGAAAAGCACCTCACTAAAGGCAAACTGCGCCGCGGCTAGGTTAGGTCTTTCTTGAACCCAGCGCTGTGCTAATTCGCGTGCTTTTACTGTTTGTTTCAAGCTTAGTGCATCACATATGTCCAATGCGGGGCGCTCGGTTATATCGGTCATGCCAAAGCACAGCGCCTGCGGGATTTTTGGAATAGTAATATTGCTTAAATCTAGTGACGAATCTTGAGAGAGGACTAGCTGGCTACAACACAATAAAGCAGCGCCGAGCAGTTTCAGCCTTATCTTCGTATAAATCTGTAAGCAATGCGTTTTCTGAAGCATTATCCCAGGGTGCCTCGGGCCAGCTGCTCCATCGGTTCTTGCAGGTTGTCCCGCAAAACCTTGCCCATGTCAGAAACCCCTGGTGCCAATTCGATACGGTGCCCCAAAACCTTTGGCAACAGTAATTCGATATCTTCGGCGCTCACAAAACTGCGTCCTCGCATTGCCGCGCATACCTGCAACGCTGGCAGCATAAGCACGATGCTGCGGGTGGAATTTCCTTGCAGGACGCGCTCGTCATTGCGCAGGTTTCTAGAAGTGTCCACTAGTGCGGTTTTTACGGCGTCGCTAACAAAGACTGAGTCTTCTATTATTTTGCGAGCCTCTAAAACCTGATCGCGACTAACGGTGATTTTATTGCCACCTTGTTTGCGCTGTTTGAGCGTGTTTAAAACTTCTAATTCAGCGTCGCGATCAATGTGGTTCATGGTTAGCTTAAACAAAAACCGGTCTAATTGAGGCGTAGGTAGCGGGTATGTGCCTACTAGATCTAAGGGGTTCTGTGTTGCAATAACGAAAAACAAATCATCAAGTTTATACGTCACGTTATCCACCGTGACCTGTTTTTCTCCCATCGCTTCAAGCATCGCAGATTGAACCTTTGGGGAGGTGCGATTTATTTCATCAGCAAGAACGACATGAGCGAAAAGAGGGCCGCGACGAAAGTGAAAGGCGTTGCTATTGCTGTCGAATACCGGAGCACCAGTTACATCTGATGGAAGTAAATCTGGGGTAAATTGGATTCGACGAAATGGTGCAATGAGGTCGTTGTCTTCGCTAGACGGGATAACGCTAGCCCCGACAACAATAGCCTCGCCCAATGCTTTCGCTAATGTCGTTTTTCCTGACCCTGGAAAATCTTCCAATAAAACATGGCCATCGGCAATCAACGCGATAATAGCCATTTCGATAACATCGTCCCGACCCAAGACCTGAGCTTTAACCGCGCTGGACAAACGTTCGAGCGTTTGCGCCGCTGTGTCTAATGGATTAATTTCATCGTTGATTGATTCCAGTTGTTCTGACTCATTTGAAAGCGTTTCTATAAGGGAATCTGTATTCATTGTAATGTCCGTTTTTTCAAGCTCTAAAAGAAAGTGTGAGGGCCTCGTTACTTTGACCAAAGCCAAGTAATCGGATTGATAACGGCCCATGTCCGGCGCCCGGTTGATGCGCTTTCGCGCAGCTCTAATGCAACGGCAGACTTAAGTTGCAGCCATTGCTGTTTGTTTAGGTTTTTGGTCTCAGGGCCTCCTAATGCTATCTCAAGGTGCTTGGCTGTGAGTAATTGCATGCTAGGGCTGGCAGAATGTGCTCTTGTAGCGAATTGCTCACGGCTCTCGCCATATTCGCGAGACAAACCTGCTGCGCAGAGCAGGTCTAAAGAGGCTCTGTAGATAAGCCAGTGCTGGTTTTGCAGCTTGCCAAAGGATGGTGCCCATTGCCGGTAAGTTTTAACGAGATAAGAACTCACTAGCATAATCGCCAATAGGGCATAAAGAGTATTTAACACCACCTCTAGGTCGATGAGTGATTCTTGCCGAGTCTCAAGGTAGTCATCGAATGCCGCTTCATCGCGAAGCATATCGCCAAGCAGCTGTTGCAGTTCATTTTGCGGATCGGTTGTCATGTCAACAAGCGTCTGTTGTGGAGCCGGGTCAACAATAACCCAGCCCACATCTTTAAAATATATCTCTGGCCAGGCATGTCCATTAATGGCTTGAATTAGAAGTGACGATCCACCTGCGCG
>Ga0208413_1001352_pt1 | contig 15847 bp, 11 predicted proteins | sample AntAceMetag02UKD_FD_184761 | JGI IMG/M metagenome (GOLD analysis project Ga0208413, IMG submission 184761) | Saline lake microbial communities from Ace Lake, Antarctica - Antarctic Ace Lake Metagenome 02UKD (SPAdes) (version 2) | ecosystem: Environmental > Aquatic > Non-marine Saline and... | reverse complement strand
GTCATCACCGGTTCCGTCAGGATGGCCGCGACCTCGCCCGTAGCCAAAGCCGCCTCGACCCCTGCAAGATCGTTGAATTCGACAGCAACTGCGGTTTGGGTCAGGTCTGCAACCTGTCCGGTCAGGCCGGGGCGCGCGACGGTGCGATTATCCTTCAGCGCCACCATCGCCTCGTCCACGGTGCCGTGATAGCAACCGTTGAAGACCAGCACCTTGGGTCGCCCCGTTACTGCGCGCGCCACACGCAGGGCAAAGCGGTTGGCATCGGTGGCGGTGGTGGCAATCTGCCAGCGGAAATCACCAAAACGCGATGTCAGAAGATGGTCAGCCTTTAACGCTGTCTCGGTGGGTAGCATGTAGGTCAGACCGTAGCGCGCCTGTTTGCGGATTGCTTTTGCAACAGGTGCGGGCGAGTGGCCGAACATTGAGCCCGTGTCGCCAAGGCAGAAATCGTCGATCCGGTGCCCGTCCAGATCGGTCAGCCGCGCCTTTCGGGCTTTGGCGACCAACATGGGAAAGGGCATCGGCCAGTCCTTCATCCAGTGCATGGGCACACCGTCCAGCCAAGGGGGCGATCCCTGCACCAGCGCGGTCTGTGTCACGGGGCGTGCGGCAACGTAGGCCGCGCCTTCCCGTGCGCCGATAACCCCAATCCGGCGGCTGGAGACGCCCGCAATCAAACCAATCTCTTGCGTCACATGACCGTCCATTCCGCCGCTTCCCCCGCTGGGACTGTTTCACCCTCTAGCCATATATTTTCAGCATCCAAAAAGGGAACACAATTGCACAGGGCACGTTGTCTTGCAGGGTATGGTTTCAGTGAGATACAAAGTAAATATTTTAAAAACAATAGCTTGATTGAAATTCAGGCGCTCGGGGCGGGGCGGAAAAGATGACGGTTTCGGGTAAAGGCAGGTGGCAATGCACCTCTGATCCTGTTTCCATGCCATTAACGATCCCTGACAATACCGCGATATTGTCCGTAGCCTGCCCCAGTCGTGCCCGATTTGACCGCGATATCGGAAACAACGCAATGAGAAGGGTGTCGCGCATGGACCGTCTGACTGAAATGGAGGCTTTTGCCACCGTCGTGGACCAAGGTGGATTTACCGATGCCGCCAAGAAAATGGGCATCTCCAAGTCTGCAGTATCAAAGCATGTCTCGAGTCTTGAGGCCCGGCTTGGTGCGCGCCTTTTGAACCGCACGACTCGTCGTGTCAGTCCAACCGAGATTGGTCTGGCCTATTATGACCGCGCCCGCCGCGTATTGAATGACGCTGGCGAAGCGGACGCGCTGGTGACATCCATGCAATCGGCGCCTTCGGGACTGTTGCGGATTTCGGTGGCGACGGATTTCGGGGTCAATCACCTGTCGCCTGTGCTGGGGGATTTTCTGTCTGAATTCCCGGATATCACCGTCAACATGGTTCTGAACAACCGCTATGTCGAACTGATCAGCGAAGGCTTTGACATGGCTGTGCGGATTGGCGAGTTGGAAGACAGCACCTTGCGCGCCCGCAAACTGACAGAAACGACCAAGCGCATGATCGCCAGCCCCGGCTATTTCGAGAAATACGGCCGTCCGCAGAAAATTGATGATCTGAACGACCACAAATTGCTGCACTATTCCAATCAGTCCAACGGCAATGTCTGGAAACTGACAGCGCCTTCGGGGGAAAAGCGTCAGGTTCGCACCGCCGGTTGGCTGAGCGTGAATGACGGCCAGTCCTTGCTGAATGCCTGTGTGGCCGGACTTGGCATCGCCTATCTGCCCAGCTTCCTTTATGCTGATGTCATGGCCAAGGGTCTGGTCGAGGATGCGATCCCCGATTTGCCCGTCGAGACGCAAGGTATCTATGCGGTCTATCCGCCGGGCCGGTTCACCCAGCCCAAGGTCCGCGCTTTCATCGACTTTCTGGTGCATTTCTTCGCCGACAAAGGCCCGACCGAGTGGTAAAGAGCTGATCCTTATATACTGTGACATGCCCGCCCGTGCCCTCGGTGCGGGTTTGTCATTTATGCGGGGCAATGGCCGAGAAATGGGCCCGCAGCAATGTCACCAACCGCCGCTGCAAAGGGCGGTGGCGCTGGCGCAGGGGCAGGGCGGCAAAGACAGGCTGCGAGATGCGTGGCGCGCCTGTAACTGCATAGGCCTGACCGGTTTCGATCATGGTTTGAGCCGTGTCTTCCAAAACATAGCCTGCCCCTTCCAATGCAAGGATCAACCCTGACACCGTCGCGTTTTGTCCGCTGGACACAGGCGCGGAAGTCAGTTGCGGCAAAAGCCCCGCATGTGCCGCGCTGAAGGCAGGCGAGATATTTGCCCTTACATAGCATTCCGGTGCCAGACCCGTCAGCGTGGTCGGAAAGGTTGCTACCATCCGATACCCAAGCTCTCCTATTGTTTCGAAATGCAGATCAGGTTGTGGTTTAGGTGTGAACAACAAAGCCAGATCTAGTGCACCGCTGACAAGGTCAGCGCACATTTGCGCCGAATAATCGGCCTCGATGTAGAAAGCGGCTTCTGGCAAGGCCGATCGGAACTGCCTTATCCAGTCGCCGATATGGTGGTCCGTCAGATCCCGCTGCAACCCGATCCGCAGCGTCATGGCGCGGCTTCCTGAACCGATTGTGTCTTGCAACGCCTCGGCCCAGCCTTGTCGCAGGGCGCGGGCATGTGGCTCGAACCGCAAACCTTCGGTCGTCAGACCGGTGCCAGCGCGCGAGCGATGGAACAACCTGCAACCCAGTACATTTTCAAGCGCACGGACCCGGCCTGACACGGTGGATTGCGTCACGCCAAGCCGGTCGGCGGTCCGGTTGAAGCTGCGCGTTTCACACAGGTCAAGGAAGGTTTCCAGCAGTTCGGTTTGCATCAAGCCTCCTGATCGGTTTTCCCGATTAATAAACTCTGCTCATGCGGATTGATAGAGGCGGCACCCGCGCCGATAGTCGCCGTACCTACAAAGGCAAAGGGGCGCGGCATGGCAGAGTTTCCGACACAGGCGAGGGTGGTCATTATTGGCGGTGGCGTGGTGGGTGCTTCGGCGCTCTATCATCTCGCCAAAGCCGGATGGTCTGACTGTTTGTTGTTGGAGCGCAACGAGTTGACGGCAGGCTCTACTTGGCACGCGGCAGGCAATGTGCCCACGTTTTCCTCAAGCTGGTCGATCATGAACATGCAGCGCTATTCGGCGGATCTGTACCGGCGGCTTGGGGCCGAGGTGGATTATCCGATGAATTACCACGTCACCGGATCGCTGCGTCTGGGCCATAGCCGCGAAAGGATGCAGGAATTCGCCCGCGTGGTGGGAATGGGCCGCTATCAGGGGATGGATCTGGATCTGCTGGGACCGGACGAGATGCGCGGGCGTTATCCGTTTCTGGAAACGCACGATCTGCAGGGCGCGCTTTACGATCCCAACGATGGTGACATCGACCCTGCGCAACTGACGCAGGCGCTGGCCAAGGGTGCGCGCCAGATGGGGGCGCGGATCGAGCGATTCTGTCCTGTGACCGCCGTTCGCCGCGAGCGCGACGAATGGGTGATCGTGACCCCCAAGGGCGAGGTCCGGTGTGAAAAGGTGGTAAACGCCGCAGGCTATTACGCCCGCGAGGTCGGCGCGATGTTTGGCCGCGAGGTGCCGATGATGGTGATGAGCCATCAGTATCTGCTGTTCGACACGATCCCGGAACTGGCGGAATGGTCTATGAGCACAGGTGCCAAGCTGCCGCTGCTGCGGGATGTGGATTCAAGCTATTACCTCAGGCAAGAAAAAAACGGCTTCAACCTTGGCCCTTATGAAGGCAATTGCCGCGCCCATTGGATCACGCCGGATGATCCCATGCCCGAAGATTTCAGCTTCCAGCTTTTCCCCGATGATCTGGAGCGGCTGGAATGGCATATCGCCGATGCCATGGCGCGCGTGCCGCTGCTGGAAAAGGCAGGGCTGAGCAAGGTTATCAATGGTCCGATTCCCTATACCCCGGATGGCAATCCGCTGATTGGGCCTATGCCCGGCCTGCCCAACGCGTTCGAGGCCTGCGTGTTCACCTTTGGCATCTGTCAAGGTGGCGGTGCGGGCAAAGTGCTGGCGGAATGGGTGATCGAAGGCGGTACCGAATGGGACATGTGGTCCTGCGATCCGCGCCGCTTTACAGGGTTCGAGGATCGCGACTACTGCATCGCCAAGGGGATGGAGGTGTACGGTCATGAATACGGGATGCATTTCCCCCATGCCCGCTGGCCTGCCGGGGCGGATCGCAAGCTGTCAGCCCTGCATGGGCGGTTGACGGACGCGGGCGCGCAATGCGGCGCTTATAACGGATGGGAGCGGGCAAATTGGTTTGCGCAGCCGGGCGACGATACAAGCTGGGAAGGTAGCCAGACATGGGACCGCGGAGGCCCTTGGGCGGTGCGTGTGGCCGAGGAATGCGCGGCGGTGCGTGATGGGTGCGGGGTGCTGGCGATCTCGGGCTTTAGCCGCCTGTCGGTTGAAGGGGCGGGAGCAGAGGCGTTTGTCAACAGCCGGACCGCATCGCGCATCCCGCGCGTCGGCCGCGTAGGGCTGGCCTATTTCGCAGATGACAAGGGCCGGATCGTGACCGAGATGTCGGTGATTCCGCGCGACCCTGATTGCACATGGCTGATCACGGCGGGTGTGGCGCAGCTACATGACGGCGAATTGCTGTCGCGGCATGCCCCCGAGGGCATCACGGTGCATGACCGTTCCGACAAATATGACTGTTTGCTGGTGACAGGCCCAAAAGCCCGCGCTGTGCTGGCCCCGCTGACAGATGTAGACCTGACCCTTCCATGGCTGTCCGCGCAGGAAGCCAAGGTATGTGGCATCGCTTGTATGGTGATGCGCGTGTCCTTTGCCGGTGAACTTGGATGGGAAGTCCACTGCCCTGTTGCCGATGCAGGCGTGATCTGGGACGCGGTCACGGGTGCGGGGGCCAAACCCTTCGGCATGTTCGCACTGAACGCCCTCAGGATCGAAAAGGGTTATCGCGCGTGGAAAGGTGATCTGTCCACCGATTATACCTTGCTGCAGGGCGGACTTGAGCGGTTCATCGACTGGTCCAAGGACTTTCCCGGCAAGGCCGCCCTTCTGGCAGAGAAGCAGGCAGGCGTGACCAAGCGCTTCGTCACCCTGAGAGTGGACGCAGGCGATCAGGACGCGCCCTACATGTCCACGCTTTGGCATGCCGGGCAGATCGTGGGCGAAACGACTAGCAGCACTTGGGGCTACCGTGTCGGTGCGTCTGTTGCCCTTGGCATGGTGCGCGCCGATCTGGCACAAGCTGGAACAACGCTGGAGGTCGAGATTTTCGGCAAGCGTTTTGTTGCAGAAGTTCAGCCGGATGGCCCGCTCTGGGACCCGGCCAATGAAAGGATAAGGGCATGAGCAGGATCACCCTTCTGGATGGCGGTATGGGGCAGGAATTGGTGCATCGCGCTGGCGACCGTCCAACACCGCTGTGGTCGACGCAGGTGATGGTTGACCATCCCGGTTTGGTGCGCGCGGTGCATGACGATTACTTTGCTGCAGGCGCGACCATTGCGACGGTCAACAGCTATGCGCTGCACCGCGACCGTCTGGCAGGCACCCCGATAGAGGGGCGACAGGCGGCGCTGATTGATATGTCATTGGATGAGGCGCAGGCGGCGCGCGATTCTCACGGGACTGGCCGGATTGCAGGCAGCATTGGTCCGCTGATCGCCAGCTACCGCCCCGATATCCACCCCGCCCATGATGTGGCTGTGCCGCTTTATGCAGAACTGGCGAAAGGGCTGGGCAAGGGCTGCGATCTGCTGATCTGCGAAACTGTGGCATCCGTCGCTCATGCACGTGCCGCACTTGAAGGGGCTTTGCAGGCGGGTCTTCCTGTCTGGCTTGCACTGACCGTGGACGATACGGATGGCACCCGTCTGCGGTCGGGCGAGGCGTTGGCGGATGTTCTAGCCGTGGCGGACGGGGCCGATGCAGTTCTGATCAACTGCTCCACCCCTGAGGCGATTCCGGCGGCTCTGGATATTCTGGCAAAGGCCGGCAAACCTTTCGGGGCCTATGCCAACGGGTTCACGCGCATAACAGAGGGTTTTCTTGAGGATAAACCCACCGTCGATGCGTTGTCGGCGCGGCAGGATCTGGGGCCGCAAGCCTATGCTGCCCATGCGATGGGCTGGATCGCACAGGGTGCCACCATCGTGGGGGGCTGCTGCGAGGTCGGCCCCGCGCATATCACCGAACTGGCGCAGCAATTGCGCGCCGCAGGGCATGAGGTTGTCTGATGGTTGATCTTCCCGCCCGCGCGCAGGCTGTCATCATCGGGGGCGGGGTTTCGGGCTGCTCGGTCGCCTACCACCTGGCCAAGGCGGGTTGGACGGATATCATTCTGCTGGAACGCAAACAGCTGACATCCGGCACCACATGGCATGCCGCTGGCCTGATCGGGCAGTTGCGCGGCAGCCAGAACATGACGCGTCTGGCGAAATATTCCGCTGATCTTTACGTCAAGCTCGAGGCTGAAACTGGTGTGGCGACAGGGATGCGACAGACGGGGTCAATCTCGGTCGCGCTCACGGAACATCGGTTAGAGGAATTGCGCCGTCAGGCCACTCTGGCGCGGGCCTTTGATGTGGATGTGGCCGAAATATCGCCTGCCGAGATCAAGGCGATGTATCCGCATCTGAACGTGGGCGATGTGCTGGGCGGGGTACATCTTACGCTGGACGGGCAGTGTGATCCCGCGAATATCGCGATGGCGCTGGCCAAGGGCGCACGGATGCGAGGGGCGCGGATCGTCGAGGGCGTCAAGGTCACAAAGGTAACCGATGACGGCACCAGCGTGACGGGCGTGGATTGGGAAAGTGCCGAGGGCCAAGGCCATATCGCCGCCGATGTCGTCATCAACTGTGGCGGAATGTGGGGCCGCGATCTGGCAGCACAATCCGGTGTGACCTTACCGCTGCATGCTTGCGAGCATTTCTATCTGGTGACCGAACCCGTGGATAATCTGGGCCGCCTGCCGGTGCTGCGGGTGCCGGATGAATGCGCCTATTACAAGGAAGACGCGGGCAAGATGATGCTGGGCGCGTTCGAACCAAAGGCGAAACCCTGGGGCATGCAGGGCATATCCGAGGATTTCTGCTTTGACAGTCTGCCCGAGGATTTTGATCATTTCCAGCCAATCCTTGAACAGGCGATGAACCGCATGCCGCTGTTTCAGACGGCGGGGATTCACACTTTCTTCAACGGACCGGAAAGCTTCACCCCAGATGACCGCTACTATCTGGGCGAGGCGCCGGAAAAGCGTGGCTACTGGATCGCTGCCGGATACAACTCCATCGGGATTGTGTCCTCCGGCGGGGCGGGCATGGCGCTGGCGCATTGGATCACCGAAGGCGCGCCGCCCTTCGATCTGTGGGAGGTGGATATCCGCCGCGCGCAACCCTTCCAGCGCAACCGCCGCTACCTGAAGGAACGCGTGACCGAGACTTTGGGCCTGCTATATGCCGATCACTACCCTTACCGTCAGGTGGAAACCGCGCGTGGTGTGCGCCGCTCGCCGCTGCATCAACATCTGGCAGATCGGGGCGCTGTCTTTGGCGAGCTTGCGGGATGGGAGCGCGCCAACTGGTTTGCGCGTGATGGGCAAGAGCGGGACTACCGCTATGACTGGCACCGCCAGAACTGGTTCGACAATCAGCGCGCCGAGCATATGGCCGTGCGGCAGGGTGTAGGCCTGTTCGACATGTCCAGCTTTGGCAAGATCCGGGTCGAAGGTCCGGGAGCGCTGCGATTCCTGCAACGGCTTTGCGCCAACCAGATGGATGTGGCGGCAGGGCGCATCGTCTATACCCAGATGCTGAATGATCGGGGCGGGATTGAATCTGACTTGACCGTGACACGCCTGTCGGAAACGGCGTTTCTGCTGGTGGTGCCCGCGGCCACATTGCAACGCGATCTTGCGTGGTTGCGCCGCCATCTGGGCGCTGATTTCGCCGTGGTCACCGATGTGACAGCTGCCGAGGCGGTACTGTGCCTGATGGGACCGCAATCGCGCGCGTTGCTGGCACGGATCAGTCCGGACGATATGGGCAATGCCGCGCATCCCTTCGGGACAGCCCGCGAGATCGAGGTTGGGATGGGTCTCGCCCGTGCGCACCGCGTGTCTTATGTCGGCGAGCTTGGCTGGGAGCTTTATGTCTCATCCGATCAGGCCGCGCATGTGTTCGAGGTTTTGGAGGACGCTGGCGCCGATATGGGCCTCAAGCTGTGCGGTCTGCACACACTGGACAGTTGCCGGATTGAGAAGGCCTATCGTCACTGGGGCCACGACATCACCGACGAGGATCATGTGCTGGAAGCGGGGCTTGGTTTTGCCACGCGTACAGGCAAGGGCGACTTCATCGGCCGTGACGCGGTGCTGCGCAAGCGCGAGGCGGGTTTGGACCGCCGTCTGGTGCAGTTCGTGCTGCAAGACTCTGATCCGATGCTGTTTCACAACGAGGCTTTGGTGCGCGATGGGCAGATCGTGTCGATCGTCACCTCGGCCAATTACGGGCACGCTTTGGGCGGCGCGGTTGGCATGGGCTATGTGCCCTGCGCCGGACAAAGCGCGGATGACGTGCTGGCCTCACATTACGAAATCGAAGTTGCGGGACAGCGATTTGCGGCCACCGCATCGCTTGAACCGATGTATGACCCCAAGGGCGAAAGGATGAAGGCATGACTGAGCTGAATGTCGAAGGCTGCGCACCGGAACTTGCGAAGCGATCCGCCTTGCGTTCCGGCGGGCGGGCGGCCCGTGTGGCGGCACGGGGGGCACCCTTGGCCGACAACCTGCGCCCTGTGCGGGCAGGCATGTCCGGCGGCCAGTACAAACCGCTGACCGAAGCAGGGATGCAGCGCATTCATCTGGCCGCATTGGACGCCTTGGAAACCATCGGTTTGGCCGATGCACCGCCATCCGGTATCGAAATCATGACGCGCGCGGGCGCGATCCTTGGGGATGACGGACGTTTGCGGTTTCCGCGTGCCCTGGTCGAGGATATGCTGGCGATTGCGGCACGCGACATCACGCTGTTCGGGCGTGATCCGCGCCATGATCTGCACCTGTCCGGCAGCAAGGTGCATTTCGGCACGGCGGGTGCTGCGGTGCATATCGTCGATCTGGAAACCAACAGCTACCGCGACAGCACGGCACAGGATCTCTACAATGCTGCGCGGCTGACGCAGCATCTGGACAACGTGCATTTCTTCCAGCGCGCGATGGTCTGCCGCGATGTGGTCGACAATTTCCAGATGGATATCAACACACTCTACGCTTGCTGCGCGGGAACCACGAAACACGTGGGCACGTCCTTTTCGGACCCGTCGCATGTTGATGGCTGCTTTGACCTGCTGCACATGATCGCGGGTGGCGAGGAAGCGTGGCGCGCGCGGCCGTTTGTCAGCAACTCCAACTGCTTTGTCGTGCCGCCGATGAAATTTGCGACCGAAAGCTGCCAGACGATGGAAGCGTGCATCCGTGCGGGCATGCCAATGTTGCTGCTGTCTGCGGGACAGGCAGGGGCCACGGCACCTGCGCCGATTGCACTGGCGATCGTGCAGGCTGTGGCGGAATGTCTGGCGGGCGTTGTCTATGTCAACGCCATGGCGCCGGGGCATCCGGCAATTTTCGGCACCTGGCCTTTTGTGTCGGACCTGCGGACGGGGTCAATGTCGGGTGGAAGTGCGGAGCAGGCGCTGCTGACCGCGGGCTGCGCGCAGATGCACCAGTTCTACCGCCTGCCAGGGGGGGCTGCCGCAGGGATCGCAGACAGCAAGCTGCCCGATATGCAGGCTGGATGGGAGCAGGGGATTTCCAACGTGCTGGCGGGGCTTTCGGGGCTGAACATGGTGTACGAATCTGTCGGGATGCATGCTTCCTTGCTGGGGTTCTGTCTGGAATCGCTGGTTTTGGGTGATGATATGCTGGGGCAGGTGATGCGCTGCGTGCGCGGGATCGACGTGACCGAGGACAGCGTGAGTATCGAGGCGATGCGGCAGGTCTGTCTGGAAGGCCCCGGTCACTATCTTGGCTCATCCCAGACACTGGCGTTGATGCAGACCGAATATATCTATCCCGAGATCGCCAACCGGATGAGTCCCAAGGAATGGGTGGAAGCCGACAAACCCGACCTGCTGCGCGTAGCACGGGCGCGGATGGACCGTATCCTGTCGCAAGCAGTGTCTATGGTTGATCCGGCAGTGGATGAAGCGGTGCGCGCCAAATTCCAGATTGCCTTTGACGGGCGGCCTGCATGATGCGGCTGGGGTTTGTTGGCCTTGGCAATTTGGGCGGACATCTGGCGGCCAGTCTGCTGCGTGCCGGATTCAGCGTGACTGTGCATGACCGTGATCGGGTGCTGGGCGACCGGCTTGTGGCCTTGGGTGGGGCATGGGCCGACAGCCCGGCCGAGGTAGCGGCAGGATCGGACACCGTGCTGACCTGCCTGCCCTCGCCCGCCGTGTCCGAGGCGGTCCTGCACCAGATGTTGCCCGTGATGCGACCCGGCAGCACATGGGTCGAGATGTCCACACTGGGGCGTGACGATATTCTGCGGCTGGCGGCGCTTGCACAGGCGCAGGGCGTGCGCGTGCTGGAATCTCCGGTGACCGGCGGAGTTCATCTGGCGGCGCGCGGCGAGATCACGGTGCTCGCCGGTGGCGATGCAGAGGTATTCGAGGCGCATCGTGCGGTCTTGCAAGCGATGGGCAACAGGATCTTCCATATCGGCCCTTTGGGGTCGGCGGCGGTGATCAAGGTCATCACCAATATGCTGGCCTTCATCCATCTTGTTGCAGACGGAGAGGCGCTGATGCTGGCCAAACGGGCGGGGCTGGATCTGAAAACGGCGTGGGAGGCAATTTCTGCATCCTCGGGCACGTCTTTCGTGCATGAAACCGAAGGCCAACTGATCCTGAACGGCAGCTATGATATCGCCTTCAGCATGGATCTGGCGCTCAAGGATCTGGGGTTTGCCATGGGGTTCGGGCAGGAATTCGGTGTGCCGCTGGATCTGGCGGGGCAGGTGCAGCAGACCTTTGTCAAAGGGCGCGCGGCCTATGGCGGGCAGGCGCAATCGACGCAAATCGTGAAACTGCTGGAGGATGTGCTGGGCACCGACCTGCGGGCGCAAGGCTTTCCTGCGCGGTTGGAATGAGTATTTCCGGCAAGATGAAACGCCGTGCGCCGCCCCTGATCAAGGGGCGGCGTTTTGGTTTTGAGTGCGATCAGCCGCGCAACACGCCGCCGGTGGCTTTGCTCACCTTGTCGATAATACGTGCGCCGACCGCCTCGATCTCGGCTTCTTTCAAGGTCTTTTCCGTCGGTTGCAGGCGCACGGTGATGGCTACGGATTTTTTGCCCACGCCCATCTGTGTCTGGGCCTTGTCGCCTGTGAATTCGTCGAAGACGCGGACCTGATCAATCAGGGTTTTGTCTGCCCCGAGGGCGGCATTGACGATCGTCAGGGCCTCGACCGTGCTGTCGACGACGAAAGCGAAGTCACGTTCCACCGCTTGCAGGTCGCGTATGACCAATGCGGGACGTGTGGCGCTGCTTTTGCGCGGCGCAGGCACGGCGGCTGGCCAGATCGTGAAGGCCACGGCGGGGCCTTTGACGTCCATCGCGGCCAGCACTTTCGGATGCACCTCGCCGAACACCGCCAGCGGGTTCTTGGGTCCAAGGCTGATCACGCCGTGACGCCCCGGATGCCACCACGCGGCGCCGTTGCGCAGGATCTGCACGCGATCGGGCGCACCAAGTGCTGCCAGCACCGCCTCGGCATCGGCCTTTGCGTCGAACAGATCGACCGCACGCGATGTTCCATGCGGATCACGCGGGCCAGTGCGGCCCACAAGCAGGCCTGCGACCTGCACGACCTGCTCACCCGGCTCGCCGCCGGTGAAGGCGTGACCTACCTCGAACAATGCCAGATCGGCAAAGCCGCGCGCCTGATTACGGGCGGCGGCCTGCAACAGACCTGCCAGCAGATCGGGTCGCATGTGGGACATATCGGCACTGATCGGGTTGGCCAGCATCGTGGCATCGGTCCCGCCCCCGAACAGCGCGGCCGAGGTCTGGTCAATGAAGCTGTAGCTGACGCATTCATTGTACCCCAGCGCCGCCACTGACCGCCGCGCGATTTGCTCGCGCCGCTGGCCCAGCGACAGGATCGGTTTGGGCACGCCCGCATGCGCACGCGGCAGGGGGCGACCCACCAGCTTGGTCAGTGACGCGATGCGCGCCACTTCCTCGACCAGATCAGCCTCGCCCAGGACATCGGGGCGCCAGCTTGGCACCTGCGCCATGTTCCCCTCAAGCCGGAAACCCAGCTTGGTCAGGGTCTGGCGTTGTTCGCTTTCGGGGATATCCATGCCGACCAGCGACTGCACCCGCGCGGGGTCAAGCTTGTAGGCGCGGCTCACATCGGGAACCTTGCCGGCCACCACAACCGCGGACGCCTCTCCTCCGCACAGATCAAGGATCATCTGTGTCGCCAGATCGACGGCTTCCATATTGAAGGCCGGATCAATGCCGCGTTCATTGCGGTACCGCGCATCCGAGTTGATTTTCAGCGCGCGGCCCGTCATCGCGATCTGGATAGAGTCCCAGACAGCAGCCTCGAGAAACACATTCACCGTGTCATGGGTGCAGCATGTGGCCAGCCCGCCCATGATGCCTGCGACAGATTCGATTCCCGCATCGTCGGAGATCACAACCTGTCCGGCGCTGAAGAAATATTCTTTCTCGTCCAGTCCAGTCATCACCTCGCCACCCGCTGCGCGGTGGATACGCAGGTTGCCCTGCACCTTGTCGGCGTCAAACACATGCAGGGGGCGGTTGCGATCATAGGTGAAGAAGTTGGTGATATCGACCAGCGCCGAAATCGGCCGCAACCCGATCGCGCGCAGCCGCGTTTGCAGCCAGTCGGGGCTGGGGCCGTTCTTGACACCGCGGATCATGCGACCCGCGAAAACGGCGCAGCCGTTTGCCTGTGTATCCTCGTCAATGCTGACAGAGATGGGGCAGGGGAAGCTGCCCTTGATCTCGGCCTCTTTTGCGGGCTTGAGCGTGCCCAGACCGCGCGCGGCCAGATCGCGGGCGATCCCTCGCACGCCAAGCGCATCGGGGCGGTTGGGTGTGATGGCAATCTCGATCACCGAATCGACCTTTGCCGGATCGTTCTTGGCCAGCCAGTCGATGAACCGCTCACCCACCTCGCCGGAGGGGAGTTCAATGATCCCGTCATGTTCCTCGGACAGTTCCATCTCGCGCTCGGAACACATCATCCCGAAACTCTCGATCCCGCGGATCTTGCCCACGCCGATGGTGGTGTCGATGCCGGGCACATAGGTGCCGGGCTTGGCGATCACCACGGTGATGCCTTCACGGGCATTGGGCGCACCGCAGATGATCTGCGTCTCGCCCGCATCGGTCAGCACCTTGCAGACGCGCAGCTTGTCCGCATCGGGGTGCTTTTCGGCATGCACCACCTTGCCGATGGTGAAATCGGCGAGACGGGCGGCGGGATTCTCGACGCCTTCGACCTCAAGCCCCAGATCGGTGAGCGCATAGGTGATCTCGTCCACCGAGGCGGTGGTGTCGAGATGTTCCTTCAGCCAGGAGAGGGTGAATTTCATGTTGCTGTCCCGTCTCTTTGTGTGGGGGTAATCCCACCTAATTTATCGATGTTTCGGGCTGTGCCCACGTCTTGGCTATCTTGAAAGACCGCCATGCAGCGTCGGCACATCCAGAGATGCAAAGCCGTAATGCCGCAGCCAGCGCAGGTCTGAATCGAAGAACGCGCGCAGGTCGGGGATGCCGTATTTCAGCATCGCGATACGGTCGATCCCCATGCCGAAGGCAAAGCCCTGCCACTGGGTCGGATCAATCCCGCCAGCTTGCAGCACCTTGGGGTGCACCATGCCGGAGCCGAGGATTTCCAGCCAGTCATCCCCTTCGCCCACTTTCAAAGTGCCGCCTTCCCATGAGCAGCGGATATCCACCTCAGCGGACGGTTCGGTGAAGGGGAAATGCGAGGCGCGGAAGCGTAGCTCCACGTTGTCCACCTCGAAAAACGCCTTCACGAATTCCTCGAGGCACCATTTCAGGTTGGCCATGGAAATGTCGCGGTCGATCGCCAGCCCTTCGACCTGATGGAACATCGGGGTGTGGGTCTGGTCGTAATCGGCGCGGTAGACACCGCCGGGGCAGATGATGCGGATGGGCGCGCCTTGGGTTTCCATCGCGCGGATCTGCACGGGGCTGGTATGGGTCCGCAGCACATGGGGCGGGCGGTCGTCACCCGGTGCGCGATGCATATAGAACGTGTCCATTTCTGCCCGTGCGGGGTGGTGCGAGGGGATGTTCAGCGCGTCGAAATTATACCAGTCGGTGTCGATGCGCGGGCCCTCGGCCACCGAGAACCCCATATCTGCGAAGATCGCCGCGACTTCTTCCGAGACCTGAGAAATCGGATGGATCGTCCCTGCGCGACGGGTCCGTCCCGGCAGGGTCACATCCAGCCATTCGGCGCGAAGGCGTTCGTCAAGAGCGGCGTCGCCCAAAGCGGCCTTCTTGGCTGCCAAGGCACTCGTGATCTCATCCTTTAACGCGTTCAGCGCGGGGCCGGCCACCTGCCGCTCCTCCGGGCTCATCTGGCCCAATTCGCGCATCTTCAGGCTCAACTCGCCCTTTTTGCCAAGGGCGGCAAGGCGCACCTCTTCGATGCTGCCTTCATCCGCGGCACCCGAAATCAGGTCCAGATATTTGCGTTTCAGATCGTCCATCACACGGCGTTCCTTGTTGTTTTGGTCGTTATCTGCCGCGGCGTTGGCAGGTCCCGTTCATGCAAGAAGCCGCAAGACCCTGACAGGTCCGCGGCTTCCTTATTCTGCAACTCCGGTTGGAGTGGCTTACGCGAGCGCGGCCTTCGCCTGTGTGACGATGGCCCCAAATGCTTCGGGCTCGTGCACGGCCAGATCGGCCAGAACCTTACGGTCCACTTCGATACCGGCCAGGGCCAGACCGTTGATGAAGCGCGAATAGGTCATGGTTTCATCCAGTGCGCGAACACCGGCGTTGACCCGCTGGATCCACAGGGCGCGGAAATTGCGCTTGCGGTTCTTACGGTCGCGGGTTGCGTATTGGTTGGCTTTATCCACGGCCTGTGCGGCAACGCGGAAGGTGTTTTTCCGGCGACCATAATAGCCTTTGGCGGCTTTGATGATCTTCTTGTGACGGGCGTGGGTAACAACGCCGCTTTTTACGCGTGACATATCAGCTTCTCCTTAACGTGCGTACGGCATCATCGACTTGATGATTTTCTCATCAGGGGCCGACATGACTGTGGTGCCGCGGGCGTTGCGGATGAACTTCTTGTGACGCTTGATCATGCCATGGCGCTTGCCTGCCTGGCCGGTCAGGATGCGTCCTGTCGCCGTCACTTTGAACCGCTTTTTGCAGCTCGATTTTGTCTTCATCTTGGGCATTTCCGTCTCCTTGACTTTGGGTCGGTTCACGCGCGACTCGGCATGCCACATTGGCCGGTCCCGCAGGTAAGAGCGCGCGATATACGAAGGATCGTTCAGGGTGGCAAGCCAAAACCGCCATAAAACACGACTTCACTGCGTCGGATGCGCCTGAAAACAAGCACTCATCTGTCCGGATTGTGCCTGACCCGGATCCGGCGGGTCAAAAAAGGCTGCCAATCACCTTGATGAAGACCTCCGGAATGTCCGCAATCCGGTAGCCGCTGGGTTTTTGCGTCAACGCATAAAGAACCAGC
>Ga0208413_1001350_pt1 | contig 15857 bp, 18 predicted proteins | sample AntAceMetag02UKD_FD_184761 | JGI IMG/M metagenome (GOLD analysis project Ga0208413, IMG submission 184761) | Saline lake microbial communities from Ace Lake, Antarctica - Antarctic Ace Lake Metagenome 02UKD (SPAdes) (version 2) | ecosystem: Environmental > Aquatic > Non-marine Saline and... | reverse complement strand
CCAGAATGTATCTAACCAATTTGAGTAGGTTAACGAAGCAAAACAAGACACAAAACAAGGCACAGAAATAATTAACTTTGTAGTATGGCTAAGAAAATTATAAAAAGGGCTGATTTAGTAGCCGCAAACGCGATAACAAGCGTTACAGATGAAGCGAAGAAGCTAGTCACGGAATTAGAAAAGATACTTCAATCACAAAAAGACATATTAAAAAGCAATGCTTTCAAAACGTCCGACGATGTTAAGAGGCATAAAAAAGTCACTGCAGACGTAAACGTCACAACCAAAGCACTACTTTCAACTCGTAAAAAATTAGAGCAATCGAGAACCAAAGAAAACCAAGAATTAACACAATCAAAAATAAAGCTACAAGAGCAGAACAAATTAAATAAAACATTAGCCAGAGAGAAATTAGGCTTAATAAGCGCATACGAAAAAGAATCGCGAACATTAAACGACCTAAGAAAAAAGTATAAAAATGTAGCTCTTTCAATGGGTGAAAACTCACAGCAAGCGCGAAAGTTAAAAGCTGAAGTTGTAAAACTTGATACTAAATTAAAGAAGGTTGATAAATCAGCAGGCCAGTTTCAACGAAATGTAGGTAATTATCCGAAAATATTTAGCGGAGCAGCAGCAGCAATGGGAGCCGCTTTTTTAAGTATCGGAGCAATTACAAGAGTATTCGGAGACGCAATAAGACGAACGCGCGAATTTGAGCAGTCAAACGCTAATCTAGCCTCTGTATTAGGAACGACTTCAGACAACATTAAAGAACTTACAACCGATGCAAAGCGCTTAGGCTCAGAAACATCCTTCAGCGCGTCGCAAGTGTCATTGTTGCAGACCGAATTTGCAAAATTAGGATTTAATAAGGCTGAAATTTTAAACGCTACAGAAGCAACACTAAGTTTAGCGGCTGCAACAGGTACAGATTTAAGCGAGGCAGCAGCAATTGCGGGCGCAACTATGGGCGGTTTCGGATTAGAAGCAAATCAAACCCAGCGAATTGTTGATGTAATGGCTAAATCATTTAGTATTTCAGCCTTAGACATGGAGAAGTTTAAAGAGTCCATGAAAGACGCAGCACCAGCAGCAAAAGCCGTAGGAGTAAGCGTAGAAACAACTACCGCTTTGCTTGGTACTCTTGCAAATGCTGGTATTAATGGCAGTAAAGCGGGTACAGCGTTAAAAGCTGGTTTCATTGAATTAAACGCAGCTGGGTTAGATTTAGATCAAGGACTTGAACAAATTGTAAATAGCAACGATAAACTTGCAACGGCAACCGCTTTAGTGGGTAAAAGAGCAGCAACATCATTTCTTGTTTTGGCTGATGGTGTTAAAACAACTAAAGAATTAGAAAAAGGATTAAATAATTCAGGTGGAGCAGCCAAAAAAATGGCAGATACTCAATTAGATACATTATCAGGAAGCATTAAAATACTCGATTCAGCTTGGGAAGGGTTAATTTTAGGACTACTTGAAGGAGATGGAGCGTTTAGCAGTCTTTCAAGGGGTATAGTAGAAGCAGCAACTTCAATGCTATCGTTTTTCACAAATACAGAATTAGCATCTGATGCAATGAGAGATGAGCAAGTTGCTATTCAAAATACTTTAGTCCAAATAACAGAAAGCAATTTAAAAAGCGAGGATAGGATTAAACTTATCCAAGAATTAAAAGAAAAATATCCAGATTATTTAAAATCTATTGATGCCGATAAAGTTTCAAATGAAGAATTATCAATTGCAATAAAAGATGTTAATGCTGGCTTGATTAATAAAATAATACTTCAAGAAGAAGACGAAAAGATAGCAGAAAAACAAGCGAGCATAATCGAAAAGGGATTAGCGTTCAGAAGACAAGAGATGGTTGTAAGGGAACAATTAGTATCTGTAGCAAAACAACACGGTTTAGAAATTTTAAAGGAAGGAGAGTTAATAGATAAATCTATTGATTTACAAAAACAACTAGAAACTGTAACTAACGACAAAGGGCAGGGATTTAACGAACAAAGAAAGACAGTAAGATTAGAAATGGCTGCATTGATAAGGGCGCAAAATGAATTTAATGAAGCTGAATTTGAAGGTAATAATTTGGTAAATGCTAGAGATCAATTAGCCAGAAGGCTAGGATTAGATACAGAAACCCCAGCATCAATTGAAGCTGAAGATATTGAAGAAGATGCAGAAAAAGCAGCCAAAGCAGCAGCAGCAAGAAAAGCCAAAGAAGCCGAAGCAGCAAAAAAAGCAGCAAAAGAAATTGGTAAAATAAACCTTAAAGAAGAAGATGAACAAGATGACGCTTTAAGCATTGAATTTGATATTGACTCAAAAGCAATGCTAAAACAAGACGCTGATTATCGTGCATGGCTAAAAAAACAAGAAGAAGAAAGCGCTGCTTCACTTGAAAAAATGAAAGCCAATAAAGAAAAAATCAGAAATCAGGAAATATTAGATGATGAAGCCGCGTTAAAAGCTAAACTCGCAAAAGAAGAGGAGATGAGGCTCGCAAACATTGACACAATCACGGGCAGTATTAATACAATTGGCGAGGCAATGAACAGCGCATCATCTGACAGAATTAAACAACTAGACGAAGATACTAGGCAAAATGATAAGGCATTAGAAACCCAAGAGCGTAGAGCAGAACAAGGACTAAAAAACAACGCAGCAGCATTAAGAGCAGAACAAGACAAACTAAAAGCAAGTAAAAAACGAGAGCAAGAAGAACAGGTAAGAAACAATAAAATATTGGCTTATATCAATTTGGCTTCTGAATACGCCAAAGACGATGCGAATACAGCACCATTTAAAGCACTGGCAACAATTGGAACAATGGAGGCAATCACAGCCTTATTTGAAGAAGGAACGGACAAAGGAGTAGAGGCCGATATGTCAGGCAGCAAAGTAAGAAATACTGGTAAAGATGACTACTTAGGCCGAACCAAAAGCGGTAAAGCGTTTCTATTTGATGGACGTGAGAAAATAATGGGTATTCAACATTCCGCAGCGTTAACAGACTACACAAATCAGCAAATAGTTGACATTGTACAGAACAGCGAGAAGGGCGGGATGATGGCTTCAATTAGCCTAAACGATAGTAGAATAGTTAGCCGCTTAGATTCGCTTGAAAAATCGATTAACAACAGTAAAGTGAGTTTGCATATTGATGAAAATGCGTTTGTTACTCACACTCAATTCGTAAACGGAATGAAAAAAGTAAGCAAATCGAAACCTAAAAGACTTTATTAATGCAAATTAACGATTACATAAATGGTGTTTTAGTTGGCAGTCCAATTAATAACGATGATGCAGAAATTGAAATTAACTTTCAGCCTGGAGAAAATGACGTAAAATTATCTTCATTTTCTTTTGAATGGGGAGAAGCTGAGGCGAAGATTTTAACCGACTACTTAAACGACGGTGTTTCTGGAGGAAGGGGAATAACTAACGGGGTTCCTCATATCCGAAAAATACTAGAAAGCGGTAACACATTGCAAGTGTTGGACGGTTTTATTGACTTATCAACCGCTCAATGGGATAGAGACTTGGTCACAGCGGACACAAAAGAGCGTGCTGGATTAGAATGGGTTACTGAAGTAGCCGATGGAATAGACTTCCAAACACTATACAATGAAGGCTATCTAAAAGAAAGCCAAAAAGTCTTTATGCCTTACGTAATTTCCAGCGTGCCGAATTACAAGGATATAATGATCACTTCTTTAACGTTGGCATCAATTAGCATATGGATAAAGCAAAGCATTACAGAAATTGCAGCTAATACAGCTGAGGCGGGTTCGATTATCGACGCTTTAGGCGGTGTTATTCAGTTGATAGCCGCAATAATTTACGCTATATTTTTACTGATTTCAATTATAAAGTTGATTCTAGATCTTGTGGATTTAATTATTAGTAGGATAAAGTACGCAGCTTGCATGAGTCTTAACGACCAAATAAATGCAGCGTGTGATTATTTAGGATTAACTTACTCTAGCCCAATATTGCAGAACACTGAATGGATCAAATTGCATATTATTCCTGAAGCCTATGCTCCACCAGTTACACAGTCAGACGATAGAATTAAAGGCTATTTTGTAGGCAACGAAATTGACCAAACAGGATTTTACAAAGGGACGTTTGGCGATTTATTGCGAAAGATTACAGGAATGTTTAATTTGCGAATAGTTAGCAACGCAGCAGGTCTTCAGTTGCTTTCGGCTTTAAAACCGCTTAGTCCTGCATCTGTAACAATTCCTGATTATTATATTCCACAATTCACAACCAATGCAGATAGTTTAGTTTCAAATATTATACTTCGCTTTGAAACAGACATGGTGGACTTAAATACAATTGATGATTATAAAGGTACTATAGTTCAATCTCAACTACTGCATAAGAAAATACCTAATTCAGTAAGAAACTTGCAGCTATTAAAAGGATTCAATCAAACTTCTTTTGGTTTTGCTCGGGCTATCCGAAAGAATGATTTAACATCAGTGGAAAGAACGGTTGATGCTTTAATGAATGTTATTGGCCCCTTAATTGGCGCTTTAATTAAGGTAACAAACGGGGTAATTAAGATAATCAACGGCATCAAAAAGGCTTTAGGAAAATTGAAAAAGGCTTTGAAAGTTGTTGGAATTAAAATTAAAATTGAGCTAGACCCCGTAAAAGAGCTTAAAGACCCAAATCTAGATGAATTACTAGACAATCGTGTAGGGATGATGCTCTTGGAGCGCGATCAAATAGGCATCGCTAAAATTGCTCTACTCGATGTAAATGCAAATGATAAGAAAACAAAAATCTCAGTTGATAATAATTCAAAAGTAAACGCACGATATTTATTTGAGAATTACCACAAAAACAAGTCTTTCGCTCCGGGACCAGAAAGCGCGCAAAGATTTATCTACAATATTCCAAAAGTAGAAATGAATTTAGGAAACATTCTGGATATTATGACTGAGGGAAATGTAAGATTCAAGAATAAAATAATGCAAGTTGTTAGTTGCTCTTGGAATAGCGGAACAAGATTAGCAAATTTTGTAATTGAGGAAAGAAAGAACTACACGACCTTTTTAAAAGAGCGCACAACGGAACCAGATGGCAATTAATTAAATAGTATTTTTGAAAGATGGAGTTTGATTTGAAAGGCGTTTTGGAAATTACTAAGAAACTAAGCATTATTTCACATGAATTAGATGTCGAGTTGAACAAAAACATGGGTAAATTAAAGAAAAACGCAAGCGAGGAAGAGTTACAAGAAGCTGCAGAACTGTTTGAAAAGTTCGACGTTAACGAAAAAGCGGCAAAGATGAAGCAAGATTTGGAAGAACTTAGAAAAAAATTCGCATAATGCCAGGCTATTTAGTAAGTTACGAAGCGAGAGAAGAAGAAGCAGATTTAAGCACTTCGGTTGATTATTTAAAAGGTAATCTATTCCAAAAAATTACAGTAGAAATTAAAGTAAGATTTGAGACTTGGTTTAATTGTGCTAGTCCAGATGGTGAAGTAACCTTTGCCGATAATACAATGCTCACTCCTGATTGGATTTATGATCCTAGCGGTAGATTTATAGATTTCGCAGTAGGTGACGAATTAAGTATTACCAATGCAGAAGATGGAGGAAATGACTCTGATCAAGGCGGAGGATTAAATAGAAGCGGTCTTATAATTAGTGAAAAGATAAGTGATTATAGAATTAGGTGCGTTGATGAGGATGGTGATTCTGTATCATTCACAGCTAACCCCGATGACATTGAAGCAGTTTTTAAATTGGTTCAATATCCAACTGGAATTAGCTTAGATTATGGCCTTCCAGAAAATGACGGTGCAACTGTTTTTACCTCTCCAATTGATGGCGAATTAATGCGTTTTTCTTTTGGAGAATCTTCAGCGCCATGGGGGTCAACATCTCAGACATTAATTCCACAAGGGAAGGAGTCATGGCATTTAGGCGATTGTACAGTAGTAGACACTACAACCAGTACACAATTAGAAGGTTTTCAATATAACTACACAATTACACAGGTGTTATTTATACACCCTTTTTATTTGACTCATCAAATATTTGATTGGTCTACTTTTCCTAATGTAATAGCACCTAATTATTTTGATAAAACTAAATGTTTAAAGCAAGTTTTCAGAATAAGAGGCTATAGAGATTTAGTTGACCCAAATGTATTTCAAGAATTAATTTTTGATAAAAAAGAAGGAAATACAGGCTGGAAAGATGAGCAGTACAACGGTGGAATTTCAGAATTTACAGCAACAGGTGCAACCTATGGCAACGCATCAACGGTTAATTCACTGACTAGAGATGATGTTGTTTCGGTTAGCTTTACAATTAACCAAGTAAATACAGGAATATCGACACAATTTCCAAAATACGTTTGTGTTAATTTTATTCTGCATCCTGAAATTGATTCAGACTACAAAAATATTAATAGTACTGTTTTAGAGAATTATTCTTGGGATAGGGCATTTGTCACGGAAAGCGGCCCGACTATAAACGGAGAAAATAACGGAACAGGATTTCAAGTTATAACATCCGCTGCGCCTACTAGCACTTTAACAAGTACAACAATTACTTTTAACGTTGATTTTGGAACAGATGCAAAGGCAAAAATCGATTCATTAAGTCAAAAAAATTATTCAATTTGGGCCTATGCTGGCTCAGAAAGCTTGACAGCTGAAACGGCTAATTATACCACTTTTTTAATTGATTACGGTTCTATCAAAATAGATATTCCAGATAGCACAGCAACAACAACATCAAAAATATTATTTCACGATCAACAAGACGCGACAATTGAAAGCCAATCACCAAAAATAAAGGTAGAGGATGAAATAAGCGTAGACACTTTGGTAATGTTAGACCAGCCTTCAAAGCTTCCAGATGCTCAAATTGACAGCGTTAAATTACAATTAGTTGCTATTAATTCCAGCGACAACGAAGAACTTGTTTTGCAAAGTGAAAATATAGATTTGACAGGTGAGCCGCTAATTGGCAACGTTCGATTTATTAACCAGACAACGCCTACCAATTTTCAAGTAAATGCATCGGAAATAAGAGCAAATAACACAGCGTTTCGTTCGCCAACGGATGACGCAGGAACTGCATTCGCTTACAAATTCATGCACACGTTTTTAATGCGATGGGCAGATTGGGATCAATTATTAATATCTACATATCCTGCAGACTTTCAAGACACTACACAGAATTACAACGGTTACAACAACAACTGGATAAGGTTAGCAGCGTTTTCTGATTGGGCTATTAATTACCGTGTTCAAACCAATTTAAGTAGTGGAGTTACAACGCACACGGTTAATAATGACACTGTTTTAATAGATAAAGACTATGAGGCAGACAGCGCACAATGGCCGACACTGGCTTTAAATACCTTCGATGGTACAACTGCATTGACTCATTCATCAGCGCCTTACATTCTATCCAATAAACAAACTAAAGTGCAGGCGGTTTTCACAAATACAGCTTCTTCTCCTTCATTTAATGAGTCAGATGTGTTTATGGTTGCTAGGATAATTCCGAAAGGCGATGGAAACTTTGAAAATAATTCAAGTTTTTCAAGCGTTTATGACCGTCAAAGCGTATCAATATTCGATTCAAACGGTGGAAATGGTAAGATTTCAATAACTAAAGTTGGAAATGTTTTTACAGGTACTTTTTATATTGACCATAACAAACTTCCTTTAGGTGTTTTAGAATATACTATTTCTGTAAGCATTAACAGGAACACCCAAAACACTGCATTAACTGATTGGGGAGAGATATTTAAAACGGATGTTCTAGCTTTAGAAACTATTGTAGACAGCCCTGTTATTGATTTGCAATCAAACCCTTTTAAAGTTTGCTGTCTTCCTTTAAACGTTCTTGCAAGCGTTTCAGATACCAACACTTTTATAAACGATTACAATAATTTTATAGAGATTTTTCCAGTACAATACACTGTTTCAATGTACATTCAAAAGTACAATGAGTCAACCGCTGCATGGGATAATATTGGTAGTGCCTTAGGAAATGATTTAAGCGTTACCCGTAACAATATGACTTATTACGCTCATAAAATAGTTTGGAAAACTTATCTAAATTTTGCTACTTATGGAGGTGAAGGTAAATATAGGATGGATTGGGATTATGGAACTGGACATAAGTACTCAAACGAGTACTGTTTAAAAACATACACCCAAGCGCGAGCCGATGAAACGGTAAGAATCGAATATACTTTAAACTCAGTAATTGGGGATAAATTACAAACCGTTACAACTGATTTTGTCGGGTTAAACTTCACTAGTCAAATTAGGCTTTCAGATGCTTTATTTAATGATAGAGCAGCCCCATTTGAAGTTGAAGGTGTGCGAATGAGCAACGGTAGAGAAAGAACAATTTCAAAAGGATTTAGAGAAACTTACAAATTAGAGTTAAGGCGTTCTTCCCGCGATTTATTCGACTTGCTTATGTATGTGGTTTTAATGGCAGATGATTTAAAGATTTGTGATTACAACCGAGCAAACAATGACGATTTTGTTAATGTTTTGGTTGAAGTAAACGGAGAATTTGCACCAGATAATAGCAATTCAAGACCTTATCCAAGCGGTTCAATAGATTTTATAAGTAGATATTCGAATAACAAGAAATTTTATAGTTAATCATTAACTTTGCATCATGGCAATTAAGAATAGAACAGATTTACAGACAGCGATAGACACTGATTTGCCAGATAATACAGCAGGCGCAATTAGTCCAGCCGACACACGCGGAACGCAAACAGATTTAAACGATTCGAGTTTTAATACTCAATCTGATGATTCTGATTTAATTACAGAAGGAACAACTAATTTATTTTTAACCGCTTTGCTAACTACAACCATAGGGACAGCAGAACAGGCGGCAAATAAAGCCGCTGCAAATGGATATGCTTCTCTTGGTGCGGATTCAAAGATACCAGTTGCACAACTTCCAGCAATTTCAATAGTTGATTATTTAGGAGTTGCGGCTGATGAGTCTGCAATGTTATTACTAACAGGTGAGAAAGGTGATTTTTGCGTTCGTTCGGACACAGGTACAAACTTCCAAATAATCGGAGATGATCCAACAGACGTATCGGATTGGCTGCAAATGAGCTACCCTACAGCTCCAGTTACAAGCGTTAATTCTGCATCGGGAGTAGTTGTTTTAGATGCTGGCGATATAGCAGAAACAGCAACAAGGCTTTATTTAAACGCAACTACTCAGACATTAACGGGAAATAAAACGGTAGATGGCACACTAACAGCAACAGGATTAATTACAGCCGATTTAGTCAATGCGGCTAGACCAGTTGGAACAATATTAACATCCAGCGCAAATTTAGAATCAATTCCTGCAAATACTTTTTATGATGTTAATGCAAATGGCGGAGCTATTGTAATAACGGTAACGGACCAAGCAAACACAGATTTTGCAATTGGTTCGGAATGGGAATTTAGCCCAGTCGATTTAACGAACAACATTAGCTTTGTTGCTGGAGGAAGTACAAGTATTGATTCCGTTGACAGTAATCTAAAACTAGACAAGGCATTTAGCGGAACAATATTGAAGAAAACAGCAAACAACACATTTAGACTAATTGGTTCTTTAAAAGCATAGTATGAGTGGTAGAATGGGAATATACAGTCAAGCGGCTGGAGGTGGTTTTGAATTTGGTAATTGTTTAAACGGTGACGGGGTTAACGATTTTGTTCTTATGGACATACCAATAACCATTTCAACAACTTCTACAATATCGCTTTGGTTAAATTTTAATAACACTAATTTCGATGGAACGTACATGGGAAACAGTTCGAGCGGATCGGTTGCGTATAGAATTTTATCAGCAACAAAAATAAGGGTTTATAACGGTAGATCATCCGATTACACCGTGCCAACAATGACTACAAGCTCTTGGTATAACATTGTAATATCTAACACAGCATCAGGAAGTAGACTTTACTTAAATGGAGTTGAGTCTTCAAGTGGTTTATTAACCAATAGGCCAGCTACTTTTAACCAGTTGTTTAAATATTCAACAACATCGCCCCAATTTATTTTAAATGCAAAATATGATGAATTTGGTTTATTAAACGGAACAAGTCCCACGGCTCAAAATATTACCGATTTGTACAACGGAGGTGCAGGTAATGATTTTACTAATGTAATGGGGAGTTCTACTTTACATTATAAATTCAACGAAACAGGCACAGCGACAACAGCGGTAGACAGCAGCGGAAGCGGAAACAACGGAACACTTAACAACTTCCCAACTTCGGGAATGTGGGTATCACATTAATATAAAACCATGAAAGATTTTTTAATTTACGCTTTAGTTATCATTGTTGGAGTGCTGGCAACCGAATTTATCCACTACCAAAACCATGAAGATTACTATGGAAAAAAGCCAAACGGATTCAAAGTAAGTTTTGGCCGCTGGTTTTCAAAGCGGTGGAACAATGTATTAATAGGGATGTTTTTTAGTTCCTTATTTGTTACCCTAGTTCACAGCGGAGTAAATAACGACGCGTTAACTAATTGGGCGCTAAATAAGGCGGGTGAAGGTGATTTAAGTTTAGAGGTTAGCGGTTACACATTAACGGGAGTATTTGCTATTACTGTTGATTTCTTAGGCCGAAAAACAGGTATAATTAAACCCGAACAATTTCCAGAAGATAACAATAAATAAAATGAATCAATCAGAAATTAATTCGTTTATTCAAGCATTTCACGAAATGGACACAGTGCAATGCATAATATTTAACAACTGTTCAACTGGGAGTCTTTCGGAAATGTCACAAAGCGCAACGGTACACAATAACAGTGTCTCAATTCTCGCAATAAAATTTAATGATTTAAATGTTGCTGAATGCAGCCAACTTTGGGAGGCCTGTAATGACGCTACTATTTCTGGTAAATTGAATAAAAAAGTAAACTTCAAAGAATGGCTTTAAATAATGACCATCGAAAAATGGAGGTTGATATTATGCTATTGACCGACATGAATAAAAAATTAGGTGAAGTTCATAGGGCGTTAGTTGGAGAACCAGAATACGAGCGAATTGGATTAATCGCAGAGCATAAGCAAACAAAAGCAAAAGTGATTAAACTGGAATCTGAAAGGAATAAAGCAAAGTGGGTACTTGGTACAGCTATAGGTGTTTCGGGCGCAAATGTAGCTTCTTCATCATGGTTAAAAGTGGCGCTAACTAAATTAGTATTAATATTTTCATAGATAAAAACTTAAGATGAGAATCGAATTAAAAAGAGACAAGTACACAGCGAGAACAACATTAGGAAAACTTTATATTGAAGGCGAATATTTTTGCGAAACGTTAGAAGATACCGTTAGACCTTTTGGCGTAAAAGTAGCAGGAGAAACAGCAATTCCAGCGGGTGATTATTCTGTTTTTGTTACCATGAGCAATCGTTTTAAAAGAGAAATGCCTATTATATCAACCGACAAAATGCAAACGATAATAATTAACGGAGTTTCATTTGTTGGCGTAAGATTTCACGGAGGTAATACTCACGAAAATACACATGGCTGCCCTTTGGTTGCTAAAAACAGGTTAAGTAATGACATGATTCAAGGATCAATGGAAAAGCCATTAACAGCAAAAATTAAACTTGCAATCCAAGCAGGTGACCGCGTTAAATTACACGTAAGAAATGGCGTACAAAATGCTTAATAATGTTTTGATTTTTATTGCTGGCTTTGGTTTGGCTTGCGTTGTTTACACTTTCTTACCCGATGATGAAATAACCCCGCTTAAAGACGATGTAAATCTTCAGCGGTTAGATAGCTTCAAAACTGTTTTAACCGCGCGGAATGATAGTTTTAAACTGGTTATAGATAGTCTGAACCTACAGCCAATTAAAACAGAAAAGGAATTTGTAATCATAAACGAAAAAATTAAAAATCATTATGCGAATACTGACACTTTTACTAATAGCGATAGCCTTACCAACGTTATTAAGCGGTCAATTCAACTTGGAAGAGTTAAAGGTCATTAGAAACTATCAAATTAAGGCGTTTTACAGTGATTCCCTGCTTCAAAACAGGCAAGTCAAGATAACACAGCAGCACGATATTATCAACGCTCAAAAAGGCTTAATCACTAACTACGTCAGAAAAGAAGAAATCCAGGTTGAGGAAGTTGCATATTATCGCGAACTAATCCGGAGCCGCGACAAATCAATAAACAACCTGAAGAAGAAAAACAAAGTCCTAAAAATCGGATGTATTTCGCTAGGATCAATCGCGAGTATTTTCGGAGCAGCTGTTTTAATAAAATAAAGACACGTTAAAACGTGTCCTAACAGCCAACAAAGGGCATAAAAACGCCCTTTGTTTTGGTGTTAGGCACAATAAAAAATACTACCATAGTGCTTGCTGCATCGTTTGTTCTTTAAATCGCTTACAAGCTGCATCGTAATACTCTTTATCAATTTCATATCCTATTAAGTTTCGTTTCATATAGTGGCAGGCTATGGCTATGCTTCCACTTCCTAAATGCGTGTCTAAAATCAAATCGCCCTCATTAGTGTAGTTATGTAATAACCATTTGTAAAGTTTTATAGGTTTTTGTGTTGGGTGTATTTTACCGTTTTTAGGCGTTGGTAGTTTGTATATTTTTGCAAGTTTATCAAATGAAGTCCAAGCCAGCTCAGCCATTGCCAAGGAAAAATCCTCGCTTATTTGTTTATCCCAAACTATAAAGCATCTTGATGGTGGTAAAGGAAAGTAATTTCCACCCCATACAATTTGATTTTCAGATACTCGCATAAGTTCTTCCCAATATTCCATAGGTGGTACTTTATCCCAATCTTTTTCCACTACTTCATTAAAGTTCATTTTGCCAGTTTTACCGCCTTTGAATTTATCGCCTATTCCATAAGGTGGGTCGACTATTGCAATCTTAAAATGATTATCCGCATAGCCTTTTAACGCTTGTAAGCTATCTCCGTGTATTAAGTTTATTCCTTCCATTTAATCCGTATTTTTAAAAGTGCCTAACAATGTGTAAAACGGCATTAAAACGACCGCTTACACTAAGCGTTAGCAAACATTAAAACGATTTGCTAACACGGTATATAAGTAAAAAAATAAAAAGCCCACGCTCTTTGCCTTCCTACCGTCAGGCATTATGTTAAAAAAGTTCGTGTTGTTTAACATTGGCTCGTTTTACTATACCTATTGCAGTTTCTAATATCGTTTTACCCACTTCAAAATCAACCAAGTTTCTAATTATTTTAGTCTTTGATTGTTTTCCTTTATAGGTGTTTAAAAATCCCCTTTCTATTTGGTGTAATTCACAAAGTTTATTTAATTCATCATCTGTTTGCCCACACATAATGCCTTTACTTTCTTTCCGGTCAATAGTATTTGGTAAATTAAAATTAGTCCAATACAAGTGCCTACCTCTTTTTATTGCAGTTATCAAAGGTTCGTAATAAGGTATCACATTTTCAACTACATATTTACCTTTAAAATGTTCTTTTAAAAATATAATTTCTTCATAGAGTTTCATATCAGGAAATTTTGGGATATAAAAATCTTGGTTTTTTTGAGTTACTCTAACTTTGCTATGTGTCGGGCAAGGTGGAGAAGTCCAAATAAAATCAAACTCTTTATAATGGTCTAATAAATATTGGTGTGCATCAGCAACTATTACCGTATCGTTTGGAAATCTCTCTTGGTACATTCTTGCTAATTCAGGGTCAAGTTCAATTGCAGTTACTTTTACGTTTGTAACCTCATTCCACTTATATCTGTTTCCACCTAAACAGGCGTATAAATTCAAAATCTTCATATCATTAATGTTTTTTTGCCCTCGCTTTTTTTATTTTTCTACTCATATACCTATTCGTTATGCCCAATTGCGCTACGAAAATAGTGGTTAAAAATGAAGAGTTGTCGTAGCGCAACTGTTCGCACAAGAAGTGCGGCATAACAAAGTACAAATGCAATGCCTTCCGTTTTCCATAGTTTACTTTCTGCCTTATAACCCATTTTTAAATATTTTGCTTAGCCGACCCGGCTTTTGGATTTCAGATTATTTATTTCTACACAATCCCCTGCAATCACATCTTGTAACATTATCTGAATAACACCATTGTTTACCATCATTTTCACAATAAACCGCAGCAACTTTATCACAACTAAAATTAAGAGTGTCTCCAATCTCGTTTAATATAAATTCAAATGTTTTTCTTTCGATAATTCCAATAAATGTATTGTCGTTATCAATAAATTTAACACGTAACCAAACATTATAATGTGGTTGTCTATAAACATCGGTTAACCCATTATTGAGCCTAACCATTACAAGGTCGCCTGTTTTAAATTCTTTTTTAGTAATCCCATGTGATACTAAAATGTTTTCAAAAATTGGATTAAGATTGCTCATTTTCTTTTTCTTTTAATGTCCTTCCATCGAAGGCGTTATGTACTATTATAAATTGTCCGTATTTTTCTCTTATTTCCGGGCAACACCAACATTGTGTTCCTTCAAGTTCGTGTTCCTCAATATCTTCTATCGGATAAACATGAATCATAAAAAATCCCTCCCTAAAAATATTTAAAAATTACTATCGTTCTTTGTTGTTAATTTTGTGCTGGCACTGCACTTGTACCAGCCGTTACCCACAATAAAAAATAAAAGCCTACGCTTCCTCTTCTATCAAGTGTTTTAGTTTATCAAACATTGGGTCATTATTTTCAGCAATAATTAACCAATCATTTCCAGCACCAAAAACGTTCATTTTTTCAACATTAGAAAAATCTTTAAGTCCTATCATTGCCATCATACCTACTTGCTTTAACATTACATCTCCATACCTATAAGCAACAAACCAATTTTTCTCTCCATTATATTCAACCATATCACCTAAACAAACTTTAGTTCCGTTTTTGTCAGTTCCTACTTCGTGCTTTCCATTTTCTAACATAAAGTCAATAATGCTAATTCTAAATTTTTCCATCTCTATTTTTATTTTTAAAAGTGGGTAACAACGTGTATATTTTATTGCTACATACTACCTGTTTAAAGGCTTGTTAATATTTATTTTAGTCTTTTATTAATTCAAAGTTTCTCGCTTTACATACGCAACAAAGCATACACAATACGTTAGCAACCATACAGTATAACGTATTCCTGCCACGGTTGCATTAATTTGGCGTTATCAATAGCTTTTTGTGCTTCTTTTTTACTTTTAAATGGTTCTACAAAATGTAGTGCAAATGATTCTTCAATTAATGCACCTTCTGCATTGCTAAAACTTTCTACTTGTCTGTATCTTCTAAAAACCCAGCAAGTACGGTTGCTAACAACGGCTAAAAACAAAGCCTTAATTCTGTTGTAAAATGATGTTTTTTGTTTCATAATAAAGTTATTTATAAATTAATAAATTTGTATTTTAAATCGGCTCAGTTCTTAGCCAAACCGTTATGTGGCATTAACAATATCCATTATAACGTCTTCTTTAGCTTTACAAAGACACAATGCTAATACCTCACTAATTTTAAACACACTAAAATCATCTTCGTTAGGTTTATTAGGGTCTTGGCCTTTTAAATGCTGTTTAGCATTGTTTATCATCATTTTATAGATTTGGTTTTCCATAATTCAACGCCACATAACAACATATATAAAACATTGCTTTAGTGGTCTTTTATTTACTTTGTTAATAATTCAATTCTTTGTATTTATCTATTTATTTTTAGTCTGCAACGTTTCATATACAAACCGTTAGAGCGCCTTGTAGATAGCCCTAGAAACAAACTCGCTAAACTCTTTTCCTTCGCTGTCCAGATACCTAACACCTA
>Ga0208413_1001345_pt1 | contig 15900 bp, 16 predicted proteins | sample AntAceMetag02UKD_FD_184761 | JGI IMG/M metagenome (GOLD analysis project Ga0208413, IMG submission 184761) | Saline lake microbial communities from Ace Lake, Antarctica - Antarctic Ace Lake Metagenome 02UKD (SPAdes) (version 2) | ecosystem: Environmental > Aquatic > Non-marine Saline and... | reverse complement strand
TTACGTCCGGCTGCGACCAGTTCAACCATTTGCTGGCGAAATTCAGGCGCGTACGCCCCTCGTCTTTGACTCATCTCTCTCTCCTTTGACAGAACAATAATGTGTCCGGTTCAAAGGGGCAACTTCAACTTCAAAGGGCTTGGTCCGGCTGCGCCAGTCAAACCAGACCGAGCGTCAGATACCTGCGACTGATCGCAAGGTTTTACTTGGTTTTCCTGGTGACCAGAGCGTTCATACAGACCTCATCAACAAATGAACGAGGTTCACATGAAAACAAGCAAAACGCCCGTAACTCCACCCCGGACTGCGGTGGTACAAGTGCATGAATTGCCCAGCCTGCCATTTACCGAGATCAAAGCACTATGGCGAAAACTGATCGGGCGCGAGCCTCCCACCCACAACCGGCAGTTTTTGGAGCGCCAGCTTGCCTATAAGCTGCAGGAGGTCGAATTCCGCAAGGTCGACCCGGCTCTGCTGGATCGCAACAACAAAAAGATCGCCTCGTTGATTGCCACCGGCGAACTCAGAAAACGTGACCGGGATTTCCACCCAACGCCCGGCACACTGTTCACCCGCGAGTACCACGGCAAGGTGCACGAGGTGATCGCCACGGCCGACGGTCAGTACAACTACAACGGTCAGCCCTACCGCAGCTTGTCCATGGTTGCCCGCCTGATCACCAGCAGCCGCTGGTCAGGGCCTGTCTTTTTTGGGCTCAAGGACTACGCCGCCAAATCCGCCGCCAAGAAAGGAGGTGCCAAATGAGCGAAGTATTAAAGCGCCGCATGCGCTGCGCGGTCTACACCCGCAAGTCCAGCGAAGAAGGACTGGACCAGGAATACAACTCGATTGATGCCCAGCGCGACGCTGGACAACTTAAAGAAGCTGCCTGTCGACTACCCCCAGCTCAAGGTCATCACGCTGGAGCAAAACTACCGCTCCACCTCGGCCATACTAAAAGCCGCCAACAACGTCATTGGCCCCAACCCTAAGTTGTTCCCCAAAACCCTATGGAGTGACTTGGGCGAAGGTGAGCCCGTGCGTGTGGTGGCCTGCGACAACGAAGACCATGAGGCCGAGCGTGTCGTTGCCCGTATTTAAAGTCTGCGAACGACCTCGGAGCACAAGGCCTTTAAAGACTTTGCGGTGCTATACCGCGCCAACCACCAAGCACGCGTGTTTGAGAAAGCATTTAGAAAAGCCCAAATTCCCTACAAAGTGTCGGGTGGGCAGAGCTTCTTTGACCGCGCCGAAATTAAAGACCTGTGTGCGTGGCTGCGCCTACTCGTCAACAACGACGATGACCCGGCATTTTTGCGCGCCATCATCACCCCCAAGCGCGGCATTGGCCACACCACGCTAACGCAATTAGGCAGCTTTGCCACGTCGCACAAATTCAGTTTGTTTGAGGCGCTGTTTGCCAACTCCATTGGCTCGGCGCTATCGGTCCGCGCGGTGGACTCTCTGCATGAGTTTGGTCGTTACGCGAACGATATGGAGTACCGCGCCCGGCGCATACAAGGCGCTGAGGATGCCAAAGCCTTTATGCTTAGTTGGCTAAGCGACATTGGCTACCAACAACACTCGATAGACGGTGAAGACAGCGAAAAGCTAGCCGCCGCGCGGTGGGCCAACGTGATGGACTTTGTCGAGTGGATGAATAAGCGCTGTGGCGGCACCATTGACGATACAGCTGGCGTGACCATAGAGAGCGAGAAGAAGACCTTGCTGGAGGTCATTCAGACCATTGCGCTGCTATCGACCATCTCGGAGCGCGAGCAAGACCAAGATGTGGTCACGCTGTCAACGCTACACGCCGCCAAGGGCTTAGAGTGGCCACACGTGGTGTCGGCTGGCGTCAACGAGGGCTTGTTGCCGTTTAAGACAGACGACGACAGCCTTACACCCGAGGCCTTGGCTCAGCGCCTAGAGGAAGAGCGCCGACTGATGTATGTGGGCATTATGCGCGCGCAACGTACCCTCGCAGTTAGCTGGTTGATGCGTCGCAAAAAAGGGCGCGAGATCATCGCCGGTCGAGTCAGCCTTTTTGTGCCCGAAATGGGACTAGACGACACCACCACGCGCGAAGACCCACGAGAAAAACTGCGCGCCCTGCGTGCGGAGTTTGCGGCCAAAGCGGCGGCTAGCGCCCAACTTGCTGCCGATGCGGAGCCATTGGCGTGACATCACGACTCACTCACCACAGACTGTCCTTGAGATGGGCAGTGCGTTGTGCGATATGGCTGGTGGTGGCCAACGTCCTGCCGCTGACGGCACAGGCCGTAACGGTCGCCGACGGCACCGCCTGTCTTCAGGCAAGTGATGATCAGGCGCAATTGGCGTGTTTTCAGAGCTGGGCGCGCCAACAAACCGTCGGCATCAACCCAGCCACCCGCATAGCGCAAACACCCAGCACGGTGGAGCCACCTGCAACGCGAGCAGCTTCGAGGTCAGAGACACCAACCCTTGCGCGTGACTGTAAAACGCGTGCCGGCTCCACCCTGAGCCATTTCTGGCAGCTCACCGCGGCCAACGACTGCGACACCTTCCGCCTGCGCGGCTATAAGCCGATCAGTGTGATGGGGGTGTTCAGCGACGGCGCTAACAAGCTACCCCATTCGACGGCAGCCAACCGGTCGGCCACCATTTTCCAAGACTACCAGCGGCACGAAGGTCTGTTGCAACTGTCCATACGCACCAAGCTGGCAACTGAATTGCTACCAACCGACCCAGGTCGCACCGATGGCCTGTGGTTTGGGTATACACAAAAGTCTTTTTGGCAGGTCTTCAGCCGAGGGTTATCACGCCCGTTTCGTACAACAGACCATGAGCCCGAGTTGGCCTACATTTACCCAATCAAGACAGCAGTGAGCATGGGCTTTACCGCCCGGTACGCCGGGTTGTCGCTCAACCACCAGTCCAATGGACAAGCAGTGCCCTATTCGCGTAGCTGGAACCGCGTCATATTGATGGCAGGCGCCGACCGTACAGATGGCAGCCAAGTCAATGCGCGCATCTGGAAACGCATGTCCGAGAACCCGTCCAACGACGACAACCCCGATATCGCCAACTACATCGGCCGTGCAGAAGTGAGCGCGTTGTGGCAGTCAACCCCAAACATATCCTAGGCCTGAGCGTGCGTCACAACCTGCGCCGCAAGGGCCATGGCAGTGGCACTGTGGATTGGTATATCCGCCCTCGCGTCACGCTGAGCCACCCCAACGCCGGTCTGCGCTACCACCTGCAACTGTTCTCAGGGCACGGCGATAGTTTGGCCAGCTATAACTTCAAACGCACCTCGCTGCGTTTTGGGGTGAGCTTGGTGGACTGGTGATTCGGTAGCATATGACAAACGCCGCCCTGCCTGCCAACTTGTCTAAAAGCGAAACGGCCCAACCGCTTTGGCCTGCCGTATTGGTGGTACTTGCGGGCATCGTTGCCGCAATGCATGTGGGCAAGGTTGCACCCGCCATCCCAGTCCTGCGTGCCCAACTAGATGTGAGCTTGGTGCAGGCGGGTTGGTTGCTCTCGTTGTCGCAGATGGCGGGCATGCTTGCTGCCGTGTTTGTCGGCATGTTTGCAGATGGGTTTGGTCTGCGCCGCAGCGTACTGTGGGGGCTGGTGTTACTTGGCCTGCTGAGTGGACTTGCTGGGCTGACGACAAGCGCGTCACAGTTGCTGTTAATGCGTGCCATCGAGAGTGCCGCTATTTTGATGATCATCGTCCCGGCACCCGCCTTGCTGCGTAGCTTGGTCGCCCCAGACCGCCTGAGCACTGCTATGGGTTTTTGGGGTACCTTCATGCCCACAGGCACCGCCACCGCCATGTTGCTGGGCCCTGTACCAATGGCCCACTTCGGCTGGGCAACGTGGTGGGAAACGCTTGGCGCCATCGCCTTGCTCATGGCTTTGCTATTTAACATGGGGGTTCCACGAGTCGCAGACGCCCGCGCGCAAGCCGCGAACTTGCAGCGGCTACGATTGATCTGGCGTACGCCGCAGGTCTGGCGCGTGGCCCTGGCATTTGCCTGCTATAGCGGTCAGTGGCTGGTCATTATTGGTTTCTTGCCCACCCTATTGCAAACTGGCGGCATGTCGGCCGGCCTCGCAGGCACCATCGCCGCTATCGCCAGTGCGGTAAATATTGTGGGGAATATTGCAGGTGGCCGTCTGCTGCAAAAAGGCGTACCCTCTCAGCGCGTATTAGGCATCGCCTTTGCCACCATGGCCGCAGGGGCTTTTGTCGTATTTGGTACGCCGAGTGATACCCCGCTCGCCGTTAGACTCGCGGCGGTTTTGATGTTCTCAGGCGTTGGCAGCATGATCCCAGGATCACTGTTCTCGCTGGCTGTAAGGGCAGCACCCACCGAAGACACGGCGTCAACCGCCTTGGGTTGGACCACTCAAATGTCAATGTTGGGCCAATTTTCAATGCCGCCTGTCGCCGCCGCTTTAGCCAGCGGCTACAGCAACTGGTCACTTACTTGGATCGCAACGGGAGCGCTATCGCTGATGGGTATTTACCTGACGTCTGCAAGAAAGGCCCATGCCTGAACTACAGCGAATCACCTGTGAGTACAGCGAATCGGAAGATCGCATACGGCTCATTGGCGAGCCTGTTCAGGCTCCCGCGCTCGACTCATCAAACGAGCCCAAGCAGGTAATCGTCTTGTGGCTCTCGCAGCGCCTATTGTCTCGACTGGTATCCAACCTCTGCAAACACTTAGAGATGGAAAATATCTCCGCCCTGCAGGCTCAAATCCAACAGGCATTTGCACAGCAGGCTGCGATGGCGGCGCTCGAGCCGCAACCGCCGGTCAGCGCGGTGGCGGCGAATGGCGGTGATAGAAACACCACGAGTGGTACCTTGATACACAGCATCGACATCACGGCCGTGTCTTCAGCGCTTCAACTGGCCTTTAAAGATGCGGAGCAAACAATCGTAGGGCGGTTATCCATGGAGCCCCAACCGCTGCGGCAGTGGTTACAAATCGTCTTCGAGCAGTACCAGCGCGCGCAGTGGTCACTGGAAGTGTGGCCTACGTGGGTCACGGAAACCCGACGTAGCTCGACATACGATCCAACGTGGACCACGCACCTGCACAAACAGTCAGGCTAAAATAACAGGGCAACCCCAACCTTTTCGACCACTCGTAATCTCCAAAAACTTGCGGGGCCTCTTTTGCTAGTTCTCTTACTTATCTCTTTTATAAGCACCTTGCTACTGGCGAGCTGGGTACGCGGCCGAGCCCAACAACACGCAAACGCCTATCCGGCTGATGCGGTTCAGCGCTTTCATCTTGGCGATGTACCACGGCTGGGAGGGCTGGCCATGCTGATGGGCTTCTCGGTCTCGCTACTCTACGCGGTGGTTGCACAACACCTCGGCTATGGTCCCAACGTTGACTTGAGCCACTGGGACGCTGCCGCCTACATTGGCTGCCTCACAGGGCCGGTACTGATTGGTGCCTGGGAAGACATCACCCATCGGGTCAGCGCAGTGCTGCGCTTATTCATCACGGCCTCGGGCGCGCTGCTAGCGGTTTGGTTACTCGATGCGCACATTGGGCGGCTTGGTATTAGATGGCTAGACGATTGGTGGGACGCCTACCCGTTTTTGGGTGTCGCCTTAGCAATCTTCGCCATCGCGGGCCTGCCGCACGCCTTCAACATTATCGATGGCTACAACGGATTGGCTGGACTGGTCACTATCGTGATTTCGGGTGCGCTGGTCTACATGGCACTCAAGTTTGGCGATCGGCAATTGGCAACTTATGCGCTGTGCACGTTGGCTAGCACTGCAGGATTTTTAATTTGGAACTACCCACGCGGCTTGCTGTTTGCGGGTGATGGTGGCGCCTATTTTTGGGGCCTTAACATCGCCATCATTTGTATTTTGCTAGTTGAACGCCATGCGCAGGTTTCGCCTTGGTTCGTCATCCTGCTGCTCATCTACCCCGTTTGGGAAACTGTGTTCTCAATTGCGAGAAAAACCCTTCGAGGCGTACTGCCTAGCATGGCCGACAGCCTGCACCTGCATCACATGATCTACCGGCGCATCGTGCGCACGGTGTTCCACGAAGACGAGGTGCAGCAACTACTATCAAGGAACAACCGGACCACGCCTTACCTCGTCGGGCTGACGATCCTCGCCGTACTACCCGCCCTTATCTTTTGGCAGAACACGCCGATACTGATGGGGTTTTGCCTGCTTTTCGTGACCTCTTACGTCGCCGCGTATCTCTCGCTAACAAACCAGAAGTTAGTTAAGTGGCTGCGGAAACGCCTGCGATAACTCGGTAACCACTTCCAACGGTGGCACGCCGACCAAAGACGCCAAACGCAAACGCGACATCAGATACACGTAGCGTGCTTGCATCAAGTCGCGAGAAGCTTGTGCCAACTGTGTTTGCGCGTTCAACACGTCAAGTGTCGTTCTAACCCCGGCTTGTCTTGACTGTTTCGTGGAATAAACCAATTGCTCGGCCGACTTCACCGCCTGCTCCAATGCCTGCACTTTGAGGATACCCTCGGTGACACCACGGTACTCTCTGTGAATGCGCAGATTTAAGTCGCGGCGTGTTGCCTCCAGCACCTCTTCGGCTCGCGTCTTTTCGGCGATGGCCTGGCGCACCTTCGAATTCACAAAGCCGCCTTGAAAAAGCGGAATATTCAGTTGCAAGCCATAAGACGAATTTACAAAACGGGTGTTGGGCCGTGTGATGTTTTCGTTACCACTATCGGACCACTGAACTACCGCATCCAGCTGCGGCTTATGACCAGCCTTTGCCTTTGATATCTCTTTCTCTGCCGCCAACAAACGGGCGCGCAACCCCTTCAACTCTGGACTATATTCGTCGGCTTGCGTCGTCCACGCGTCCAACGAGGGCAACACTACCGGCAAAGCCCGGAATCCCTCAAGACTGAGTGGGGCCAACGTGTCCACAGATCCATTCGTCAAAATCTCTAACTGCCGGCGGTTGTATTCCGCGTTTTGGCGAGCCTCCAGCTCATTCGCAAGGACCATGTCAAGGCGCGCACGCGCATCGTCAATGTCGGTGCGTGTACCTTGACCAGAGATCAATGCTTTGGTCGCCGCATCGAGCAGTGTCGAGACACTTGTTTTTTGAGACAACACCAGGTTTAGTTGCTCTTGGTTGAGCAACGCCTCCATATACGCCCCCCCCACACGCACCATTAAATCCTGAACGCCACGCTCGTAGGTTGCCTGCGCATCTTCCACCACATCTTTCGCTTGCTCGAACTCGAAATAACGCTGCGCGTTGTAAAGCGGCATGCGCACCGTGAGTGTCGTGCCGCTACTCACGTAAGCGCTGTTGGTGGTGGTTTGCTGGCCAAACGCATTGGGTGTCGTGGTGTCCAGGTCGTTGTAGTTACGGCTTAAACTGGCCTGCACAGAGGGCATCAGTTGTGCCCTAGCTTGTGGCAAGCGCTCGTTGGTTGCGCTCAACGTCGCGCGCGCGGCGCGTATCGAGGCGTCTCCCTGCAGCGCGCGCTCATACACCTCCACAAGCGTCATACCATGTGCGCCCCATGCCGCGCATCCGAATACGAACGCCAATACCTTGTTACGAACGGGAGTCATCATCACTCTTCCTTCAAAGATGTTGCCATGCGCTTCAACAGCGGAGACAGGAGATACGTGAGCATCGTGCGCGACCCTGTCTTAATCACCACTTCAGCAGGCATACCAGCCTGCATTTGCCGTGAGCCCAGCTTCTTCATACCCTCAGGCGTCACTTGCAACCGCGCCAAAAAGTAAGGCATTGACTGAGCGCCCTGATCTGCCAGCAAATCGCCAGAAACCGAAACCACTTCACCAGGGACCACCAATTGGGGAGAATGCGCAAAAGTGTTGAAGCGAATGTCAGCCACCAACCCTGAGTGCACTTTGTCGATCAAGTGGGGCGCGATACGTGCCTCAACCATCAAGGTCTGTTGCTCCGGGACAATGTCCATCAGCTTTTGGCCCGACTGCACCACAGCACCAACCGTTTGCACAGCTAAACCAACCACCTGGCCTGCAGCGGGCGAGCGTATCGCAACGCGCTTTAAATCTGCCACTTGCACTTTGAATTTCTCGGCATCCGCCTGCACTTCACGCGAGACATCGGCCAACTGCGTTTCCACCTCTTTGCGATACTCCGACTGACGAGAGAGTTTGCGCTGGCGTAGCTGCGTCGTAGAGCTCACCGCATTAAGAATATTGCCGTCCAAATTGGCTTTGTTGGCCATCACATCGGCTAGGGCGCGCTCAAGCTCGAGTAAGCGGTTGCGTGGCGCATAGCCATCTTTAACCAAACCACGTAAGCTTCTAAGCTCCTCTCGCAGCGATGCTAGTTGACTTTCACGTTGCTTAAGCATGGTCTTGGCTGCATCCCTTTGCGTAACAACGCTCTCCATCGCAGCATCCATCTCGGCCAGGTCGGCGGCCAAGGCTTGGCGGCGCGACTGAAACAACTGTCGCTGATTGGTAATCTGCGCTGCCATGAACGGGTCTGCTGCTGCTGCTGACACCAAATTCTCACCAAATTCCAACGTTTTAGCACCAGCCTGCTCGGCAAGCAAGCGGACTTGCATAGCACTCAAGCCCAGGTAACGCTGGCGGATCGATTCAAAGTTAGCGCGACTCACGGCATCATCCAAGCGCATCAGCACCTGGTCCTTCTGGACCATCTGCCCCTCCCGCACCAACACCTCATCGACGATGCCGCCCACCAAGTGCTGCACCGCCTTGCGCTTGGTATCGATAACTACCGTACCTGCAGTCGGGACGCCTTCGTCTAACGGGGCCACCGCAGCCCACAAGCAAAAGCCTCCCAAGCCCAGCGCTAGCACCAAGAGACCTTTGCGCGCAATGCCACGGGTGTCTGATGCGGCTCGCAGAGCAGCTTCTTCTTCGGAGGAGCCCTTCACCTGCGCATCCTCAACATTTTGAGACGCGTGTTTAAGTACTGTTTGATTCAACATCCTGGACCTCAATAACTTTATCAATGTTTCGTTTCAACCGATGGGGGGCTGCGATGCCGCAAGCGCCCGCTGCGCTTGCTGCTCTTTTAATTTAGCCAATACACCGTCGCGGGGGCCACTCACCACCACTTGACCGTCCTGCATGATTACCAGACGATCGGCCACCTTCAATACGCTGGGGCGATGGCTGATGAGCACCACGGTCTTACCCTGCTTCTTCACCAACTCAACCGCTTGCAACAATGCGTTTTCGCCGGCATCGTCTAAGTTTGCATTGGGCTCATCCAAAACCACGACCGCTGGGTTGCCGTACAAGGCGCGTGCCAAACCCACCCGTTGGCGCTGACCGCCAGACAGAAACGCGCCTCCTTGACCAACACGCGTGTCATATCCTTTCGGGAAACGTAAGATGATTTGATGCAGTCCTGCGGCCTCGGCTGCCTCAATCACGCACTCAGATTCAACAGCACCAATACGGGCGATATTCTCTGCAATCGTGCCGTCAAACAGTTCGATGTCTTGCGGTAAGTAGCCCAAATGCACACCCAAGCTCTCGCGGGTCCATTGCGCAATCGGGTAGTCATCCAACAAGATATCGCCGTCATAGTCGGGCCAAATACCCAACATGGCTCGCGCCAACGTTGACTTGCCAGAGCCCGATGACCCTAAAATAACCGTCGCCATGCCTGGAAAGGCCTCAAAGTTCACTCCGTTCAGGATAGGTTTCTCACGGCCACTCGCCCGCGCAATCAGGTTCTCAATCTTCAGGCGACCAACCGGTGTCTCTGCAAGCACCTTGTTACGGCCCATTGGCTGGAAACTCATCAACGCGTTCAGCTTGGTGTAGGCCTCTTTGCTGGACAGGAAACCCGGCCAAGAGCCGACTAACAAGTCAATCGGGGCCAAGGCCCGCGTCATCAAAACATTGCCTGCAATCATGGCCCCCACGCTCACCTCTCCTTGAATCACCAACCACGCACCCGCGCCCAAGCTCGCAGATTGCTGCGTAAAGCGCACAAACTTGCTAACAGCGGTGATCACACCGATGCGTTGCTGGGCATTGCCATTTTTTAGCAGGGCACGGAACTGCAAACCTTGCCACCGCTGGTAAAGCGGCGCCAACATACCCATTGTGGACAGCACTTCAATGTTGCGCAACTTGGACTGCATGAACTTTTGCGCCGTAGCCTGAGATTCATCAGACGCCAATTGCGTTTCGCGTCCTACGTGATAGCCATACCAAGCGATCGCTACTTGGACAATCGAAAAACCAATCGCCAACCAGCCCAACAACGGATGCAGCAGAAACAAAACAGCGATATAGATGGGCAACCATGGGCTGTCAAACAGCGCAAAGACGCCGTTGCCAGTCATAAATTGGCGCATCGCGATGAGGTAGCCAAATGCTTTTGAAGGTTCAGACTCAGACGGGTTGAGGTAAGATAAAAAACTAGCTAAAAATACTTTTTTACTCAGCGCTTGGTCCAGCTTCACCCCCGTTCTCACCAACAAAATTGACCTCGCCCATTCACCAAATGCCATCATGGCAAACAAGAACAACGTTATGAGGGACACCACAAACAGCGTTGTAATACTCTGTCCGTTCAACACTCGGTCAAATACCTGAAGCAAGTAGAGAGTGGGCGTCAGCATCAGCAGGTTCACCACGGCACTGAAAATGCCAACAACAATAAATTCTTTTCTAAAAGTCAGTAGCACTTCCGACAGTGCGTTGGGTTGGTTTGTTGCCATTTTGGCCGGAGCCTTTGCGGAAGCGGGTTTCACGACAGTAATCACGCGCCTTCTCCTGCGGCTAACAATGCTGAGCCAGGCGCCGCGGCCACAGCTGGCGCAGCAGCAGCGGGCATTAGTTTCTGTAAGACTTCGGCGGTGGGGCCAAACAACTGTTGCGCACCGTCGCGCAACACCAGCATCAAGTCTGCGACCGGGAACACACTCGTACGGTGGCTGTTGATCACGAAGGTAGTGCCCCGCGCTTTCAATGCGGTGATTGTCTGCATCAAGGCGGCATCCCCCACCTCATCGAGGCTTGAATTGGGCTCATCAAGCACCACCAGTGCGGGGTCGCCATAAACGGCACGCGCCAGGGCCACCCGTTGGCGCTGGCCACCTGACAACAAGCCGCCATCGCGTCCCACCGACGTTTCGTAGCCGAGCGGCAGTGAAATGATGAATTCATGCAAGCCAACCAAACGGGCGGCATCCGCAACACGGGCCATATCGGCATCACCAAAACGCGCAATGTTTTCGGCCATCGTGCCGTCCAACAACTCAACATCTTGCGGCAGGTACCCCAGGTAAGGACCTAACTCGGTTTTTTTCCAGGCGTGCACGTCTGCGCCATCCAAGCGCACTTTGCCCGCTTGCGCTGGCCATATACCCAGCAACAGCTTGGCCAGGGAAGTCTTACCAGCGCCGGATGGGCCCACCACCACCAGCACCTGCCCGGCGGGCACGGCAAACTGCACGCCGCGTAATACTGGGGTGGGCTGGCCTGGTGGCGCGGCCACCAGCGACTCAACCGTCAGGTTTCCTTTAGGCGCAGCCAATGGCATTTGTGGCACTTCTGGTGAAATCAGGCTCAGCAACTCGGTCAATCTACCCCACGCGGCACCCACCGACACAAAGGCCCGCCATTGCTGCACGATCTGATTGAGTGGTGTCAACAACTTGCCACCCAAAATTCCACTGATGATCAACATGGCGGCGCCACCATTCAATTCGTTGTGCAACAAAAGCCAGGCGCTCATGCCCAGCAACACGGAGCCGATAACTTGTTGCAACATTTTCGACAAAGCATTAAAGCCTCCTGCCGACTCTGATGCCTTCGCCTGGAAGGTCAAAAAAGCTAGTTGCTTTTTTTGCCACTGAGCCATAACCGCGGGCATCATGCCCATCGACTCCATCACCTGCGCATTGCGTAAGGAGGCTTCTGCGTAGGTTTGCGCTTCTTGCGAGCGTCGTTGAGCCTCGAGCAGCGGCGCGCGCGAGGTGCGTTGAATCAGCCAAGCCACCCAAGTTTGCGCCAAAGCCCCCACAATCGCAGCCCAGCCCAGCATGGGGTTAATGGCAAAGATCAGCGCCACCGACACCAAGCTAATGGGCAATTCAAACACCGCTCCAACCGCTGGGTTATGAAAAAACTCTCGGATGGTGCGCATATCGCCTTGCACCATCTGCGCCCCGCTCATCTGCTGCTTGCGTAAACCTTCAAACATGGCGGCGTAAAGCCGATCTGCCAGTTTCATCTCAAATTGAATACCCGCGCTCCACAACAACTTGCTACGGAATTTTTCAAGCAACTCCATCACAGCGTAAGCGCCCAACACCACGATGCTCAACATGACGAGGGTATTTACATCACGGCTGTTAACCACTCGCTCGTAAACCTGCAGCATGTATACCGCGGATGCAAATCCCAGCAGCGCAATGCTCCAACTCAGTACCAGCGTGGAGATCAACGTCGGCTTTAACTCGAGCAACGCCAGGCGGAGTTCTGACAATCGGGAACCGGGTTTCATTGGGCAACCTCAACAGAGACGTAATCAGGGAAAAGCGCCTTGGCGGGCTCAGCTTCGGGCAGGCGCTTGGTAACCACAGCGGTTTCGGATTCGAGGAAAAAAGACAACTTAAAACGGTGATCCGCATCCTCTTTCAGCGCAATCTCCCGCAGTTTAGCCCGCTCAAATATGACGCGCTTCGCGGGCGCCAGGGTCAACTCAAAGTGCATGCGCCCGACCATCGTGAACAGCGAGAGCTGCTCGGCTTTGATACTCAGGGTGTGCCGGTCAAAATACACTGGGCAGTTGTCTGCAAATCGTAGTAACGGCAGGGGCGCACCCCCCCGGCTGGCCGGGTTGTAAGGGCTTTTGGGGTGCTGGTACACCAGCCTTGCGATTTTCGACACCGCATATATGGCATTGCACACCATTTGCGAGCCCAAATCAGGGAACTGCTCGCGCAGCGTGTGGTAATGCAAGTGGTGCAACGTGACACGATTCCAGATCCGAGACGTTTGCACAGCGGGTGCCAAGCGGTTGCACACCTGCGCAAAAACCGCTCGCAATTCGCATAGACACGCGTGCTGCTCAGGCCTTGTATCCAGCGGAATGGCGATTATAAATTTCATATATGAACATAGTTTAGCACATTCCTACATGAAATTTAATTTCGTCACGCAACCTCAGGTGCAATCACCTCGACGGCGGCATTCAAGCGCTCGCGGCTCAGGTGTGCATAGCGGCTGGTGGTACGGATATCCGCATGCCCCAATAGCTCCTGGACCTCGTACAAACTGCGCCCTGCGTTCACTAAAAAACTGGCAAAGCTGTGGCGTAAATCGTGCATCCGCACCTCTGGCAACCCTGCTTGCTTTCGAGCCGTATCCCAGCTGCAGTAAACGGATATGCAGGGGTTTAGCGTCGCGGGATTGGCAAAAATAAATGGCGTCGTTGCACCTTGCGACCCGCCAGCTTGCATCGCCTGGCGATCACGCAACAAGCATTGCGCTCCAATTGACAGTGGAATGTGCCGCACCTTGCCCGGTAATCCCCCCATTCTTAACATCAATGCAAAGTAGAGGGTTTGAGAATCAACTTGTTTGAATGGTAACAGGCCAAAGTCTGAGCAGGCGTAAACCCATTCAAAGCCATGTGTGGCCTGTCATGATTGTAAATCCACTGCCATTGAGTCGCGGCATCTTGGGCTTGGTCGATAGTGGTAAATATGTTTTGATGAAGCAACTGGTCTGGATACAGTTGTCACCTACGGTGGCACTTTGACAGGCTCTAGTGACTCAGCTGCGGTTACCCTGAACGGCGTTATCAACACCGGCAACAATACAGGTATAGCTTTCGTTGGTGCTGTAGAGGCGTTGACGATCAATACGACGGGTGCGGCAAGTAGTTGTCGCATCCCGGACGATTGCATCGACTCAAAACGTTATCCGCTGTTCATGGCCAGAGAGGTCATGCGGCAGTTGATAGACAATCTGTGCATCACTTCAGCAGTCCACCCGGGAGCCTTGTCATGATGATCGCCCTGCACAAAAACGCACGCACCACGCCGGCCATACGAGCCGAGATTGCGGTAAGCACCGACAGCGCAGCTACTCTTGCGCAGCGCTTTGGCATTGGTGAATCGACAGTCTACAAGTGGAAGGTTCGTGACAGCTTTTACGACGCCTCGCACACCGCACACCGTCTTCAAACTACGCTCACGCCTGCTCAAGAATCCATTGTTGTTGAACTGCGTAAAACACTTTTACTGCCCCTGGACGACTTGTTGGCCGTTACCCGAGAGTTCCTTTGTGCGCAAGCGACGCGCTCGGGTCTTGACCGGTGTCTTCGCCGCCACGGCGTGGGCAACCTCAACGCACTCAAGCCCAAAGAGCCTACGCAGCCCCACAAAGCCTTCAAAAGCTACGAGCCTGGCTTCATCCACATCGATGTCAAATACCTGCCCCAGATGCCCGATGAGACCAGCAGGCGCTATCTGTTTGTCGCTATTGATCGCGCCACACGCTGGGTGTTTGTGCAGATTAAGAGCCACAAGACGGCAGCGGCGGTCCACTCGTTTCTCAATGCCTTGCACAAGGCTTGTCCGATCAAGATGCAGAAAATTCTGACCGACAACGGCAAGGAGTTCACCGACAGGTTGTTTGCAAGCCGTGAGCGCCAGGCCACGGGTAACCAAGAGTTTGACCAACTGTGCCAGGCCCTGAGCATTGAACACCGCCTGACCTAGCCACGCACGCCCAGAACGAATGGCATGGTGGAGCGCTTCAATGGGCGCATTGCCGGTGTGCTCACAACTCACCGATTCACCAGCGGTGAAGATTTGGCGCAAACGCTCATGCGTTATGTGGCCTTGTACAACTATCAATTACCCCAGTCGGCACTCAAGAGCAAAACCCCGATGAGGGCCATGAAAGACTGGTACGCTTCTCATCCTCATTTGTTCATAAAACGTCCGTACGATCATCCGGGATGCGACACCTAGGCTTTGCTCTCTCACATGGGCGCGGAGTACCCGCTGACGTAGCTGAGGCGGTCAAGTACTACCAAATGGCTGCTGAACAAGGGTACGCGCCCGCTCAATCCAACCTTGGGGCCATGTATTTGAAAGGAAGGGGCGTGACATTGGACCCCTTCGCGGCGGTGCGCTGGGTCCGCTTGGCTGCGGATCAGGGCTATGGTCCTGCTGAAAAGCTTTTAGGTGACTTCTACGCGCAGGGAATCGGCGTCACCGCTGACGGGGCGGAAGCGGTGAAGTTGTTCTTAAGAGCCTCAGTGAAGGACTTGGCAGATGCACAGAATAGCCTGGGCATTCACTACGCCACCGGTAATGGCGTCGAAAAGGATCTGGTTCGTGCTTTTATGTGGTTTTCCGTTGCTGCAAGCAAGGGCCATCTGGATGCTGATAACAACAAGGACCGCGTTCCTCTTGATGTGAATACAGAGGTGGTCATGCTGATCACAGCCGCTGCTGCTGATCAGGTGGATGCGCAGCGTGACTTGGCTATCCGTCTCCACGGGGGCAACGGTATTGAGCAAGATACCGAAGCTGCGCGCTTTTGGCTTCATAAAGCTGCCGAATCTGGAGATATATGTTCACAGGCAGCCTATGCGCTTCAACTTAAGCGGAGCGATGACCCAGAAGTAGAGATAGAGCGAGTACGGTGGCTTTCACTAGCGGCCGAGCAAGGCGACGATCGCGCCCTGTTTAATCTTGGATTGAAGCAGATCATCGGTGAGGGAACTGCCGCTAATGCCGAGTCTGGAGCAGCAAACTTGCTTAGAGCCTCTTTGGCTGGATTCGAGGAAGCACGAGCCGCCATCGATCAGTTCAAAAAAGGGTGTCCAGAGGAACTGTGGCAATCGATCATCG
>Ga0208413_1001344_pt1 | contig 15914 bp, 18 predicted proteins | sample AntAceMetag02UKD_FD_184761 | JGI IMG/M metagenome (GOLD analysis project Ga0208413, IMG submission 184761) | Saline lake microbial communities from Ace Lake, Antarctica - Antarctic Ace Lake Metagenome 02UKD (SPAdes) (version 2) | ecosystem: Environmental > Aquatic > Non-marine Saline and... | reverse complement strand
CACCAACAGGGCGGCTTCCGCATCCGTGAGGTCGAGTTCACCATCCCGGCGCAGCATCGGTACCACCACGGCCAGAATCGGTGCCAGGCGTTTGCCCGCCGGTGCCCGCAACACCGCCCAACACTTCACCAACGCCACTGTCACCCGCGGCCCATACGTCGGCTCCCGTCCACGCCTGGGCTTCACGATCTTCAGTGTCAACGCATCCCGCAGTGCCGCCCTGGCATAGTCGCGATGCCAGCCGGTCAACTCAACCAGCTCGTCCAAGATCCGGGACTTGCCCGCACGGTCCGCACTACGATACGAGAGCGCTTTCTTCTTCGTCACAGCCTGCCGTTGCTTCATTGTTAGCTCCATAGAAACGGGCATAACCCACATTCGATGCTGATCCTGTGAAACCACGCCGAAGCGGAGGTTTTCATCTGAGGCAACGTATGGGGCTACGCGGAGGTTTCTTATGAGTCAACGCGCCCTGCGACTTCGGACATTGTGTAGTGCAACGCTGAGGTAAAATTCGGGAATGCCCCTCCCTCCCAGTCCCATTGTGTTTGCAGTCTGTCTTCCCTCCGCGGATGAATGCCTGAACCTCGAACTCCTGCTCGACGAAATTGACGTCGCCATCGGAGATCTCGACAATGAATCAGCCTTTGTGGTTGTGTTTGATGACGGCTCGACAGACGGAACTATCGAGATGCTCCATAAGCAAGAGTTGCGAAACGCTGGCCTCGTCGTGATCCGTTCGAGAATCCGACGAGGAAAGTCTCATGCTCTGCAGCATTCGCTCTCCGCTGCCCTCCAGCTCGGAGCTTCCCATCTCGTGACGATGGACGCAGATGGTCAGGATAATCCTGCAGATTTGGCCAAGATGGTTGAGGGCCTCAACTCTGGGATTGATTTGGTGTCAGGACAAAGAGAAAACAGGCAGGACGGGGCCCGAAAAGTTTTTAGTTCCCGAGCCTTCAACTACCTTGCTCGCGCGGTGACTGGCTCGAGCTTGATGGATATCAATTCGGGTTTCAAAGCATATTCGCGCTCAGCGGCGGAAGCCGTCCTCCCCTTCCTCTACGGGGATTTGCATCGAGTAATTGTGATCATTGGCTGGTGGCTGGGACTGCGGGTTGAGAACGCCACTGTCTCGAACAGACCACGAACATCAGGCCGGTCAAAATACGGCCCCTCTCGCGGGTGGAGGGGAATCGTGGACCTCATCACGGTGGGCAACCTCCTTCGCTATCAGAGACGGCCGGCTCACTTGTTCATTACAGGCTCGTTTTTCCTGGCAATGCTTGGGTTAGTGGCAATTGCCGCGGGACTTTTTCTCCCTGGAGATTCCGAATCTACATCTTTTGGGGAAGTCATCCTCGTGATTTTTGGCACCGGGTTGGTAGTGTCTTCCCTGATGCTAGCCGGGTTTGCTTTTCTCGCCGAGCTCACTATTTTCGGGAGGCGACCCGAAGCCCCAGAAGTGGCGACAACCTGGTTCGCGGCTAAATCTGGAACTCCACCCGACGAGCCCCAAGGCTCTGAACATGTTCACTAGCCTCACAACCCGACGCTGGGTGAGTTTGCATAGGAGCTCCTGGCCCAAGCTCACAGACGTTTCTCAAAGATTAGTGATGCTGTGCCGAATCCCCCTCGGCCGAGGCGTCATGCAAGGGGTTGTGGTTGGCTAGGCACCTATGGAAATCAGTGGCAGCGGTAGTTGCTCTTTCCATCGTGGGTGGGTTGGCGGGTGCGGCGCTGGGCTCGACGCAAGTCTCGCTTGAGACGGTGATTTACAGTTGGCAAAAAACAGAAGCGCAAGTATTTTTCACCGGCGAGTTTGGCACCTTTGCAGACAACCCGCCTCTCGCTGAATTTGTGGATATGGGTTCCAATCGGGTTTCGTTTGGCCTGACGGAGGACTATCAAAGGGAGTCCTTCATCCAACGGCTAGACCCCTGTAATTGTCCGTCGGGCGTGTCGGTCGGGCGCATTGGCTTGGCCTCCCCTTTTGCTTATGAGGCAATAGACGCTGAGTCCTGGATTGCCGGAGGGAGCAACGAGTTTCTGATCCCTGATGCAAATATGCAGCTCGTACAAAATCGCCTACCGGAGGCTGACCCCCAAATTGTCTTTTATGCCGATGTGCCTCGCTTTATCCAGCACTCCACTGTGGTCGGGGCAGCTACAGGGTTTGTCCTGGTGCTGTTGCTCTCCGGCTTGGTAACACTGACCTTGCTGGCCGCTCGCCGCAGAAAAGGGCAATCAGCCCACGCTGGGTCTCGGCGCTCATTAAGAAACCAAGAACGGCATCTTGGCAATTGGGTTGTTTGGGTTGCGGGGCTTTTCATTGTTTTAGGCAGTGGGCAAATGCTGTGGGGCGCCCACACCACAGGCATCACCATCGATGAGGGTTATCACGTCGATCATCTGCAGAATTTTCTCGACGGTGGTAGCTATTCCATCGCGAGTTACGGACCCGCCTCCTCCCTCTTGGGGCACGCAGTGAACATTTCGCTTGGGTTCGAGACCTGGGGACTGGTCTCGGGTGAGCCAGAAGCTTTTGCGGGACGTCACCTCGCGACGGCGTTTCTAGGGATTCTCGCAATTGGCGCGGTGGGTATGACCGTGGGCCTGGCGCTGAGATCGTTGGCATGGGGCATGACGGGTTCTGCGTTGTTGGCGTCACTGCCATTATGGGTAGGGCATTCAATGTTTAATGTCAAAGACGTGCCTGCAGGAGCGGGCTATGCACTTTTTGTCGCAGCACTTGCGTGGCTAATGATGTCACGTTCCGCTCTCTGGCCTCGGCTGGCGTTCGGCGTAATCTTGGGGGGTGCGGGACTAGTGGTGGGGGTGGGAACCAGACCTGGTTTGTGGCCCCTGTTCCTGGGGACCGGAGCGATGGCCATTCTTCTCAGTGTTGTGGCGAAGTATTTTGCGCGCTCGACTGACTCTGCGATGAAACGCGGGAAAATTATGGCTTCTTTTATTGCCGGATTTGCGCTGATTGTGGGCGCAACTATAGGCCTACTTCTCTTCACAGAGGCGGGCCGAGAGCTTGCGGCTGCGGTAACGACGAGCCTGGACCATCCGTGGTCTAAGTCTCGACGTTATGACGGAGTTCGGGTATACAACCGCCCTGAGGCACTTTTTGTTTTTCGCATACTCCTCTCTCAAATTCCGGCCTTTGTCGCATTTCTCTTTGGGGCAGGAACCATCGCCGGAATTGCCGTTCTCTGGCGCGATGTGAGAAGTGGCGTTCACCTCAGCGGGGTCGGACGTATTTTCCCGTTGGCAGCCATTCAAGTCTTTGCACCGTTCCTCGTGGTAGCCGTTTTTAGCCCCGTGCTCTATGACGGGATACGGCAAATCCTTTTTATTCTCCCCGGAGTAGCCGTCATTTCAGCCCTGGGACTGTGGGGGCTTTTCCGAAGCGCTTTGTGGCTTTTTGGCCTTCGCCAGAGTGTGGCTGTAGGCACCGCCATTGCTGTTGCTCTTTTACTGGCTTTAATATCGGTGGACCAGCTTCGCCTTTTCCCCTACAACTACGTCTACGTTAATGAAGTAGCTCAGGCACATGGTGTGAGCGGTGCGTGGGAGTCTGACTATTGGGATTCGAGCAACAGAGAAGCAATTGAGCAAGCCGTGGCGGTGGATGATCCCATCACCTGTGGCTTCACTCATCAAGCAATGGTCAACCTAAGCGATATTCGAAAGCCCTGCATCACTATCTCTCCCTACCTTCCTGGACTGGCGCAGTCGTCAAAATCCCTGTTGGGTGACCGTGAGTTTTGGACCATTCGTTCTGAAAGAAACTTATTGCAATATGGTCCACCTCCCTCTAACTGCTTCCCCGAGTCCGCTGTCACCAGACCGCTAAGGTCTGAAACTTTGGTGATGAGCAGGCTGTACCGCTGCATCGACTACTGATTGCGGTTGACGCGTTAATAGCGGTGGCCGTGATTGAAAACGCACGTTTAGTGGGACCTCTCAAACTTTTGGCCCGCCACGCACAGAGTGGTCAGGGTGGATCGCGCCCATGTGCGCGCTCATGTGCTCTGAGAAAGAATGTGGAAGCAAGGAACTGGCGTGTCGGTCTCGGGCGTGTGTGTCTAAAGGGGCTTAAATGCCGTTGAAAGTCACGAGATGCATGTGGATGTACCTTGGTGGGTGGGAGTTCGAATCCCCCATCCTCCGCCAAAGAAAATACACTAGATAGTCGGAAGTAGAGGGGTTCGAATCCCCCATCCTCCCCCATCCTCCGCAGTGTGTGATGTCCCAGGACATCGTGGACACGTGAACCCCCAAATTTGGGGTTCACGTGTTTTTATTTCTTGGGTTGGTAGCCCTTTTCAGGGTTGATGATGTAGTGACCGAGGACTTCCCCGTTAGTGGTGATGACGGTTGCTTCGAGCCCGTGGATTAGAGCAATGACCTCTGTTCTGTTGTGGTCGCGACCGATTCCGAGATGAAGCATTTTGTTTCCCCAACGGAGACTGATTCGGCCCTGGTTGACGGTGTCGTAACGAACCCGCCAGAGGTTTGGGTCGTTGGGGGTGGTGGGGTGCGCTTTGGGGATCAGATAGTAGGCGTGGTGCGGGGTTGACCGGTTGATTGCCCTGATCGGTCCACCCAAGCAATTGCCTATGTTGAGAACTTTGGTCAAAGAAGTCGGCAAATATCTTCCTCTCCAAGCAACGGTGTGTTGTCCCGGTGATTGGGCCCACCGCTGGGATGGGAGCCGCCACGTTGTGGAGGCCGGAAGCAAATCATTTCGCATCGCAGGCCACGATATTCAGGTGGATATTTTTCAAAACCTGGTCGCCACTTTGGCTTTTCCCGCCCCGGTGGCAGGTTCAGGTGGTTCGATGTGGTGTGCGCACTTTGTGGGGGCGCACAAAGGCCAAATAATCAGATTGTGATCAAAAAAATATGGGCGTCCAACGAGAACCACAAGCCGCACGGCGACAGTTCCCTGCCCCAATTTGAGCGAGGAAGGGATTTGCTCCTGAAAAGTCGGGACGCTTTTCGGCCCTCGTTCCAAAATACGTGGGTCGAAACATCTTGTAGTCGCCGCCAGATAATATCGCGCAACAAGAAGTCGTTTAAGGGGAAAGTCTGCGCTGGCGAATTAAATCACCCAGTCGAGGAGTTTTGGTGTGAAGTAATTGATAGAAACGAAACCCAAAAACTTCGGGAGGAGAGGACGGCGTGAGCTTGCGGGATATTGCTCTCGCGTTAACCACAATTAATCGCCCGACAAAAACTATGAAGCTGTTCGCTGACTCGCCGCAGGTTGGCAAAATTTACGTTGTCGCGATTCAAAAACCCCCGACTCGTCATGGAACTTCCCCAATCTGGCCAAGATTCAATATCTCCGAATTACCCAACATGAGGCCCGCTCTCCGGCATTGGCGCTCTCAGTTCCCGAGGCCCATTACTCCAGAAAATTATTCGCCTACCCTGCGGCGGTTAGAGATGAGGCAGAAGCAATCATCGATACCGACGACGACAATTTTCTCGACGGGTCACTGGGCGAAGTGGAGTTGGACGATGAGTGGCTTGTCTCGGCTGGCCATTTGGGCTGGTAGAACGTTCGTGGCCATTTCGGTGCCGCAGATACCGACCCGCGCGGATTACCACTCGACGAAATTTTGGGTGCCAGAGCAAAAAAATTTTGTCTACATAACTCTGAAGCGCGGGTTGAGGTGTTGCAGTGGCTCGTGAACGGCGACCCTGACGTAGATGCAATTTACAGGTTGACCCGCGGAGATTTTTCCGTTTTTGAACAGACGGCTCCGATTGCTCGAGGTCTGGGTCTGGGTTCAGTAAGGCCCTTTAATTCGCACAACAACTCTCTTTAGAAAAGAGTTTTTCTCGCTACTCTACTTACCCACCACGGTTAGTTTTAGGTACACGGGCATCCTCAGATCTCTCGTAGCTCAGCCAACAATGTGAAGTCAGGGTTTCTTGCTAGGTGTCGCGTGCGCAAACTCGACACAAGTTCGCAATGTCCACAACCACTTCGAGGACTTCCTGACCGAAATTCCGGTGTACACCACAGTGAGTAAGGCGTTCGATATCGCAGCCAACGTCACAAAGACGCGGTCCATGCAGAACGGGACCGATACGAGACTGACGCGGCGCTGGCCCAGGAACGTATCGTGGGAGACAGCGAACTCTCTTCCCTAGAGGCCTGGCTCCTAGCCTCGGAAAAACCCCAGCCCACAACGGGACCTTCGGTTTCGACACAGACCCACGTGAAGGAGTTTAATCCATGACCTATCTAACTGAGCCTCCTTGGGTCTAATGGAAACTCTGTAAATGCGACTTCTACCAACTCTTCTCGCAAGTTGACTTCGGCGTCCGATGCTCCTTCGAACTCTGCGAAGGGGCATCTCCAAGTTACCCGTAGAACCGCTCAGTGTTGAGAGTGATCATCATCTCAACCGGCCCCCCAAACCCGCCCTGACGTGTCCCCAGGAACTGTTGTGAAAACAGCGCCGCAACAGCAGCCAGCACGCTTGCATCGTTGAACACCTCACCGTCTTCGGCAGCAAAAAGCTTTGAGCCCACGCGGGGGCGATGGAGAAACGTTGGCTTATGATTTAGAGGTGAGCGATTACACCAAAGGCTCAATCTGCCCATCGCCCGTCGTGGACGTGGCCCTGATACACGACGAACTCAAGCTGGCCACCTTTCGAACAAGGTATCTGAAGGGCCTCGTGCATCGGCATTATTTTTTCACAGCCAGCCACACTCATGCGGGTCTCGAGCGTGGTTCTGCAAATAAGGCCATCGCCAAAATAACGAAAAATCCTGATGTTGAAGTTGTCGAAATTCCCATCCCCCCCGTTGTTCTCAAAAACGGCTCACGTTGGGCAGTAGAAGAGTATTCGAGGGACTGGGCGATGTGGTTCGTGGCCCTCAAGCACCCCAACGACATCATGATTCTTGCGGATATCGACGAAATTCCTTCCAGGGACCAAGTCAGATCGCTCGAATCTCTTCTGCAGAACAAAGACACCCTCAGCCTCCCTCTGAGGGTGTCTTATCGTTACGGTAATTGGTTTTCTTCTGAGCGTTGGGATGCCCCAAAAGCTTTTTACGGTCGGAACGCGCGCGGTGGGATCAGGCATCTTAGAACTACGCATGCCCGGGGTGCAAAAGGCGCCCACCTTAGATATCTAGGGTTCGAGTCCGAGGACACGGAGAAAAAGTTCAAAAGCTTCGCCCACCAAGAATTCGACCGACCCGAAGTGAGACTCTCCGTTCTGCTCAATTTGTCTAACAAGGCCAGAGTGTCGCACCTACCAAGCTTTCGACACAGAGGAATCGGGTTCCTTGACGCCGTGGAGGTACATGAATTAGACGAACTGTGGGCAGAGCTAGCCTCTTTCTGGCCGAGCGTAATCGGTGAGGCCAAGCCGCTAAGGGAACCGAGAGCTAGGAGGCTGACAGCGTCCTACATTGTTCACCGGACGTATCACGGCAAGTTTTCCTTCTTGGCTGGACCACCGTCCGAGCGCACGCAATCAGTAAATCCGCAAGCCACTCTGCTCATCGCGGCCTTGGCCTTAGCCGCCTACGAGAAAAGTGGAATCGGAAGAACTCTCCGGGTAATAGGGCGGCTAGTAAAGTCGGGGGAGACTCTGAATAGCGCCCGAACGATGGAGCACCTCGTCCGAGGCGTGTATCAATTCGGCATGGGGACCGTCGGTGCAAGCAATAAATTCAGCCATCTCGACAGCTCCCACAATCAAGGAGAAAAATAGACCATCGGAGCTGCCATTACACCCTGGGGGCGCTCATTACCCAATACCAACGGTAAGAAAACCGCCAAAAAAATTCCACAATCTTCATCTGAGCTCGTTCTCTCCTTGAATAACTCCGCCCACTCGCAAGCCGCACCGTGGATGCTCTCGATGATCGGAGTCTCGAACTTCCTCCAGGATGTACCCGTCCCGAAAATGGCACCCTCTTTGCCATAGCTGATGAGAATTTATGCCCTGCCCCGGGAGGCATGGGTCCGAAAAACCGCTCGTACAGATAATTTTCGACAAACAATAAATCCGCATCGACGAACTCAACTTCCTCGCCTGAATGCCGGCGGACCGAACGCACGAGACGGTTGAACGCTTCCCGCTGGGAGATAAAAAGACCTGCCAGGGGGGGAAACTTGTCCCCAAGACGCGCAACTGCGACGTTAAGCACTAGAAAAAAACCGTAGGCAGCTTCCCGTCCTCCTCCCAGCCCGAGCAGGTAAAAACCAATGAGAGGGGGCGGAGGTGAATGCAAATGAGCCTGCTTTGCGTACCTGTCCGCTCGGGCACGAAGCGCAGACCAGGACGAAGGATTTTCATGAAAAGCCACCAAATCCTCGCGGTGAGACACTCTAAAGCTAAAAGGTGACGCTTGAATGTCTCGAATAAACTTGAAGTCTTCTCCGCCGGCTCCGCGAAACTCCTCGTCAAAACGAGGGCCAGAATCCCAAGTCGATTTCTTCATACCAAGCACAGCGGATGTAACCATCACAGTACCATCCGGCATAATTTCTGGCGACATCACGTGCTCTTGAAAAAAATTCGACACAATGTTGCCTTGCTTCACCCCCAGGATTCGGGGATAGACGAGAGTATCTGAGCTTTGCTCGACTAAAGCTAATCGAAGATTCCTGTCAAAATGCTGGGAAAGAAGAATATCCGAATCAACAAAGACGAGGTAGTCGGCATCGGAATCTGACGCGAGCCGATTCCTCACTGACGCTGGGCCACGTTTCGGGCCAAAACCCCACGAACTCAGGGAGATTCGGTCGGCAAAAGGCCTAAGGTGGTCGGGAAGGCTTTCAGGAGGCCTGTCGGAATCAAAGTGGATACGGAAATTGCTGAGGCGAGTGAAGCCGTCAATCAGCACCCTGAGAACTGTTGTCTCCATGTGCCGTTCGAAAGATATGGTGGGAATCAGGTAGTCAATTTTTCCTAGAAACTCCACGGTAATTTCCTCCCCAGCACTTGCTCAAGGACCCGGGAAGAGGGCCGGTAAATTTCCCTGAGTGCAGAATCGACGAGTGAGCTTCTTACGAGTGGGCTTTCTCCTTTGAGTTGATGTCTGGCCTTGTTCACGGCCGGCAACGGTCTTTCCCCAATTGGAGCCTCCATATCTAGAAAATGGCAAACTGACTCCCTGCTCGCCCGTCCCGTTTCAGGGCTGACGAGTTCCTCTAGAAACGAGACATGGACACGTTCCTTCGGCAAGATTTCCAAACCCGTGGAGAGATGCTCTCCTAAAAAACCCTTACTCACCAAGCTTGCAAGCCATCCATATGGTTCCCTGCCTTGAAGGGCTCTTTCCAAGATCTCAACGGCACTCCATTCGGGGGAAATTTTGCCAATACCTCGTGCATGATTTGCCGCCGAGTAAAACCGATCTATTGGATTGCGGAGCACGACCAGAAACTTCGTTGTATCTAGCCAACTGGCGAGGAGGACGAGAGCTTCCGGATCGTATAGGTAATCCGGAGTGAACTCCCCGAAAAACTCAGCCTCGCCCGCGGACTCGAAACACTCAAGGTACTGCTTACGACTCTGCTTAGCTCCACGATGCCTAAAAAAGTGAAGCTCTTTCTCCAGTGCCGCTGCGCCCGCGTGACGAAGGAACTTAAAGAGGCTTGTGGAGCCGCATTTTTGGAACCCAACTCCTACAAAAGATGGCTCTCTCACCTGGGAACCCTAGCTCACTTTCTCGAGTCCGCGAACCAGACGGTGTGAAAGGACGGTTAGGCCGCTGAATTTGCGGAATTTAATCTGTCGCAAGACCATATGAAATACGTGTCTAATGGATGCTTCATCGACATCGCTTTGGCTCACTCCGAAGTTCATGTGGCTCTCGGACAAGAGCTTGCTGCTGCACATATCTCGTGGCCAGTTTTGGCCGAGAGGAGCCACCTGCCAGTCGCCCCCGTCTACTAAGAAAATCCCGCCAGAAAGGGTCTTGAGAAGTCGTGACCCCTGCGCGCCCCCCTCAAACCCGACGGTCAAAGGACCCCTCCCAATTATCGAAGCGCAGCGCTGCCATACGGCGAGAACTTTGCCCAAAGGCTCCTGATGCTTCCCAGGGAGGTAGATTATCGACTCAATCGCCGATCTGGCCGCTAGCAAGTCCAAAGGCTTCCAGATTTGTCCAAGGGCGGCTTGTCTTTCGTCGCTAGAAATCTCGTGCTGCTCGAAATCGCTATACCAACTAACCAGCTCCTCTCTCGAAACATTTCCATCGGACCCGACCAGCCCAATTTCGGGCCATTCTTGTCTCAAACCAATTAGCCCTGCGCGTTTGAACTCCGATAATTTTGGGAGCGGGTTGGGACTCCTGGCGGAGAGATTCGACAGCAAAGAGACTTCCTCTTCGAGCCTGGCCCAGTCCTTGGTTTGATAAATTCTGAGAATGAAGAATTCATCCGCTTCGGGGCGTTTTCCGCTCAATGTGAGGGTTTTAGGTGTTGCAGACTCGTGAGAGGCAAGGTGCGTAACCGATTCCCCGAATAGTGATGAAAAGGCTCTTGGTTCTCCAAGCATCTGGATCATCGCGGGAAGAGGACTGTTCTCAGCGCTTTTTTTTTCCTCGCCTGGGTTCCTGTTGACACCAAAGAGCTGCTTACCGACGATGAGCGCTTGTCGACCCACGACAACACCGATCAATATGGGGGTGAGCCCATTCGATACATCGTGAAGAAAGATAGCCACAAAACCGGCCCCAACTGCGACCCAAGTACTGGAGGTCCGCCAAGCCTCGGGGATTATCCTGGTGGTTGAAGATTTCTGGTGAGAATTGGCAAAAGGATTGGGCACTCGTTTGCTGAGACCAAAGTAGGCAACAAGCCCCCCGCACAGAGTTGCGATTGCCTGGGTTGGAGAGGCGATGACGCCCACACCAACATAGAGAACGAAGAGAACGATTCGCGAGTAGCGTTCAACCCCAGACCCAAGCTGGGCCATTGTTGTGGAAATCAAAGACCCCTCTTGCCGGAAGTCGGGGGTTCGTTTGGCGGAGGGCGACCACTTTCTCTGCCAACTGCTGAGCGAAGCGACAATCAACGCCGCCACTACGGCGAAGACCATCAGCACAAGTGACACCACCAAAGAACCGAATTCCGCAAGAATTTGGGGAATAAAAGCTGGGACCTGGCCGATTGCAGCAACCAGTAATGCTTTGATGGGCAAAAAAGTCACCACGGTGCGCAGCACATCTGCCAGCACCTCTACCGCGACTGCTCTCCATTCGTGATAACCCAAAACAATGTTTTTAGCTTTCATCGTCACCTATTTTTTCATTTCGCGTCAGGAACTTCGCCCAAGGGAGAAACGTCCCTAACGATTTGTTTTTGCGCTTGGGCGGAATGACGGACAAAGGCCTGCCCGACGATGATGTGCCCATCATGAAGGCCCACTCGCACCGCCATCACTCCTTCGCCAAAGATTAATCCGCCTGATCATCGCACGAAGGTACAGATAACCTTTTATCCCCTGAAGAGAAGCCGCCACACAAAGCGCCAACGCGGTGCCCTTCATGCCGACTCGGCGTATACGTTTCGCTGACGGAGGCACAGCGAAACGCCGAAACCATCGTCGTGACCCATAACTTACAAGCGAGACCCATCCTGCGTAAAGCTCCGGAGGAACAGAGTCTCTTTTTGCCTTCAAGACAAGCTCGGACATGCTTTCTCTTGCTGGATGGAGAACTGCCGCCACCGGGCAAAAAGCCATAGTTTCGCCCGCACGAGTCGCCCGGTCTGTCCAATCAAAATCTTCTCCCGTTTGGGCATCACCCGAGAACAGGCCCTGTTTTTGAAACACAGCAGACAAGGCGAAGAGATTAGCCGTGGTCGACTGCCCAAATCTCGCGTATTTTTCTTGGTCAAAAGAGAACAACATCTCATAGCAAGCAGAGGGTGTCGGGGGAGAAAAGCGTGAGGTCACTAAAATGTTGCCGGCAACCAAGGTCGCTCCCTTCTCGAGGCATTGAAATCCAGCCTCAATCCAATATGGCGTTGGAATCGTGTCGGAGTCAGTGAAGGCCAAGACGTTGGCGCGGGCGGCAAGGAGTCCGAGGTTTCTTGCTGAATACACGCCTCCAGAAGGTTGCCACAGCACCGAAATTTTCGAGTCAATGTTCATTGATTCCCTCCGGTCCTTCGGTTCATTTAAGACGACCAGAACTTCGAATTTCGATTCGCTGAATGTTTGGTTTCTTAAAGCAGCGAGGCATTGATCTAACCCAGCATCGGGACCCTTGTGGGGGATGACCACGCTCACAAGAGGGCTTCGGTCACTTGACACAACATTTGAATTTGCCATGACTCTCCCTTTCATATGCGCGGACATCACCAGCGATAGCCATTTGTGAAATTTGACCCCGCCCCATTTAGAAGCTCCCTAATTTTAGTCCCTAACGGCGTCTGGAGGACAAAAATGCTTCTGGGTGACAAGCCCTGGGCCAAGTTCATAGTGTTTTCCGTTCATAACGATCACTGTCAGTGGAAGTTTTCGAATGGGTCACGTCCCGCTGAGTGGTATAATTTGCCGTCACCGTGGGATGGTCAGTGAGAACCGATCAAAGTTACTCACACAAAGGACACCACACGATGGCTCTTGACCAGTCTGTCCTGCTCGATCTGCTCGTTCAACTGAAACTCACCGACGTCACCGACCGCATCCGCATCGCGACCGAGATGCTCTACCAGGAACTGATCGATTCCGAAGCATCCGCGTTCATCGGCGCCGCGCCATTCCAACGAACTGCCGAGCGCAGCACCCACCTCAACGGCACCCGCCCTCGAACGTTGACCACACCCGCTGGAGATTTCGAGTTGTCGATCCCGAAACTTCGGCAGGGAACCTTCTTCCCCGCCCTGCTGGAGCGCCGCCTGGTCGACCAAGCCCTATTCGCCGTAGTAATGGAGGCCTACCTTCACGGGGTCTCCACCCGCAAAGTTGATGATCTGGTGAAAGCCCTCGGCGCTGACACCGGGATCTCCAAATCCGAGGTGTCGAGGATCTGCGCGGGCCTCGATGAGCAGGTTGCCACGTTTCGCGACCGGGACCTGTCCCCGGTCGAGTTCCCGTACGTGTTTCTCGACGCCACCTACTGCACAGCGCGCGTGAATCATCAGATTGTGTCCCAAGTCGTCGTCGCGGTCGGTGTCGCCGCCGACGGACGCCGCGAAGTGCTCGGCTTCGACGTGGGAGACACCGAGAATGAGGCCTTCTGGACAGGCTTTCTGCGGTCGCTGAAAACCCGAGGGCTGGGCGGGATGGCGTTGGTGATGTCTGATGCGCACTCTGGGTTGAAGAAAGCAATCAACACCGTCTTCCAGGGCGCCAGTTGGCAACGCTGCCGCGTGCATTTCATGCGCAACGTTCTCGCGGTGATGCCCAAGGGCAGCCAAGACATGGTGGCCTCGGTTATCCGCACGGTCTTTGCTCCACCTGACGCGCACCACATCAACAAGCAGTTCACCGAGGTGGTCGCGATGTTGGGCCGCTCCCACCCCAAGGTTGCGACCATGCTCGAAGATGCCCGACATGACCTGCTCGCGTTCGCCGTATTCCCGCAGCGGCATTGGCGTCAGATTTGGTCCACGAACCCGCTGGAACGCGTCAACAAAGAGATCAACCGCCGCACCGACGTGGTGGGTGTGTTCCCGAACCCGGCCGCGCTGTTGCGTCTGGCAGGTTCGGTTCTGATCGAGCAACATGACGAATGGGAAGCCGGCGACCGCCGCTACTTCTCCGCAGCCTCGATGCTGGAGCTCAAGGCCATGAACGTCGCCGCCGAGACGATCGGGGAGGTGAACCTCATCCCCGAACTCACTGCCGCCTAAGCTGAAACCACTGACCCGCACCTAGAAGAGAAACCACATCACTTGGCGGGACGTGACCCACCGCGCAGTCCCGAACGTATCTTGGATTTTGTTTTGGCGGGACTCTACCCTCCTGCAAAGGGCGAACAGGAACCCGCAGCATCGTAGTTTTCCAGAAAAGTCGCCCTGCCCATTGCCTCATGTCAATACCTCCGGCAAGGTTGATCATTGCCTCAACTGAGAACCTCCGCGGGGGTCACGCGTTCCAGGCCCGGTTGATAGCTGGTCTCACTGTGGCGGGCTTCTTCGCCAAGGCGAGGGTTTCAAGCTCACCGGTCAGCGCGAGGATGTTCCGGGACAGGGCCGCGGGCTTGATCCGTGTGAACTCCGCATTCATCTGGATGATCGGCCGTTTGGCCATGTCGTCCCGGGCGATCGCCCGCTGGTGCGGGGTGGTCGCGGTGTCATACCTCTTGGTCACTTTCGCGCCGTTGCGTTGCGTGAAGACCAGCTTCTGCTGCGGCAGGAGGTAGTTCGTGAATACCCGGTCGAGCTCCCAAATTTCGTTGAGCTTCGCCAGTTCGGTGGCCGTGTCGTAACGAAGGTAACCGACCAGTTCACGCACGTGAGTCCAGTTCTTCTGCTCCACGTGAGCACCGTCATTACTGTGGCCTGCCCGCGACCTGGTGAAGGTGATCTCATTCGCCGTGCAGTAGTCAAACAGGTGGTGGTTGATGAACTCGGACCCGTTGTCCGAATCGATGCCGATGATCGGAAAAGGGAACACCCCCATCACGTGTTGCAGCGCTTCGAACACCCACTTCTCTGCTTTGTTTCGCACGGAACGATTCACCGTCCACCCGGTCGCAATGTCCGTAACCGTCAGGGTGAAACAGTGTTCACCCGACGCATTAGTGTTCGCCAGACGCGTTGCCGCCTTCATGGCCGACCAAGTCGATCTCCACAAACCCGCGGACCGCGTCGTCCCACTCGGCCCAGGTGCGGATCGGAATCTGCGACTTCAACAGTGTCCCGGGTTTGGTATGGGACCGCCCCCGCAACATCATCATAAATCGTTCCGGTCCCAGCCGACGGTCGATCGTCGCCGCACTGATGCGCACCAACAGGGCGGCTTCCGCATCCGTGAGGTCGAGTTCACCATCCCGGCGCAGCATCGGTACCACCACGGCCAGAATCGGTGCCAGGCGTTTGCCCGCCGGTGCCCGCAACACCGCCCAACACTTCGCCAACGCCAGTTCACCAGCGCCACTTCACCAGCGCCACTGTCACCCGCGGCCCATACGTCGGCTCCCGACCACGCCTGGGCTTCACGATCTTCAGTGTCAACGCATCCCGCAGTGCCGCCCTGGCATAGTCGCGATGCCACCCGGTCAACTCAACCAACTCGTCCAAGATGCGGGACTTGCCCGACCGGTCAGCACTTCGGTAGGTGAGTGCTTTCTTCTTCGTCACAGCCTGCCGCTGTTGCAATGTTAGCTCCATAGGAACGGGCGCAACCCACACTCGTCACCGATCCTGTGAAACCACGCCGAAGCGGAGGTTTTCATCTGAGGCAACGTATGGAGCTACGCGGAGGTTTCTTATGAGTCAACGCGTAACCTTCCCACTAAGCATCTGGCCGCGGTAGAATAAAAGGTGGATAATACGCCCTAGCACCGTGGGAGGTGACGGCAGTGAAGAAACTCTTGGTCACTCAAGAAGTAATCGCGAAAGCGGCGAAAGAATCTACGCGCGCTTCTGCCCGTTTAGAAAACCGCGTGGTTCCCCCTGGCTTTCAGCGATCCCCAGAGGTGGAGAAATACCTCGAAAGTAGACGCGAAAAAGCCTGATGGGAATTTCGCCTGACTACGGCGACACCCCACTCTCTGGCGATGAGCTTGATGCCTTGTTACCAACGCTCGCGGAGCTTCTCGGAGCTACGAAAGACAAGAGCGCCCTCTACGATTTTGAACAAGCAATCCATGTAAACGTTGCCCAGAAGTTGATGGATGACGCTATCAATGGCCGCTTAGCGGTTGACGCAATCGTGACAGGGCGGTTCATTCGTGAACTT
>Ga0208413_1001321_pt1 | contig 16042 bp, 27 predicted proteins | sample AntAceMetag02UKD_FD_184761 | JGI IMG/M metagenome (GOLD analysis project Ga0208413, IMG submission 184761) | Saline lake microbial communities from Ace Lake, Antarctica - Antarctic Ace Lake Metagenome 02UKD (SPAdes) (version 2) | ecosystem: Environmental > Aquatic > Non-marine Saline and... | reverse complement strand
AGAACTTCATAAAAAGTTTCCAATTGCTCCACTATGTAAGGAATGTCATAGATATATTGACACAAAGGGTTTACCGTAAATCCTTATCCGCCGTGTAGTACGTCTTCCCCTTAGTGGCGAAGCTGTGGACCCTAGCATACCCCCACGCTTGTGGAGAAGCACCCGGACGATGCCCGGTTCTCCACGCAGCGAGTCCCCTGTTGAACACAGTCTTCACAGTCCTCAGAGGAATCTTAGTAGCCTTAGCAATTTCGGGTAGGGACCTAACCTCTGGTCCGTACATCTTCCTAAATTTTTGGGTGTAGGAGGAAGTCTTTGTCTTCTGTCCCTTGTCCGTTCGGAACTTGGTGTAGTCCCTCTTGAGCATCTTTTTATAACGTGTCTCAACCCCTGTGAGAGTCTCAAGCCCCCTGAAATATTTGAGGGGTGCGTAGATTTTACCCTCAGATTTACGCAACTCCTCAACCTTCTTGGTGATGGCTGCATCGCTGAGAGGCATCTTACTTTTTCCTGAGATTTATATTTGTCATTATCGCGTTTCCGTTGTTGTTACGGTTGAATAATTTGATATTTTCCAACTGTCGTGATATTTCATTGACTTTGTTCATCTGTATATAATTTTTAGTCAGCTTGTTAACCAATAGTGCGAGTTTCAACTTATGCTCGGGGGTCTTTGTCCTCTTCCAAGATCGCTGGATTTTTATCGCAGCTTCTCGGTTACGGTTAGTGGCTAGGTGAGATAGGTTAACTAACTGATCAATTGTTTTTTTTGTTTTTTTATTGAGTTCTCTACGTGTACTCACAGGCATTCTTATTTTTGAGTGATATTTTAATTTTTCATCGCGTATTTAGATAGTAGGTTTAACAATAGATTAATTGAGATATTTTACTGCCACCGCGATACTTGAATATACACATCTACCAAACCTGACCTCCCCCGTCTTAGGATTGTAGTACCCCTTCATACCATTCAAAACTGCTCTGTGTATATCACCCATATAAAAAATACAATATTATAATAATCAGGTGAAGATGGGTTTGTCAATTATTATGGGGAATATGTTTTCTGGTAAAACTTCAGAACTTATTCGACGACTTAAGCGTTTAAAAGTTATCGGAAAAGATGTGATGATTATAAATTCTGCAAAAGATACCAGGTCCCCTGAGGAAATTCTCAAAACGCATGATAATGTAAAGTTTGATTGTCATAAAGTGTTTGACCTATTTGAACTTATGAATAGAGATGAGTTTGACATGGCTGATATCGTCGCCATAGATGAGGCACAATTCTTTCCTAATCTCAAAAAGTTTGTTGAGTGTTGTCTACATGTGGGTAAGTCTGTCATATTGGCTGGTCTTGATGCCGATTCTTTTCAGCAAAAGTTTGGTGAACTTATTGATTGTATCCCACTGGCATGTGATGTGACCAAACTTTCGGCACTTTGTATGCGCTGCAATGATGGAACTCTAGGTCCTTTCACTAAGCGAATTGTAGACGACAAAACCCTAGAACTCATAGGTGGGAGTGATATGTATGTAGCTGTGTGTCGTAAGCATCTCTAAAACCTTTTTACATCTAGGATGAGTACGACCCGCCTATCACTCCCAGTTTTAGTGACTTCATGGTATCTCGCGTGATCGAATAAAAAGTCTTCACCATCACGATGTTGATGTGGACCTCTCTCGGTATAAAGTGTGCAATCACCCCCACCCTTTATAGTAAGATGATATCGTAGTAATAAATTGGTTTCAGCTCTATGAGGTGGGATAGCCATAGGTCCATCCATAACTGCAAACAATGCAGTCTCTTTATGAATTGAGGGAATTAGATCGACGAGTTTTTTCAAGTCAGGGAAGTCCTCAACCTTATAGAAATAGTAGTCATCGTTCTTTTCAAACCAAGGGTCCAAGTCATGGAACATATGTTTCTTGACAGTCTTTGAAACATTTTCAAACTCTTTTCGAATTTTTAGGTGATGCAACTTAATGAGCCATAACCCTGGATAGTCTCGAACTGAATAGTTAGATGCGTAAAGAAATATATCCAGGAGGGCATTCCGAATTCCAATCAGTGGTCGTCGGGGGTTATTGAAATACAGTAGATCTATCGGAGACTTCAGGAAGTCATGAAGGATTAGACCCGCTGAAGCTAACAGGACACTCCACATTATTTTCTCGGTAGATAATAAAAATGCCTGGATACGGTACCGATACCTACGCTGTCACCCCCGCCCCTACTGAGGAAGTCAACACTCTCGAGAAGCGTTTCGTGATGCCCAATCTTCCCGTATTGACCATCGTCCAAATCATGCTCGTTGCGACTATCGCTGGGTATGCCTGGACTTCTCGCAAGATTAATGGTGTCGTCGTGTCTAGCCTTGCGCTGACCGTCGCCCTTCTCCATGTATACGATCACATGTACCGTGTGAAGCGTGGTCCCGAGCGCCTTTTCTTCCTTCCCCAAAAGGAAGCCTATGGGTGCCAGGCGTGCAAGTAAATTATGTTAGTAAAATATAAGTATGCGCGTCAAAATTATCAAGAGCCCTAACTCTAAAAAGAAATTTAGGGCTGTTTTAGAAGACGGCAGGACTGTTGACTTTGGTGCCAGTGGGTATTCAGACTACACCAAACACAAGAATCCTTCACGTATGCGTTCCTATGTACTCCGCCACGGTGGACGAGTACCTAAACGCACCATAGCAGAGAGAGACCCCGAGAAAATTCAGGACAGGATGTTGAATGTAGACTACAGCTTCTCAGAGAATTGGGGAATAAGTGGTATCAACGGGGCTGGCTTTTGGTCACGTTGGTATCTCTGGAGTTATCCATCTTTTGAGGGTGTCAAGAAGTTCATGTCTAAGAGGTTTGGAATCACATTCCACAAAATTCCCTAGCGGCTATTTCAACGTAGTTTACTGACGCACCCAATGGTTCCATCGCTTCATTCATTATAGTCCCACCTTTTTTCATACCTCCAATAGTTAGTATCTCTCCAGGTTGGTTGTAAGGAGGAGCGGTTCTAGTAGCTCTTATTTTATTAACAGTAGCACAAAATTTTGCAACTCCATCTGGATTGGATTTACGAATGTTCTCCACCTGTAACTTATTTTCCTTATCAGTTTTCTTACCAGTTCTTCCCTTATAAAAAGTATTTATAAATGGCGCCTGCGCAACTAAATCCCCAATTCCCGTCACTTTCCTGAAGTGAGGTCCAGTCCTAGGAATCAGACCAGCGAAAAAGACGGCTGCTGAAGAGGATGATGAACAACATGAACAAAAACAAAGCATGAGGAGTAGTGTAGCAGGTTTCATACTTATTCTATTTTATAATTATATTTTAATTTAATTTCTTCAAACTTTTTAAAAAATCGAATCATCGTTCCAAGGCGTTCATAGAGTTCCTCACCGAGGTACTGCTCTACGAATTCTTCCGTGATTTCATTATCATTCCGACGCATCTGTATCGCATAGTTCTTTATGACTTCATATGCGTCACCCTCCCATTCTACCAAAACTTTCTTTACCTCTTCAAGATTCATTATTTATTCAGTCCTCTTTTTTTTAAAGCAGTTTTCAGTTCAGCTAAAAGTTTAGCACGAGTATTACCACCAGGTGCTATGGGGCGAGTGGCTCGGGGTGGTGGAGGTGGTGGAGGAGCACTAGTTATGGGAACAACGACGGTTCGACAAATACGAATAACTCTTTGAGCATTCTTGACACTATTCTCAAAGTTCATGGTGATCTTGGCACGAAGTTCCCTGGCTGTAAGTTTTACACGTTTACCCTGAACAGTCTTGGTGACACGAAGACCTAACTTTTTTGCTTTATTTTTGAGATCCCTATATTGCATATACTAATAGCTAAGAAAATCATAAAAGGTTTCAATATCTTCATCCACGATCATATCAGAAAACTCGAGTACGTTCAATTTCATATATCTGTACACACGTCGTATTGTGATACCTGAGGTGTCCAAATACATAAATATCGTATACAGTATTTCATCATCCAACACACCCATAGCAATTTTAAACTTACCGATAGACAATTCATATGTTCCATCACCATTATGACTGAGTAGTTGTCTTTTTATAAATTTTTCAGTATCATTTTTAGGTTCTAATCCTATTCGATTTGAATCCAATAATTCACGCACCCCTGGTGCAAGTTTTTTAAGAAATTGACGTTTCTCTGGAGTCATCCCTATTAGATGTTGAGAAAATCTATTATAAAGATAAATTGTAAAAACAGGTTAAGATGAGTGAGGTACATGAACTTAAAATATTGATTCACAAAGTTTTACTTCCAAGAATAAGACAACTCGAAGGTGATGTTTCATCACTAAGAAAACACACATGGCCATATGTACAGGGTAAACGGGAGAAACATCAACTTGACGGCATCGAGGTGAAGAGAGAGTTCTTAAAACATCTCGATGAGGACACAATTAAGGAACTTTTACTTGAAAAGGCAAAAATTTCATCTATGACTGGATTTCACAGGAGAGAATATGCTATGGTAAATAATTTTTGTTGACGTAATATAAATGGGACTTGTGTTTTCTTTGCCAGGTCTCAGTCTCTTAAAAGGAGATGATAAACCTATGGATCCTAAATACCTTATTGCGAACATAGTGAGTATACTGTGCTCCATGTTGGTAGTGTATGGTGTTATAAAGATGCCTTTCAAAACACCACCAATGCTCGCGATAGCGTGTTGCAGTTCTTCATGTTGCAGTTCTACAACCGCTAATGTGGTAAAAGACCTAAAAAAGCGTATTTAAAAAAAATCATCTGTGCGGTACATCTTTATCGCGAATGAACCAGTTTTACCAGTAACGGTCACTGTTTCATTTCCATAAAGTTCCTGGCACCCAATGTCTTCCATACATTCACGCGAATTATGACTCACGGAAATTGGATACAGGTTCTCACCACCCGTAGTTGTATAGTAGTGGTAGCGATCACGTCTTCCCCGAACTTCCTTACCATAGAGGGGGAGTGTCTCACCTGAACCCACTAAAATACCCATCTGTTGCATTTGACCGGGTTTATACTTCTTGATAGGGGGTCCCCTAAACTCGGGTTCATGACGAACTTCCTGGGACCGCCTTGGTCTATGAGGTACCATCATCGTAGGAACCTTTACTGGGACTTTAACAACTCGAGGATTTTGTATGAGATACACGATGAATACTACCAATGCGATTAGTACGACCCCCATGAGCTGAGTCTTTTGTTTGTTCTTCATATACTATAGTTAAGGAAAATGTTTGAGATAGATATATGAAGGATATAACCATTCTTGAAACACGATATAGCTGATGCGTTGTGTATGATTATATTTGATAATTTTAGGTCTTGTGTTCACTTTTTTGACAAGTTCAAATATATTGGTGATTCACCAATAAATTATATATAGATATATTAGATGCCAACAGTAAAGCAACTTCAGAACGCCAAGACAAAATTGAAGAAGACGACCAAACCTATTGGGAATAAACCTACTATACCTACAGCTGCTCTTCTTCGTCTTATCGCCGCCGACCCCAAGATACGAAGAGACAAGAACTTCCTCAAGGCTGTTCAGGAGTACGCGAAACTTCGTCGTTGAGAGTGGTGAGTGCATTTGAAACACATTCAAACATATCAAATATTTCATTCACATTCCTCCTTTCAAGTGCCTTTTTGAGTTTATCGATGTTATACTCAACTGATTTCTTCTCCTTATTTAATTGTGTTTCAAGTTTTTCGATTTTTTTATCGATAAACTTGGTCGTGTTCTCGATATTGACATCAATATTCTGGATTTCATTTTCATATAATGTTCGTTGCCTCTCGAGAATCTCTCTCTTTACATCCGATCCACATCGGTCAATTTGATTGTCGAGACGTTCAAGCTTTACTTGGAGTTCTTCTAAATTTGTTACATATGTTGTCTGATACAACTTCTTCGCATTCTTTAGACTGATGATTTCCTTACACAGTTTAGTATCCATACTATATTTTCATCTTGGTGTGAAGCTTTAAATTATTTAAATCTTCGACAAATCCTTTAAAATGCCCTAAACGATATTGTACGAATGCCCAAAGTGCGAAAAAGAGGGTCTTTGTCATTTTATTGACTTCAGTGTCTTCCATTTTATATATAGGTCCAACGAGACGTCCCATGAATGTTTCTTCTTTATGTTTACCTGTCACTAACATCTCAGCCTGTGTCAATGCACATGTATCATCATTCACTGACCAGTGGTAGAAGATGAATGGTATGAGCATCGAATAAAATTCTAAATTTTTTTGATTATTCATGAATGGAACTATCAGAATACCAAACAAGAAAATGAGATGAATTAGGAATATTATATTCATCTACTATAAGATGACCGAAGATAATATTATGGCAGAAATGTGGAATGAGTACCACGAGAATGTACTTCGCCAGTGGGGTGAGGCGTCTGCATGTTATCGGTATATGCACCACCGAGCTTTTCTCACGTATAAAAAACTGAGTCTGCGTTTCAGTTTACCTGTAATTGTTCTTTCGACAATCACAGGCACGGCAAACTTTGCACAAAGTTCGTTTCCAGAAAGTATAAAGGGTGGAGTACCCGCAGTTATTGGTGGTATGAACCTCATAGCTGGTCTCATCGCAACAATCATGCAATTCCTGAAAATCAATGAACTCATGGAGAACCACAGGACGAGTGCTTTAGGTCACGGTGGGCTTTCTAGGAATATTCGCCTCCAGTTGGCTCTCCCCCGTGACGAGCGTAGTAAGGAGGGTCTCATTTTTGTGAACGAATGTAAAGGTATATACGAAAGTCTGCTGGAACAGTCCCCCCCAATCCCCAAAGAAATATTGAAAACATTTGAGAAAGACTATCCAATAGAAGGTGTATTTACAAGACCTGAGATATTGAATGTGCGTCCTATTCCACTCTTAAAATTACCAAAAACTATAGAACCTATCCGAGCTATAACAAAAAATACTCCATTCGAGAAAGTTGGTGAGTACTTGGCACCTCCTATTGAGGAGGAAGAGGAAGAGGAAGAAGAGACAGACGTCGAGCAAGGTACACCAACAGAATAAACATGACCACATTGGTCAGAATTCCACATGCAACGTATGGTAAAATTTTCCTTTTTAAAGGTTCTACGATACGTTTATGTAGTGCGTCATTCTCGAGCACCAAATCTATGGCCTGATTAGTAAGATCATCAATGGATTCTTTCATTAAAGTAGTGGGGCAAAAAAAAGATCCCATTGTAACGACAATTCATACGAAACAAATTGAACTTATTCGTAAGTACATCAGTGAAAGGAAGAATGTGTTCATTTGTGGTGCATCTGGTGTAGGTAAAACATATGTACTTCGGGCAGTATTACAGGGACTGAATCATGTAGAACTTCAGAGTGAACATCTTAAAAGTAAATCTCTATTTCTACCATTTATAAAACCCTCAACCAAGCATGTATTTATTGAGGATTACGACCCGGTGTTTAAACCTATAATTGAACAGGTGTCAGATGGTAATCGTTTATCCCGTGGTTCTCTACTTGTCACAAGCACTAATATGTGTATGTATCCAAAATTTGAGACAGTGTTTATTCCCCGACACAAACCAGAAGTTCTAATGACACTGACAGATGAATCAGGTCATAAAGTACAGGATGCAGCCATCCGATCTCAAGGGAATATTCGTAACTTTTTCACCTATCTTGAGGGATATGATGAGATGGATGATTTCAAAAGTCCTAAAGAGTTTATCGCTGAAATTTTGACGGATCCTTCTCCAATTCAGATATATGATAGTATTTCTGAACATGGACACATATGGGACATTTTCCAAGAAAATTACTTAGACTCGACTGGTATAGACTTTGTACGTGCGTCGCGATCCTTTTCGGATGCAGACTTCTACGATAACCATATTTATGCACATGGAGAATGGAACCTCATGCCATACTTCGTGATACATGCCCTCACGATCCCAAAGACTGCACTTGGGGAACCCCTCGAAAAAGAGAAGATTAGACCAGGGAGTTGTTGGACAAAGTTTGGAAACTATAAGATGCGTAAACAAAAGTTTGAAGAAATCAAGAAGAAATCGAGGATGGGGTTGGGTATAGAGGAATTGTGCCTATTAAAGAAATATGCAGAAAAAGGAGACTTAGATCCTATGATAAGCTATAAAATTACACCCCAAGATTTTGATGTTATCAATCACCTTGCCGTCGGAAGTGGCTTAAAATCGAGAGATGTAACTAGAGTAAAGAAGGCACTCAAGAATGCCTACGACAGATGAAGAAAAAGAAATTGAAATCAACGACAGTGTCAAGACTATCGGAAATGAAATTCTCTTTTATGGTGACATAGATCGTGAAAATGCCTTAGAATTTGTTTTACAGTTCAAGAAACTTGAAATTGATATGTTGAAAAAGAAGGCGGAACTTGTTGGGTACGAACCACAAATTCGTATATCCATCATGAGTGATGGTGGTGACATATTCTCTGGTCTAAACATGATGAATGTCCTAGAACGCTCTAGGGTCAAGGTCGTCACCATCGCCCAAGGTTCTTGTTGTAGTGCAGCTACCTTTGTATTCCTGGGTGGTTCAGAGCGTCGCATAGGGAAGAATGCATACCTTCTGATTCACCAACTTACTACCGAGTTTTGGGGTAATTTCCAAGATCTTCGCAATGAGATGAAGACATCTGCAAAGTTTATGAAGATGCTCAAGAATATGTATATGTCAAAGACTGAAATTCCTGAGAGGAAGTTTAAACGACTGATGAAGAAGGACATCTATCTATCCCCAGATAAGTGTATCAAATATAAGATTGCCCACGTCGTTGACTGATCGTTGTCGATCGCTTGTACATCATCAAAAAACATACAACAATTAAAATAACACAAAAAGTATTTAGATTCATAGACACTGTTGCACTCTCTGGCATTTTAAGTCGCTCCATTCTACCATAATTTACAACGGGTAATGAGGACATCTATTTAAAGTTGAGAAATTAATTATTGAGTTATATAAATCTTTTTATGGACATAATTACAGAAACGAAGCGTATCACACCCGCAAGTAACTCCGTTTCTACCATCATGTTACATATATTATGGATATGATCATATGATAGTATTGGATTGTTCAAAATATCGATAATATATGGGGAAACACGTGCTGATATAGACTTGTTACCATGTTTCCTCCCTATATATAAAAACCTCTTACCCACGATGGATGTCATTTTCATCACCGATGAAATCGCCAGACCCATATATACTTCATTGATATATTATTATTTAGAGATTATGAAATATATTTGTAATAAATAAATGAACAACAGGATTGCAATCGATATCGATGAAGTTCTTGTCGCATTTCTCAATCCCATGGCTCGGTATCATAAACAGAAGTCTGGTATTCAGAAAACCGATAAATCTAAATACAGTTACGTCTATCGGGATATTTTTAATGTCACAGAAGAAGAATCTCAAAAAATGGTTCAAGAATTTTACAAATCTGGACACTTCCAAGTTCTTAAACCGATAAGGGGGTCCCAAAGGGCGATGAGGTCAATCCGTAACAATACCGAAAAGATGTACATTGTCACGGGTCGTCAGGATGTTGTGAGGAAGGATACGGAGTTATGGATTAACTATTTCTTCCCAGGAATCTTCGATGATATCATTCTCACAAATAGTTACACCCCAAATGAAGTCAAGAAAGTTGATATTTGCCGAGCCTTAAACATCGGTCTACTCATCGACGATAATAAAGCCATATGCGACGAATGTATAGAATCTGGTATGATCGCCCTAAACTTCATAGGTACCCATGAGGAGGATGTGTACCCGTGGTGTGAAGAGAGTGAAATAGGTATCAAGGGGTGGTAAGATACATTTCAATATACAAAATAACTCGGTCCTCACTAGATACATTTTCCGCCCAATGTTTACATTTTGCATTCATCATGATATGTTTTCCATCTTCTTCCATGACATCCCCGATGACCGAATGGTGTAAAATACACCCCTTTGGACATTTTAAACCCAAATGATATGTACATTTATATCCCTCATCAACATTATCTGTATGTTCTTTTAATTTTACACCACCTTTCATCAAAGAAAATCCAGCAACCTGAATACCTTTTATTTGATGTAAGAGTTTAAATGTTTCGGGGCATTTCAAACAATTTCCAACGACAGGGTTACCTGACCAGATAAGGGGCCAACTAATCCAGTCATTTTGGACATGATCTTGTCCACCTTTTAACCAACCGTCACCACCCTGTGTATATTTTTCTATAATATCTGTCAAAATTTCAGATCCTTCCCACTCACCTTCAGGTCTTGGTTTATCACTAATGAAAATATCAGATGGTAACTGATTAAATTCATCACGTATAGTCTCCCAATGATGTTTGAGTTCTTTGAGTTTCATTATAATACTTTTACATTATAAATCAATTCCTAAAGTAATCATACGCTGTAGCACCTGTCAAAATGGTACCAGCACCCTTTACCTTTTTTGTTATAAAGTACAATAGAAATGAAATCATCACGAGCACGGATGCAAATGATAGGAGACCAACTCCAAATATTTTTGGAGGACCTTGACTAAAACTAGTGTCAGTGGGGTTCTCGGGATTATAAAAAACTTTAATAGTATTTCCGATTTTAGGTTCTATAAGATACTCTTTCTTTTTAGAGTCAGAATATTCTTTGTCGTTGACTGTATATTTAAAATCAATTGTGCAACTATATTTGGTAATCTCATTGATTATAATTGGTAAACACTTGTTATCTGTTATCACACCATCGACTTGTTTACTATACTTCTCTTTTCGTACCATAAGAAAACCACCCGAAGAACAACACGATAACGCAATTACGACTGCGAACAGGAGTCGAACAAATGCAATCGTCTGACCAATTTTATTGCCAGTGTTGATAACACCCATATACTATAAAAGTACGAATTTAATTTACAGATTCCTAATAGTACCGGTATTTGCTTTCATAAAAATAACTTCATCACACTGGCCACCTTTCATCACCATCTCCACCTCTCCACACACAGTTCCAGGTTGCTTGAAACGATCACACGCAACCTGGGTTCTAGTTGTTATATCCATGTTCTGACTATAGCCAATAAATGTCCGATCAACGATACCATCTTTATCCAAAGCCTCAACCGTAGCTTTCCAACAATAACTCCCAAATTCCCACTGTTTCGTGTCACTCACAGGTGGGGGTGGGGTATCGAGAAGGGATGACCTATTCGGTCTCTTCTTTCGCGCGTTTGGGACAAGGGGAGCAAACAAAAACTTAACAAGAGTGGCCATTACTAGTGTTATGTTTTGGGTTTTTAAGTTTCTAAAAAAGTTATCACTTTCGGTACTACTACACTTCAACTTATAAATATTTTTTAAAACAACTCTATAAGAACTTTCCATCTATGAATAAATAAAAGTTGGGAATGACTATTTTTTATTTGCATATTATGATGGCAAAACAAATAAGTTTATCGGAAGATATCAAACAAAACAAGAAGCGATAGATGCGAGAAATCAGTATTTAGAAGACCCCGAAAATTTCATCACACAGAAACAAAGAGTATCACCCGGGGGAGGTGGAATTTCGTATAAGTCTAAACGCAATAAATGGCAAGTTTCACCGTGGATCGACGGAAAAAATGTATATTTAGGACAATACAAAACGGAAGAGGAGGCTCGGGAAGTACTCACCAAGTTTAGAGAAAAAGATACGATTTTAGAATGAGGAAAACTCACACTAAAAACGTTCCTAAAGAGATTTGAACTCTTGACCTATGCATTTCTGACACTTATACGATTTTTATTTCGCAAAATTACAAGACTAAATAAGCTGTAACAGTGCATCGCTCTGGGCCGGGCTGAGCTATAGGAACTTAGTCTGTAAAAATTACAAACTAAAACTGCGCTATTGATATACGGCGCTGGGTTCCTTCTTAGGTGAATCGAACACCTGACCGAATGGGCTTTGTCATCAATTACGATGAAAGATAATTGCAATTACAACCATTCGCTCTACCAACTGAGCTAAAGAAGGGATATACGAGCTCCCACCAAGACTTGAACTTGGGGTGGTGGATTCAAAGTCCACAGTGTTATCCAACTACACCATAAGAGCTGGAGTGGCTCCTTCCTCCCCCACTATATCTATATTATGAGTCTTTCCTTTAACCCCGTTTATGAGCTTCATACTCACGAGAGAAACAGAGAACAAACCAGCACTCGTATTGGCAACAATCATAGGCACTACGTTGAAATAAATTGAATACACCAACCCCAACGAACTTGCCAAAACATTGAGACCTAAGAATGTATAGTTGATCGCATCAGTATCTTTAGTTCTATACACGTGAACAATTTGGGGGACAAACATGACCGCGATGAGTATAGAACTTACCAGTCCGATGTTATCGATGATGGCATCCATTTACATAATACTATTTTCTAAGGTTTAAGTAGGTATGATAGCGTTCATCATTTTGATCCTTTTATGTATTTGGGTGTTGATTAGAATTGATCAGAGAAAAAATACCAGTACATACGATTACAAGTGTTTTTTACTCACCATGAAAAATCAAAAGGAGAGGCAAGAGCGTTTTTTTAAGAGTCACAAAGAACAAATTCCCTTGGAAGTTATCATTGGACCTGATACACGTATTGTAAAAGTTGCTCGAGAGTATGAAGATCAAATAGAAGAGGAGCACTTTGAAAAAGCTCTAGAGATGCATTACAATCCTATAGTGAAAAGACCCGACATCACACATTTCAATATGGGTGCAATCGGATGTTTCTTCGGACACATGGAATTTTACCAGAGATGTTTCGACCAGGGTCTAAAGTATGCAGTTATTTTCGAAGATAATGTCATCATAAAATCAGATCAAATCTATGATCAAATACAATCTGTGATCGATGAGAAAGGGGATGACTTTGAGATGTGTTTCTTCCACTGTCTCTCAAGACTTCCTGATAAAAAGGAGGGAACTTTGGAGAAGGTTAAGTGGATCTCGAGTACGAAGTGTTACCTCATCAATGTTGAGAATATGAAAGAATATAAACGATACTTCTTACCTATGGATAACCATATTGATATGAAACATGAGGACCTGATAGCGAAGGGTGCTCGGATCTATTACAAAGATTTACGAGAGTCTATGTTGATCGATAGAACGCATAGAAGTTTGATCGGACACAGTGATCACGGAAACAAGAAGTTCTTTTCTAGGCAGTATCCGAATGCAAGACCAGATGACTTGAAGTGGGGGTACTAATTCCATGGAATATCTTGAGGTCTGTAACGACATGAAACTTTTAGAAAGTCTACAAAGTATTCAAGATCTTCCGGTGTATCGATGACATTCAATATATCCCCAACATATGCGTTATAGGCTTGATGTTTTCCTGTGTGTACCAATCTTTCTTCTCTGAGATGAAGTACACATTTTCCATGACGTGTCGGTAAAACGACGAGGTTAGAACTCGCGTGTATATCATACTCAAATTTCTGAACCGTTGGGTGTTTTGCATACTGTTTAGGTATGATATGATGATCTTCAACCAAACCCTTATTATGGAGACCCCATCGGATTTTAAATGTCTTCCGTGCGGCCGATCCGTACCGCATCCCCTATTTATATGTACAATCATTTTTAGAATTGGGATACAATTCTAAAAATGCTCTAAGCGGGTCTCGATCCCGCGACTTTGACGTTATAAGCATCACACTCTAACCAACTGAGTTACTAGAGCACTGCATACAGACTGATTACCAGTCTTATCGTATAACGGTGAGACATATTATTTACTTGTTAAATCTTTAAGCGGTCTTAGCGCGTGTGTTGGGAACCATTGAACCGAGAATGGAGACAAGCTCACCGATGAGAATACCCTGCTGCGCCATGACTAACACCTTAGCCCGATCGCTCTTAGGTCCGAAGTCACCATAACCCACCGTACTCATGGTGGTGAACGCAAAATAATATGGGTCGACTGGGCTTTCGAAGCCGAACTCCTTGGGATCCATACGACTGTAAAGAAGTCCGAAGGCTAGCGTGATTGTTGCTAAAAACATAAAATTGTTCAGAGGTGAAAGACCCATTTGTAATATATTATTACACTGAGATTTTTTCTATTGAATCCATCCGCCCTATATCATTACTCCTCCTTCTATTTGAATTCACGGTACTAAAAGCCCCCAGCCATCTGGAAACGGTGCGTCGAGAACCAGTGAGTGATACAGCATCGTCATTTACAATAATACTTAGACCGTTGCATACATCGGGTTTATTCTCTTTATCGGGGAACTGGACCAAGAAAGCTTGAATAGTAATAGCTGGTATATCTGGTGAATCGTCGAGAAGTTTGTCGTAATCTTCCCTACATTTCATGATGAATTCAACCACGTTATCACGGTGTTTAACATCAAGAGAAAGTTCCATGTCAATACTTCTATAGAGTTTAGACCATTGTATACACTGCGCGGAGTGTGATTCCGAGAGTGAAAGACTCTGACTAAATTTACTAATAGACGTAAGTATTCCCGCCAAAACATTTAGAAATGCGAAAAAATACTGGATAATCATAATTTTATTTTTTGTGTCGTCTGATACCCCATCGTTTCCACTCGGATTTAACACAGCGAAACCACCAACACCTGTTATACTCGCTATAACTATACTCGGGTAGGCTAACCAGTCGTTCTGTTTCTTATAGAATAGGCGTGCGTGATTGTGCAACCAACGGTATCCGGCCGCCTTTTCCGCCCATTTTATAAGCAACTTTTCTTGTTTTTCACACCATTCACATTGTTCGTCTTGTTTAACACTCATATGGTCTATTAATAGCCTGGAAGATAATTCTCAAGTTCTGGTTCCATTTCTGATACCCACCACTTTTTTTTCACTGAGTCCCATTTTGCACCCAATGATTTAACGCGATCTTTATCACTAAAGGGAACATTCAAATAAATACATTCTTTCACTGGTGTATTCATATATTTCTCAGCTTCTGGTCGAGTTTTAAAAGACTTGTAGACCGCACCTGGATACTCATCAATTTGTGTTTTAGCCTCACCCCATGTGATGTAAATACCGGGAATGTGTCCTCGAACGACACTGTAAAACTTTACAGCTGTTCCACCTGCAGCTTCGTAAGCTAATGTATCAACTTCTTCATTTTTAGGATCTCCATTGTGTGCTTTTACCCATTTCCATTCTACAACTTTCAATTTATTACGCACTTCATCTATATCAATCCACAGCTCTTTATTTTTTACAGGTGTACCTGTGGAAGTTATCCAGTCGTTCTTTTTCCAGTTTATAATCCATGAAGTGATACCATTCTTCACATATTGACTATCCGTGAATATACACACTTCTTGAATATCCCTCTTCAAACATTCCTCGAGGGCTTTGAAAATAGCAGTCATCTCCATTGCATTATTGGTGGTATCAGGCTGTTTACCAGATAGTTTAAAGTCATCACTAACCACACCCCAGCCACCACGTCCAGGATTTCCGAGACAACTTCCATCAGTGTAAATTTCATACATAGTTACTTATTGGTTTTATCCTTATACTCTGAAGCTTTCTTAGGTGTTTTACATATGACATCACCACAATGATCCCTATTCTGATACACAGAGTTTATGGACGTTGCTACCTCACTACAAGATTTTAGGGACCAGCGTCCTAACATAGGTTTTTCCACTTTAACGAAAAGTTCAAAGACTTTCTTGAACATTATCTATATTGGGAGGGATGTATTTAAGTGGCTTATCAGGTTTGAAAAAATTATTAAAGGGGCACCCTTCACAACGTCTGTGACGTATCGCACATGTGAGTGTGTCGGGTTTCGCGATACAAGGTTTTTTCCGTTGTCGATAGGTTCGTCGTCGTTTAATAGCATAAATAAGGATTGGGGTTTGACACAGAGCTAACATGTTTAATTAATGTGGTTACTCTTTATGAGGTT
>Ga0208413_1001308_pt1 | contig 16142 bp, 18 predicted proteins | sample AntAceMetag02UKD_FD_184761 | JGI IMG/M metagenome (GOLD analysis project Ga0208413, IMG submission 184761) | Saline lake microbial communities from Ace Lake, Antarctica - Antarctic Ace Lake Metagenome 02UKD (SPAdes) (version 2) | ecosystem: Environmental > Aquatic > Non-marine Saline and... | reverse complement strand
TGACTGTTGGTACATTGAAAAATACGACAATGAAGGTACCATGATTGATGTAGTTAACAAAAATGGTGAATCCATGTTAAATAAGATCGCCGACGATGTTTGGAATGACAAGTGGGATATGGAAAATACCAGACTTGCACGAGAAGCAGGCAAGATATTCGAATTTAAGGATGGAAAACTAGTAGCTAAAAAGAAGTGGGGTGGAGGACCTGGGGGACCAGCCTTCGAAGTTGGAGACGTTATAAAACCAACCGATTTTCCATCAAGTATGTATTTCGTAGGACTTTTCATCGCTATGAAAATGGCAAACGTTGAAAAACCTAATAAAATTACCGTGAATATCAAAAACGCGAAAGTTGTATTTGATAAGATAAAGATCGCTCGTGGGGAATCCGTGGCTGTGCCATCACCGAGTGAGCCACCCGTGAGGGAGCCACCCGCGATATCAGAGGCTGAACCGGAGACTGTGCTATCAGAGGTGGAAAAGGCTGAACGAGATGCCGCGGTTCGGGCGGGAAATACAGTTTAATTTACTTTTAAGCTAAATTCGAGAATGTCTCTATAGGACTTATCATCGACGACCGCATCCATCTCCTGACCAGACATCGAGATAGATTCGGTACTTCCAAGGTCTTCCGTCTCAAAGTGTAATATACAATAGAACGATGAATTCGTCCGACTCGCGATTCTATCGATCGTACCTAAATCGTAGGTCTCGATATCGATGTACCGTTTTATCTGCTCGGGGGTTCGTATTTTTACATTGGACTTACTTTCGAATTTCTGTTTCCCTTTGGACATGTCGAAGCACGGCCACACCCCATGCCTCGATCTAAATGATGATACATAGTCTACACAGTCTCGAGCCTTTCCCTTGTCGGAAAAACAGATGAACCTCGACTTCTGTGATGGGTCCACTAAACTCAAGTAGGTTCCGTTCACGTTTAATTTTACAAAGTGGAACTCCATTTACTTATATTAAGGAAAAAACTTTAAATAGTATATATATGAACTTCCCAAAGACCCCTGGTCAATGTAAATATATGCTCGCCCTCAGGTCTCCTAAACCTATTGTGGTGGGAACTGGACCGGCGGGCTCGGGAAAAACAATGTTGGCGTGTCAGATTGCTCTCGAACACGTACAAAAACAACAACGTCCTAAGATTGTTCTAACTCGACCTATTGTCGCTGCCGATGAGGATATGGGATACCTCCCGGGAGACATGGATCAGAAGATGGAACCATGGATAAAACCAATGTTTGATATTTTTGAGCAGTACTTTTCGTATAATCAGATCGAACGACTCGTTAAAATAGAACCACTTGGATATATGAGGGGTCGAACATTCACTGATACACTTATAATCGCCGATGAGATGCAAAACGCCACCCCTAATCAAATGAAGATGCTCTTGACCCGAGTCGGCGAGGGTACAAAACTCATCGTGACTGGTGACTTGGAACAATCAGATCTTGGACCTGAAAACGGTCTCGCGGATCTCATCTATAACATGCAGTGTCAAGATCTTGAGTATATCGTACATGTAGAAATGGAAGATGAAGATATCGTTCGACACCCAGCAGTTAAAGAAGTGCTCAGTATCTTGAACAAATGAGAGTCATCCTCGCTCTTCCCGGGCGTACATTCTCTGGAACGTTCCTCATGAACTGGTCACAGACCCTGATGACTCTCACAAAGAAGGGGTACGATTTCGTCGTGACCAATGAGTTCTCAAGTTTTGTTCCCTTTTCACGAATGAAGACGCTCGGTCTTGACGTTTTGAGAGGTGCCGACCAAAAACCATTCGGTGGTGAAGTTGAATATGATGTATGGCTCACCATCGATTCTGATATTGTCTTTACACCCGAACAAGTCATAGAACTTCTCGAAGATACCAAGACATACCCAGTCGTTTCAGGTTTATATCGAATGCAGGATATGAAACATTATGCGTGTGTGAAAGACTGGGACTTGGAGTGTTTCAAAAAAACTGGTTCGTTCCAATTCATGAAGGTTGGGGAACCCGAGAAAGAAGAAAAATATATTCCAGTGGCATATAATGGTATGGGTTTCTTCGCGTGTCGCAAAGAAGTCTTGGAGAAGATGACGTATCCATACTTTAGCCACCCTCTCATCGAGATTGAAGCTGAAGATGGGAAACTCTTACGGGATATGTGTTCCGAAGATGTCGCATTTTGTAAGAATATCAATGCTGCTGGTTTTGATGTAATCGTGAATACGACCCTCCGTGTCGGGCACGAGAAAACTCTCGTAATCTAATTCTCTGAATATCATTATTGATGTGTCTAAGATTCGTTTCTGTGCGAGCCATCCGTTCATCCATTATTTTCTTTTCCTTTCTTGTTTTTTCATACCAATCTATCATCTCATAGATTTCCTGATCGATTTTAACGTATCGCTCGGCAAGTTTATAATCTGTAGGAAGTTCCTGAAGATCGGCGGCGATCTCATCCGATCGAACGATGAGGTCTTGACACGCATCTTTGAACTCTTCCATGTTATTCATGGATAAGATTATTTAAAATTCTTAAAGCCTCTTTAGTGTCGATTTCCCACCAAGTTCCATGAAACACTTTTTGTAAAAAATGTGGAACATTTGTATGGTCTATGGAAATTTCTTTCGATGGTAATACGATCCACGAATCATCTCTGAGTGTAGAGAGGACACCCCCATCATGAGATATGACAGGCTTTCCAAAATACTTTGCTTCGAGCATTGGTAGACCCACACCCTCACCACGTGTAAACGAAATGACATAATCACATATGTTATAGAGACCCGCCATCTCATCGTGACTCATACGTTTTGTGATGTACTTTATGTTTTTGGATTCGGGTAAGTTATCAAGTTTGTTTGTTTTGACAATGAGCTTGTGTTCACTTCCTTCAAGAAGGTCCTTGAAAGTTTCGGAAAGTTTCATGAGATTTTTGCGAATATCGTTTGTCCCAATGTAGAGGAAAACTTTTTTATTCTTTTGTTCACTCTTCTTGATAACTCGTGATTTTGTTTGAATAAGCGGTGAAGTGTACCAATTAAGAGCTTCACACTTCACACCATGACGAATCAAGATGTTCTTAAGATAGTCATAAGGAACAATAACTTTGTCAAACAATTTCATGTTCTCGATGATATCTGGGTGAACATCACTCGTTTCAAACATTGTGAAGAGTTGTTTTCGCTTTTCAGGTAGTTCTTCGATCCACTTTGGCCACATGGGATACGTCTCGATGAGTTCTGATATAGTAATCAAGTCTGGTGTATTGTCATCATAAAGACCAAGATCTTGTTTTAGGAAGAAACGACCAACAATCTTACCAAACTTCATTTAATTGAATAATCATTTTTCTTTTAAGTCATGGGAATGCCAGGTAATTATCCCAATCCAACAATCTTCTACATCTATATCGAATACTCCGTTGGAAGTTTTAATCATTTATGATAAACTGAATCACATCAATAAGTCGTATAGCCCACCCTTCGGTGTTTTGAAATCCCCATCTTTAGTCCAGCGACTTTCCTGTTTCTCGATGGATTTGATGTGCCAGAGAGCAAGTTTTGGATCGGCTTGTAACCCGACAACCTTATCCGTCCCTGTAAGTTTCGTATGCAGTTCATTCGTCCATTTGATGTGATCACATTTCTTATAGATCCGTGTCTGATAATCTGGCCAATTGATGAACCCGACCTCATTCACTTTGAATTTTGATTGTTCTATAAATTCTTGTGTAGCACCCGGGTGGATGTTAATTCGGGGTATCGCGATGATTTCCGCACCAGACTCCTCAATAATCTTTTTTACCGATTTTATGAGCGTTTCTTGTGGCATTTCATCCGCATCTACACCGAATATATACTCTCCAGTTGCCTTTTCGATATGAAATTGTGCGTTGGTATGAAATTCATCGAATGGGCGCTTGAATATATTGATACGATCCTTAAAAGTATCCAGAACGCTTTCAACTTTATCAGTCACATTGTTTGAATCTGCGACGACATTGATTTCATCTTCTTCATCGATTGTTTTACTCAAAAAGCTAAGAAGGGAGTAAAGTTCCCTTGATTCATTACACACTTGGATGGTATAAGTAAGCTTCATTCTACTGATTTAAAGATGGTACCCTTTAACGTAGTAAATGAAAGTATCAGACTTCATCACAAACTTCCTGGTCGAGAAGAATGTGACGAAATGTTTTTCAGTGACTGGTGGTTTCGCGATGCATTTCAACGATTCTTTTGGTCAGAAAATGGATGTTACTTATACCCATGGAGAACAACCCGCGGGGTACGCAGCCCTCGGATGGTCATCCTATGAACACAATCCAAGTGTGTGTTGTGTAACATCTGGATGTGGTGCGACGAACGCGGTAACTCCATGTCTCATCGCGTACCAAGATAGCGTTCCAGTCTTTTTCATCAGTGGTCAAGTACATCGAGATGATAACATTCGTTCAAGGGGTGGTAAAATTAGGGGCTACTTTGGCTCAGATTGCGACATCATAGAGTCGGTCAAAGGTATGACGAAGTGTGCCATCGAACTCATCGACCCATCTCAAACACTTACGGTACTCCAAGAGTGTTACTATAATCTGACAAATGGTCGTTTGGGCCCCGTATGGCTTTCTGTACCGGTTGATGTTCAGTCGATGGAAGTTCCAGAGACACCCGAAGAATGGAAGGTTCCACAAGAAGTCTCGATGACTTCGCTCCCACAAGAGTTCCTAGATGTTTGGTCGGTGGCAGAAAGACCGATCATTTTAGCAGGTAATGGTATCCACCTCTCGAAGACGAAAGAAAAATTCAGAACCTTCATCGACAAACATACCATTCCGTATGTCGTGAGTTTTTTTGGGAGTGACCTCGGTGATGACTATACAGGTAAAACAGGACTCATTGGAAATAGGGCGGGAAATTTTGCCATCCAAAACGCAGACCTTGTATTATGTTTAGGTTCCAGAATGTGTAAGAGTATCACTGGGTACAAGAGGGATCTTTTCGCGAGAGAAGCCAAAGTCGTTTATCTTGACATAGATGAAAGTGAATTTATTGAAGATAAGAAACTTGATATCAAACTTCAAATGAATCTTAAAACTTTTTTTGATTTGGAATTACCTACATTAAAAATGAATACTACTTGGATTCAAAAGAATAAGGAGTGGAAAGAGTTATGGTCTGAAGAGATGCCCGAAAAAAATGGGGAACTCGTGTGTCCATACAGACACTTGAATACATTTTTCAAAGAAAAGGATGGGAACTCCATCGTTACCATGTCCTCCGGTTCAATCTATTGTGTAGGTTGGCACATGTACCGCTACAAAGTTGGTGATCGGTTCATCACGAGTGGTCATGGTGATATGGGCTACGAAATTGCGAGTGCGATGGGTGCGTCATTTCATGGTAAGAGAACATGGGTGATCGTCGGTGATGGGTCGTTTCAGTATAATATCCAGGATTTACAAACCCTGAAACATTCCAAGTTACCCGTGACCATTCTTGTATTCAATAACGGTGGATACGGCGCAATAAAAATTACACAAGATGCGGTTTTTAAACGAGAATACGGTACGAGTAGTTCGAGTGACCTTACATTCTGTAACATCGAGAAGGTTACGAAAGCATATGACATTCCATATTACAAGGTGGAGCGCGATGATGACATTGGATATCTCGAGCACTCTAAAGGACCCATGGTCGTTGAAATTGTATGTAACACTCAAGGTAGGTATCCACGTCTTTCCAATAAACCTCAATCAGATGGAACATTTAAAAACATGCCATACGAGGAAATGGCACCATTCCTGGATGATGAAACTCTGGAAAAGCATATGTTTGTTACCAGGATTTAAAGAGTTGAATCCTGTATGATATATGACTTTCGTGGACAGGGAAAACGAACCAGCCAACGTAGATTACGAAGCCGAAGAACAGTTTTTGGTTCGAAAATACATACCAAGGGATGCGAGTGTATTGGAACTCGGTGCACGATATGGAACTGTTTCTTGTGTCATTTCAGAAGTCCTCGAGGACCCAACGCGACACGTCGCAGTTGAACCCGATCATTCAGTAATTGAAGCTCTTACAAAAAATCGAGATACCAATGGTGGTAAATTTCATATTTTTGAAGGGGTCGTTTCTAATAAGGGGTATGAGCTGGCTTTTATTGACCCCAAATTTGACCTACACGAATATGGAACATATACAAAGGAATCCGACACACCAACCATTAAGAATGTATCACTCGAAAAACTTTCTGATATGTACAATTTAAAATTTGATTGTGTAGTCGCAGACTGCGAAGGTTTCTTCTGTGACTTTATCGAAGAGAACACAGAAGCGATAAAAAATATGCGAGTCATCATCTACGAACAAGATGGAATTCCATGGCCAGAGTACGCAAAGAAGTACGAAACGGTAGATGAAACATTAACCTCTTATGGTTTTAAACGAATACACACGATACCTCACCCAAAATATGAAAATAATCCACACTTTCACAATGTATGGGTTAAAGAGTTGAACAAATAAATTTACAATGAAGTTTATAACGTATTGTAGATCCTGTAGTTCTAATACATGTACTACAAGACCTGCCATTTTAGCACCCTTTATAGTCGATCGACTATTTGACATGAAACCAAAAACCACAACAAGTCTATATGGAATACCAAATCAAGTCAATTATTTTCCATGTAAAACGTTGGAGTGTGAGAATTGTGGGTTTGTAGGTGTGAATATTTTGTTTGATGAGGATGAAATGTCTAAATTGTATTACGGATACAGGGATGAAACGTATAATACTTTAAGACTGTCATACGAACCGACGTATAAGAACCACGTGTTTAATGAACGTCACGTCTATGTAGATGAAGTTTCACAAACGTTTATCGAACAGAACGTATCAAATGTCGAAACCCTCATAGATTTTGGTGGCTACGACGGTCTCAATACACCCAAAATAGGTTCTCAGAGGTATGTCTATGATATATGTGATGTCAAGTCAGAAGTTCCGATTACGGATACACTTTTCAACTGCGATCTTATAACATGTATGCATGTTCTAGAACACGTTCCAGATCCAAACGTGATTATCAACGAAATTAAGGGATCCGCACAGTATTATTATTTTGAAGTACCGAAAGAGGGTAGTAAGGAGTTTTGGCACGAACATATCAATTGTTTTACGATGGATAGTTTTTCCCATTTACTCTCGAGATACTTTAGAATAATAGCAAAGAAGGAAGACAAATTTTTACATGTATTGTGTGAGGACATCAGATGAATAGAAATGATGTTTTTCGTGTTGTACAATCTTATTAAATACCTCATATACATTTTCGATAGACACATTATCATGTTTCTCAATTACTTCAATCGCGTAATTGACATGCATCGACATCATACCAGAAAGAAGGTAAGGAATACCCGACTTTTTATACGACTCTACCCATTTGTCGGCATAAATGAGGGACGGAAGAAGTTTGTAAGCACCCTTATTTTCCATGTGGGCGAGAACGTATTCTGATATCGCATTTCCGGAACCACGACCAAAACCACCGAATGTAACATCTACAATATCCGCACCATTATATAGTGCGTCGATCGCCTTTACCGACGCATTCTTGAGGTTATCGTGTGCGTGGAATCCGACTGACCCATTGAAATATTTCCTCACGGTATCAATAATGGAACGCATCTTATAGATACCAAGAGTACCGTACGTATCCGCGAGGTAGAAGTACTCAATTGGGGCATCATTGATAATTTCACACGTTTGTTGAATCTGTTCATCACTCATTTTATCGACACGTCCAATATTTATACTGACTTCGTAGCCAAGTTCTTTCAGTTTTTTACACATCTCAACTGTATCAATGATAAGTTCAGTATCTAACTTGGAATCATCCTTGTCTTTACAGTGGTACGCAATCAATACTCTGACCATAGAAATTAGGGATTCCGATTTGGGTACAAAGTCATCGATCGTGAAAGTTCCCATCTGCGCCATGAGAGCCAGCTTACACTCCGGTACGACTATATCACCGAACGTTTCATTTACTAATGTTTCTGGTGTATAAAACCATGGACCATTTATATGATCCTTTCGTCTGAATCCCAATTCGCAATACTCGATACCACACGCCTTTACAGCGTTGTAACACTCTCGAGCATGCTCCTTTGTGAAGTACCAATTATTTACATATCCACCATCTCTCATAGAACAGTCGAACAACTTCATTTGGTTGATGTCTCACCTATCCTTTATATAACTCTCCCCGTATTCTGTTGTATCTAAAATCTCATACGTCGCACCAAACTTTTCTGCCCACTGAGAAAGTAAGAGCTTCTTAGGATACACTAAATTACAAAATGTAGGCATTGGACATTTAGAGACTACGTATTCTGTAACGACAGCCTTAACATCTTCTACATCCATGAAGTCAAAATAGCGATCCTTTTCGATTAGTACGTGTCCATCGCGCTTACATACTGCACTAAACCGCGTTGGAAGTTCTCCCGGTCCATAACATCCCCATATACGGAGTGAATATACATTTGGTAACGTATCTATGCGATGATCGATGAGCCACTTAGACATTCCGTATGGATCTGGGGGTGGATTTCCACGGAGGGCCGCACCACTCGAAAAATAAAGTATTTTCCCCTTGAATGCGGACACAACATTCTCAAACATCAAAAGATTTTTATAAAACACTTCACCTGTGTCCTCCATTAAACGACTACCTCCTACGACCCCGCAGTGTACGACCGTATCATACACATGTTCCTTGAAATATAGTTTAACAGCTTCGGGGTCTGTCAGGTCTAGGTCTTGTCTCGTGACACCAGTCCAGTCTGTATCACGAAGTACATTCTTACCAATAAACCCACCGGCACCTAAGACACACACTCTTCGCATTTATTTAGAGACGACGCACAACTTTAAATTAATATGTTATTTCTCATCGATCTTGATGGAACACTTCTCGATACCGATCATTTACATTATCAGGCGTGGGCTAATGTATTGAACAGTAGTTGTGACCACATTGAACATATTGTCACGACCCATGGAATCAATTATATACTCGAAGACTTTCCAGATCCCGCATACATGCGAAGACGGAAGATTCGAGAAATGTTACATTTTGAAAATATTAAGCTCATGAAACACGCAGATAGTTTCATCAATTTTATTTTGGAAAATGATATAGAGCATGTTGTTGTGACAAATACTGATCGAAAGGTTGTCGAACATTTTAAACGACAAGTTCCTATCCTCAATAAATTGAAAAGATGGATTGTTCGCGAAGACTATGAAAACCCAAAACCCGACCCAGAATGTTATCGTCTAGCACTGGGCGACCGTGATGACATCGTATTTGGTTTTGAAAATTCGAAGGAAGGTCTTGAAGCGCTCTCGAAAGTTACGAGTAATATATTCCACATTCATCCTAAAACTGATTACTTAAAAGTTATAGAACAACTTAAAATACAATGCCCAAAAAGGTTTGGTATGCCCCTAACAAATTTGAATCCTATGGAGAGGAAGAGATTAAGGCGGTTGAGAATTGCCTTCGCGATGGCTGGCTCGCTGGCTTTGGTGACCGCACGGTGGAGTTTGAGGAAAGAGTAGCGGAACTCTTCGGTAAGCAACACGGTCTTTTTGTAAATTCAGGAAGTAGTGCGATCCTCCTCGGTCTATGTGCCCTAGATCTTCCCAAGGGGACTGAAGTCGTGACACCTGCGTGCGGATTCGCCACGACTGTCGCCCCTCTCATGCAACTCGGTCTCAAACCGGTGTTCTGTGATGTTGGTATAGATTCGTACGTCCCGACCGTTGATGACCTCAAGAAGGTTGTCACACCGGAAACGAAGTGTCTCCTTCTCCCTAATCTCATCGGTAACGTTCCCGACTGGGAGGCCATTCGTGAAGCGTTTCCCGATCTCATTCTCTTTGAAGATTCTGCCGATACCATCACTAAGACCGAATGTACGGACATCAGCACCACGAGTTTCTATGCGAGTCATGTCATCACTGCCGGTGGAGTCGGTGGTATGGTCATGTTTAATGCCGATGAACATCTCAAGAGAGCCCTCATGTTCCGTGATTGGGGACGTATCGGAGACAATATCGAAGAACCCAGTGAGCGTTTTAACCACTCAGTCGATGGTATTCCGTATGACTGGAAGTTCCTTTACGGTGTCGCAGGATACCATATGAAAGCTTGTGAGATGAATGCCGCATTTGGTCTCGTACAACTCGATAAATTAGATGGGTTTTTACGTACGAGGCGTCAAAACGTCGAGAGGTACCTCGAGAATCTCAAGGACACTCCGTACTATACACTCCCCGATGATTCCATGACTCCCAACTGGCTCGCCATTCCTCTTCAGTGTCCGGACCGTCTCGAACTCCTAAAGTTTCTCGAAAAGAATGATGTTCAAACACGTGTCACATTCGCGGGGAACATCACAAGACATCCAGCGTTTAGGGAGTATCTCGATGTGTTTGAAAATGCTGACCGTATTATGAAGGATGGATTCCTACTTGGTGCACACCACGGTATGACGATAGATGATGTGGACCGTGTGTGTGAATTGCTTAAAAAATTTGCCAAATATAAACTAAAAGGAAGATGTTGTCTAATGTGATGGTCACCGGTGGTTGTGGCTTCATCGCATCTAATTTCCTAAACATCATGAAGAAGAGATATCCCGAAACACATTTTGTAAATATCGATAAACTCGATTATTGCTCAAATGTCGAAAACGTCGAACCCGGTGTCGCCACCCTTATAAAGGGTAATGTCGGAAACGCCGAACTCATCGAAAATGCTATTAAAATGTATAAATTTGATGCGGTGTTCCACTTTGCGGCTCAAAGTCATGTCGATAATTCATTCGAAAATGCCCTCTCCTTCACGATGGATAATACACATGCGACACATGTGCTGATCGAAGCGTGTCGCCACTTTCTCCCAAATGTAGAATTCGTTCATTTTAGTACGGATGAGGTCTATGGCGAATCCAAAACGGATGTCCCATTTACAGAAGATGAGGGTGTCCTTCGCCCCACAAACCCCTATTCTGCCTCCAAAGCCGCCGCTGAAATGATTGTTCGATCATACGTTGAATCATTCGGTATGAATATCAAGGTCATTCGGTGTAACAACGTCTATGGACCCAAACAGTACCCCGAAAAACTCATTCCAAAGTTCAAGAGACTTTTAAAGGATGGTAAGAAATGTACCATCCACGGTCAAAATTGTGCGAACGTAAAGCGCGCATTCATGCATGTAGAGGATGTCGTGGATGCCGTCGAAACTGTATGGAAAAAGGGTATCCCGGGAGAAGTCTATAACATCGCATCTGATGACGAACTCAGTGTCATGGAAGTGACGAAACTCATCATCGAAACATTGTTGGATACAACTGATTATGACAAATGGATCATGTATGTAGAGGACCGTCCGTTCAATGATAAGAGATACTATATCTGTGCCAATAAACTGAAGTTATTAGGATGGTACCAAAAAAAGACCAGGAAAGATCTCATAAATTTTCTCAAGGTATAATAAATGAATAACAATAGTGCTATGAATAACACCGCGAGTACGACCAACAATATGGCGAATAAGACCAATGGAGTTGGTAAGAAAATATCTCAAATTGGTAACATCGCGAAGAACATCGGTAACACTCGTGAAACCCTCGACATATCCTGGAACACCATCGGTATCATTACCCTCCTCGGTGTCATGTACATGGTCGCGGCATCGATCGGTATCAATGTCTTCTCTAAGTGTGAGAAGTTTAAGGGTAAGAAGATGCAAGAGAACCTCAACAAGATTCTCGTCGCCACTTTAGGTATCGCACTCGCCATTCCATTCACCCTCGCCATGACCAAAATGTTCAGTAACGAGATGCCCGTTTTCGTGCTCATCTATGCTATCATGGGTATCATTGGTAGCTCTATAGCCCTCAACTGGACCGTGAATTGTGATGGTACTAAAAAGGAATCTACCACCACCATCGGTGTGAGTCTCGCATCCTTCATCGCCATGCTGCTATTCGGTGTATATTTAATCGCTCCCATGGGTAAGGGTAACGTCGAATGAAACCGATTGTTCTAAATGTATATATTCTCATGATGTTCTTGGCCTACGTGATGCGTAGAGCAGGGACATTTTCGATGGAAGAAAAGGTTAAAATGATCGAATTTATAGGTTACATGGCACTCAACCCGAACAATGCAAACCTACCAATTTTATCGGTACTGAAGTTCTCGGCTGTGAAGAGAGACGCGAGTGCTACTGTCGTCACAACACCAGTCGCTGCGACGGCATACACAGGATCCTCAATCTGCTGAATGACATTTTCACCCGTCATCATCCAGTTTAGAGAACACCCTGCATAGCGCCACGAGTAGAGCGCTTAGTATTAAACTTAGTTTCGTAACGCTTGTAGTAGGAAGGCTTTACAGGGGTACCGATTTACTTGGTATCTTTCTCCTTAAGTAAGATCCGGTTGAGAATATATAGTTGAACTATAATACTCGATGACGTGTAAAGTGTTGTCATGTTGAGTCCATATTTCCGGTACTGATACACGAACCATAAACAACTCGTGGTTATACCCACGAGTACGAGGTTTTTCGTATTTATATCAATATCATCTATTCGACGCACCTGGTCGTACATTTGAATAAGACCCAGACCCATCGCGAGACTGGATATAATCTCGTCCATTTATAATATATACAGAATATAAATGGACGTACTCTTACAAAAATTTGCCGGTAAGATTGATGCCCACAGTCTCGTAAAGACGATCGAAGAACTCAAGACCGAATACATCGACGACGGTCTCACGAAGGAGGACATCCCCCCAATCCTGGGTCGTCTCATGATGGAATCGCAGAAGTTCAAGAAACTCCCTGGTCCTCAGAAGAAGAAATTGGTCATCGGGGTACTGTTCCACCTGATTGAACAGATCGACGAAGGTGAAAAGGATTCAGAATTCGAGATTGTTCTCAAATCCATCGTACCCCCAATGGTGGATAGTTTTGCCACGATGCTCAAAACCAAAAAAATGTGCCTTTCATGCTTCGCTTAAGGTTTTACACTGTATGTAACGTAGAATGAGATTTCCTTCACTGGAGGTTATGGTTCAGTATGGAATCTATACGGTAAAAGAACTCGAACGATTCGCAAAGGGACTCACCCCAAAACGAAATATTAACGTCCTAAGTGAATGTACAATTTGTGATTTCGTATACGATGGAAAGTGTTGTTCAAATTGCTACCCATGAAATACTGCACGGTAACAAGTTATATGTCTCGGGGACCTGTTACCGTTAGCAATAATCATATGTGCGCCGAGCGGCAACTCATACGGCAGTTGTATAGAACATGTTTACAAAAGGGGTACAAACCCCATCAATTTACCGAATGGTTACACAGGAAACACGGAAAAATGGTGATAGAGCGCAAAACTATACATGGAGACGCTATATCCTTACCATGTGTCTTATGTAGAAAAGTCATAGAGAGGTTCAACATATGTTGGGCCGCACACGATGGCAAAGAGTGGGTACATAGTACAAAATCAGACCATGTTCCCCGATCATTACCAACTACTAAACAGAAGAGAAATTTAGGGTTTGGATGTAATGACCAAACCTAATGCTGACTCCAAGTTGTTGTGACTTCGTTGTAGTGGTTTAGTTCTTTTTAGTTTTAGTGCGTTGTTACCTGTATTCGCATTCTTTATTTCATCCATCCTCTTCGTGTTTGAAACAAAGGGTATGCTATTATCGACGTACGGCTCGCTCGTAACTTCTTTCGGTATATTTGTATCGAGTGTATGATTTGCTCGAAACGCATCAATCGTGAGATCACCGCCAAACTCTCGCAACTTAAATCGATTCGGCGCAGGTTTCACGGGACCAATCTGATTAAACATCTTTTTACGCAACATAACTATGTTCCCGCATATCATACCACCCTTCGTTAAGCCGTATTTTTCTATGGCATACGTTTTCATACAACTCCAGGAACAAAAATGACCCGATGTAAAAAATTTATTCCGTCTATCGTCGTATTTAAACGGCATGCTTAAAGGGGTTGAATCAAAATCGTGACAACACCACCAACACCACATAAATATGTTAATTATTTTTTCTTTAATTAGTATAAGGTGGTATGTCAGCAGGACAGCCAATTATCGTGATGGCACCTCAGAGTAGTGGTAAAGGTGCTGCGGTATTGTTATTATTTGGTATGTTTTTCATTCTCATGATGATCATCATTTTGTTTTGGGTCATTTATAAACAACAACAACAAAAACGGGGAAGTGGCGGACAAGCCAAAACGCAGGTGAAAGATACATCCATTCAGGAAAGCAGGGATAAGGTTCGTGGGGCAGCCGAGAGTGTCGGAATAGATCCAGATGAAATGCAATCTGAACTCGACGAACAGATAGCAGATCAGGTCGAACGGTCGTGTATGGTAAATCCTCTAAGAAATGGGGAATGTGGGCCAAAATATAGTTTAGAGGGTGGATGTTGTTACCCGGATGTGTCTGCTGCACCGAATCCCAACCTCGCTAAAATTGCTATGGTGAAAGATTTAACCATCGCAATCGGTGGTGGTCTAATGCTGGATGTATTAATAAACGCAGGTGTGAAAAAAGGTGTTCTCGCGGCGAAGGGTTCAAAAGCCGCGGCGACAACCGCCAAGGCTGCCAAGGCTGGGAGAATGGCCGCTACATCAATTAAAGTTGCCGCTACCGCCGGGAAAGGTGCGGCCGCAGTGGGTAAGTATGCGATGGCCGCAGCGGGAGGACCCGTTGGTTTAGCCGTCGCAGTCGTCATGGTCATCTTTGATGTCATCTCGATCATATTGGACGCGGTAGATCAAGGTGGATATGATTCATACACGGCGAACTCACTTTTACAGCGAATGAAGAATGTAATCGATTATGAAACAGCGAAGGCTTTAGAACAGGCAGGTATCGCCATGCCTTTACTTTTCCCTATAGCTGTTGCGTATCCAGAAGAATTTCAGGTTGCCTTAGATTACGCGAATGCGCAAATAGCCGATCAACATTTAATGACAGAATTGGAAAAGGATGATGCACTTCTCACGATTGTCGCCCAATACGCCGGCGCAGCCAATGAGGATCCAGATGTACCACCACCCGAAGAATTCATACAATTTATTGGTAATCTCAGTCTCGTATTCCACGTTGAACGTGATAAGCATATATTCAATAAACTCCAAGAACTCTTGGGTGACAAGAGCTACATGATAGAATTCTATGAGTCGCTGAGTGAAGGTGACCGTGTCGCAGTAACGTTATCTCAGCGCGGTGTCCAAGAATGGAATGAAAGTTCTCGGGTGTCATGGTTTGCGAACAATGATCTCTTCAAACAACCGGATCCTCCTCCGGCCGGTGAAGACCCTATGGCGGCTCTATATACCGATACCTATTACGTGTACGATTCCGGTCCATCCGATAATCCTACTATGATTCCCAAAACACTTCCCGTAAAAACAGCAATCGGTGGCTTCTATGGCGGACTCGTATCGTTTTGCGAAAAGTCGAGAAAAGTAAAATCAACGTCACCCACAATTAATCCACGGGATTTGGGTGTTAAATTCCAAGACGAAACTGGGGCGTGTCTATTCACCCGAGAATATTGTAGTCGCTACGGTCTAGAATTTAAAGGAGGTGACTGTAAATTGAGACCTGGGCAAGGTGTCGCTGAACTCATCTTCGGTAAGGTGATCACGCGAGAATTTATTAGAGCTTTCACATCCCCTCCTTCATACGCTAAGAAATCTAAGGGTCCCGCCACCGTGGGTGCCTGCCCACCAGGTATGCGTGATGACGGGATAAACTGTTGGCTCGACCCAGAATATAGAGGTCCGGGAAGTCCTATGGGATGTAAAGATGGTCAAGAAAAGAAGGGTCAGTTGTGCTACTCCAAGTGTCGCGATGGGTACAACTCGAGTGCTCTTGATTGTGAAGGATCTTGTCCAGAGGGGTCGGAAAATTCTGGATTCCATTGTACCCAATGGATTCACTCGTACATTCCCGATTGGGATTGGAAAAAAT
>Ga0208413_1001292_pt1 | contig 16253 bp, 20 predicted proteins | sample AntAceMetag02UKD_FD_184761 | JGI IMG/M metagenome (GOLD analysis project Ga0208413, IMG submission 184761) | Saline lake microbial communities from Ace Lake, Antarctica - Antarctic Ace Lake Metagenome 02UKD (SPAdes) (version 2) | ecosystem: Environmental > Aquatic > Non-marine Saline and... | reverse complement strand
AGCGGAGCCCAGCCCGTACCACACCTTGCCCAAATCGTCCGCCAACGCTGCCAAGTTTGAGCAAACAATAGACACAGCGCCACAAACGCATAGCGGGCCATGTTGCCCGCAGTTTTGCTCCTGTTACACAGAACCCTTAAAATACGTCGCTAAAGACGTCATTAAACACGTGTCTTAGATTAAAGACCCAAGCTCAGGCAGGCGGTGCCAATGGCGCGGTTACCCTTCAAATGGGTCAACACCGCTCTCGGCAACATCAAGGCCGCCATCGCCGGAACCTACCGGTCCGTCAGCCCGAAGCACGTGCCGCGCTACCTCGCCGAGTTCGAATACCGCTTCAACAGGCGCTACGATCTCGCGGCCATGATCCCGCGCCTCACCTGGGCCAGCGTCCGAACCCCGCCCTTGCCTTATCGTCTTCTCAAACTGGCTGAGGTTCATGCGTAATCAGGAAGTGATTTGAGGGTAAACCCTCAGGGCAATTCAGGCGTAGGAGTATACATGAAGGGGAAACTTAAAAAACCATCAATGCATGACGCAATCCAGCCAAAATATGCCTTTCCAAGATCTTTTGAGCCGTGGCGCTGTCTCGAGACAGAGCTGCTTCCAGGATGGCTTTATGCTCGGCTGCGGCTTCTTCTCCGCGAAAAGTGAGCACAAGCATCTGATAGCGCAGATACTTGTCAAAAATGATCCTGTGCAAGGCCAGCAGGTTCTTAGAGTCGCAAGCTTGAATGAGTGCTTGGTGAAACTCCCAGTCGCGACGTTTCCATGTCTCCCGGATGGAAACATCTCCTGCCTGCATCTGCGTCTCCGTGAGATGAAGCTTGTGGTGCGCGGCCACAAGATGACCCTCCCAGTCCGCATCGCCCCTTTCGATTGAGAGCTTAAGAGCATGACCCTCGAGGAGAACGCGAAGATTGGCAATTTCCTCAATATCTTCTCTTGAAACAGGCGCGACAAAAAAGCCTCGCTGCTCTTCCGCTATCACAAAGCCTTCACTTGCGAGGCTGTTAAGGGTCTCTCTCAGAATCGACACGCTGGCCCCATAGCGCTCCTTCAGCGCGCTCAGTTTGAGCTTCGCCCCCGGTGCAAGCGGGCCGAATATTATGTCGTGTTTTATCCGCTCATGTGTGGTCGATCCAACCGTGGCGTTCGCCCGATGCGCGTCCTTAAGCAACTGATACACCTATTTTTTATTTCCTTTAGCAAAAAAATCTACCTATCTGCAATACATAATCATATCCGTCTTTTGTAAATATATCATATATTATTGACATCATATGACGAATATGTTAATTAAGTAGACGTAGAAATGATAGGCCGACCTGCATGTGAGGATAGCGCATTGACCAAAAAGATCTGCATTTTCAACGGACCCAACCTGAACCTGCTGGGGAAACGTCAACCCGAAATCTACGGCAGTGAGACTCTTGAAGATGTGAAGGCTCAGTGCCTGGCGCTCTCGCAAAATCTTGATTTCGGTGTGTATTTTTTCCAATCGAACCATGAGGGCGAGATCGTTGATCGTATCCACGCCGCACGCGGCGAAGCCGCTGGCATCATCATCAATCCTGGCGCCTTCAGTCACACGTCAATTGCAATTCTGGATGCTCTCAACGCGTTTGAGGGGCATGTCCTAGAGGTTCACATTACCAACATTCACAAGCGCGAGAATTTTCGCCATCATTCCTACATCTCGCTTCGGGCAGACGGCGTGCTGGCTGGCTTTGGTACTCAGGGCTATCGTCTGGCGTTGCATCGGATGGCGGAGGTCTTGTCATGAGCGCGCCAATTCGAATTGCGGTCGCCGGGGCGGGATTGATCGGCAAAAGGCACATCGCCGCAATCGCGCAGTGCCGCGAGACAGAACTTTCAGCGCTAGTAGACCCAAACCCAGCGGCATCCGAATACGCCAAGTTGCACAATGTGCCATGGTTCCAGTCGCTGGAAGAACTTCTGAAGGCAGACAAGCCCGATGGCGTGATCCTTGCCACGCCAAATCAGATTCATGTCCAAAACGGTTTGGAATGCGTGGCGTCTGGTTGCGCTGTACTGGTCGAAAAGCCGTTGGCGACCTCCGCAAAGGAAGCTGCAATTCTTGTTGAAGCCGCCCGAGCCGCAAATGTGCCGGTTCTTGTTGGCCATCATCGGAGGCATAACCCACTCATACGCAAGGCTTACGAAATCATCTCTGCTGGCAAGATCGGTCAGATCCGTGCAATCCACGCGACGTGCTGGATGTTCAAGCCAGACGATTATTTCGATGAGGCACCTTGGCGCAAGGCAGCCGGCGCAGGGCCGATTTCCGTTAACCTTGTGCATGACATTGACCTTATCCGTTATCTTTGCGGAGACGTCGTGTCCGTTCAGGCACAAGCAGCGCCATCGCTGCGTGGATATGACAACGAGGATGTGGCCTCAGCGCTTCTGGTTTTCGAAAATGGAGCTATCGGCACGATCACAGTTTCGGACATGATCGTATCGCCCTGGAGTTGGGAGCTGACAGCAGGCGAAAACCCTGCCTATCCGCCTACGACGCAGAGCTGTTACGTCCTTGGTGGTACGCATGGTTCGCTATCCTTACCCGATCTTACACTTTGGCAGAACACCAAAGATCGCAGTTGGTGGGAGCCGATGGCCGCGATAACCGTCCCGCGCGAAACCTCTGATCCGTTGGTCAATCAAATCCGCCATTTTTCCCGCGTGATCGCTGGAAAAGAAGAACCCCTCGTCACCGGAGAGGAGGGCTACAAGACGCTTCAAGTTGTTGAAGCAATTCAACAATCTGCAAAGCTACGCCAGACGGTATTGCTGCGGCACGAACAAAAAACCGCGGCCATATGACCAGCAACTCAATCAGTTGTGGTCGAAGTTGCCTTAATCACATCGCGATTAAAATTCCGATTGGTACAGGCTTCAGACTAACCAAACCAATTCCGGGTGCGCCGTCTGCGCATCTAGAACCACAAATTCAAAGGGAGGATATACTATCAAATTTAAGATGACCCGGCGCGCCTTGATGGTCGCCGCATCAGCTCTGGCGCTTTCGGCAACGTTTGCTGCCGCACAGGACAAAGTCCAACTCCGGCTTTCTGCCGTTGCCTCGGAAACCGATCAGCGCGCCATCGCCTTGATCGAGGTCTTTGGCCCAGCGGTTTCCGAATTCGCGTCTTTCGAACCGCATTGGAATGGTACTTTGTTCGCGCAGGGCACAGAACTCGAAGCGATTGCCGCGGGCGACCTTGAGATGTCGATCACCGCAGCACAGGAAATCGCTCCATTTTTCCCGGAATGGTCGATCTTTGCCGCCGGATATGTCCTTCAGGACGCAGAGCATCAAATCCGGGTTTTCAACGACCCGCTCATGGACCCGTTCAAAAAGACCGTTGAGGATGAATTGGGCGTGCATCTGCTGGCCCCGATGTACCTCGGTCTCCGCAATGTCAATTTGCGCCAGCCGCGGTCGGAAGTGGACATCAAGACACCTGCCGACCTGAGCGGCATTAATCTGCGGATGCCCGGAGCGGACTCTTGGCAGTTCCTGGGGCGCGCGCTTGGCGCGAACCCGATTCCGATGGCCTTTACCGAAGTGTACACTGCACTTCAGACGGGTGCCGTCGATGGTCAGGACAATCCGCTGCCCACAGTGGTCGACGCGAAGTTCTACGAAGTCACGAAACAGGTCGCCCTCACCTCGCATCTGGTCGACTGGAACTTCATCGCGATTTCGGCAGAGGTGTTCAATAAACTGCCTGCGGATCAACAGGAAGCCGTGACGAAGGCCGCCATCGCAGCAGCCGACAGCGGCCGCTTAAATCAACTTGCCAAGGAAGAAGAGCTGATCTCCTTCCTTCAGGCACAGGGGCTGGACGTCTACACGCCCGACGTCGCAGCATTGCGCACGCAGGTATGGAAGCTGAAAAGCGCGGTCAGGGGCAATTGCGGGTTAAGACCAAGCTTTCGGCGTCCGCTGCCGTGACCATGTCGGATCCACATGCCTTGTCGGCAAGGCTGTGGTCCGATGCGACGCCACAAACACAAAAGGACGGGTGATGCTGCATTTAGAAAAAGCTCGACAGGCCAAAGTGCGGCTCGGCCTTATCGGCGACAACATCAAACGATCCAAGTCGCCCCGCTTGCACCGCACCGCAGGCAGCTTGACAGGCATTGATGTGACCTATGAGCTTTTGATACCGCGTGACTTGGGCAAGAGCTTTGACGAGGTCTTCGAGGAAGCACGCGTTTCGAGTTTCCGGGGCATCAATGTGACCTATCCCTATAAGGAATTGGTCGCGAAGAAGGTTGCAGTGTCCGACCCACTGGTGCGCGCTATCGACGCGGTCAATACGGTTTTGTCCGCGGCGGGCGGACCGCAGGGGTTTAACACTGATTACAGTGGCTTTATGCGTGCCTATCGTGATGTTCGCGGCGAAATGGCACCGGGCACTGTCTGCCTGATCGGGACCGGGGGGGTCGGCAAGGCAGTCGCTTTCGGCCTTGTCGGGCTGAAGGCACAGGTGATCCGTTGCTTCGATTTCGACGCGGACAAGGCAAACACGCTCGCCGCTTCTTTGCGTACCTTGGGCTCCGATGTCATGGTTGAAACTTCGACAGATCCCGTCCTTGCGGCAAAGGGCGCTGACGGGATCATCAACTGCACACCCATTGGGATGGATGGTATCGGTGGCTCCCCCTTGCCCGCTGAGGCCATGCTAGGGGCGAAATGGGTATTCGATGCGGTCTATACGCCAGTTGAAACCCAGTTCTTGCAACACGCCGAGCGCGTCGGATTGAAGGTGATTTCGGGCTATGAGCCGTTCTTCGGTCAGGGCGTCGATGCCTGGAAAATCTTTACCAACGTCGAAATTGACCCCAGCGCTTTACGCGACGCCATTCAAGGAGAAGAGCTATGAAAACCTCGATCGCGACAGTTTCGATCTCCGGAAATCTGCCCGAAAAACTCGAAGCAATTGCCGCCGCCGGTTTCGATGGCATCGAGATCTTCGAGCAGGATTTCATAGCATATGACGGCAGTCCGCGGGAAGTTGGCGAACTGATCCGGTCTAGAGGTCTTGAAATCACATTGTTTCAGCCCTTCCGGGATTTCGAAGGCCTGCCCGGGCCGCTGCGGGCCAAGGCTTTGGATCGCGCCGAGCACAAATTCGATTTGATGCAGGAATTGGGCACCGATCTGATGTTGATCTGCTCTTCGTGCCATCCTGAGGCGCTCGGCGGTATTGACCGAGCAGCGGCAGATTTTCACGAACTCGGTGAACGCGCGGCGAAACGGGGTCTGCGTGTCTGTTTCGAGGCGCTGGCTTGGGGCCGTCATGTCAATGACCACAGAGACGCCTGGGAAGTCGTCCGGCGCGCCGACCATCAGAATGTCGGGCTGATCCTGGACAGCTTTCATACACTGGCGCGCAAGATTGACCCGGAAACCATCCGGCGTATTCCTGGTGATAAGATTTTCTTTATCCATCTCGCCGACGCACCACTGATGGATATGGATCCACTTTACTGGTCACGGCACTTCAGGAATATGCCGGGCGAAGGCGATCTGCCCGTTACTGAATTCATGAAAGCGGTGATGGCTACCGGGTACTCGGGTCCGATCTCGCTGGAAATATTCAACGACCAGTTCCGCGCTGGTCGGCCCAAAACCATCGCAAAGGACGGCTATCGATCACTCGTCGCCCTGATGGATGACGTGCAACGCGCGGAACCGTCAGATATGACTGACTTTCCTGTAATGCCGACCCGATCAACAGTTGACGGTGTCGCGTTCGTTGAATTTGCCACCCGTGGCGATGAAGCCGAAAACCTTGAGGGTATACTCAAGACATTGGGGTTCCGGCTTTCGGGCACACATATCGCAAAAAAGCTCGCGCTATGGACGCAGGGCGATATTCGGATCGTCGTGAACCGCGAAACCACCGGCTATGCCAGCAGTGCATACACGATGCACGGGACCACCGTTTGCGACATCGGCATATCGGTCGCGTCCGCTGCAGGGACCGTAGCCCGGGCGCAACGCCTTGGGGCTGATCCCTTCAAGCAACCCGTCGGTCCGGGCGAACTGGACATACCGGCTATCCGTGGTCTGAGCGGCAGTGTTCTGCATTTTACAGACGAAACGAGCAGGTTGAGCGACGTTTGGTCTGTAGAATTCATTCAAACAGAAACGGAAGACACAGGCGCAGGTCTCAAGCAAATCGATCATCTCGCGCAAACCATGAGCTACGATGAAATGCTCAGTTGGTCGCTGTTCTTTACGACCCTGTTCAAGATGCACAAATCGCCGATGGTCGATATTGTGGATCCGGATGGTCTTGTGCGCAGTCAGGCGCTGGAGACGTCCGAAGGGGCGTTTCGGATCACGCTGAATGGTGCGGAAACCCATCGCACAATGGCCGGGAGCTTTCTGGCAGACAGTTTTGGTGGATCCGTGCAGCATATCGCACTGGCGAGTGACAACATATTTGCAACAAGCGCGGCCATGGCCGAACGTGGGTTCAAGCCGCTGCCTATGTCCGAGAATTACTACGCCGACCTGACAGCGCGCTTTGACCTCGATCCAGAGCTGCTAGCACGCCTGAAAGCAGGCAACATCCTTTATGACGAGGATGCAACCGGTGCCTTTTTCCAGTTCTATTCGCGCCCATTTGCGAGCGGAATGGTTTTTGAAATCGTCGAGCGTCGCAACGGGTACAAAGGATACGGCGCACCCAACGCTCCATTTCGGATTGCCGCGCAGAAACGGCTCATGCGCCAAAAAGGGGTGCCAAAAAGATGATCAACCGATTTGACAAGGGCATGTCCGTACGCCGCATGGTCCTGGGAAATGCGCATGTCGATCGTGCCGAAGCCGCCAAGACGGATTTTGACGAAGCTTTCCAAACCCTGATCACCGAAGGCGCTTGGGGCAGCGTATGGGCCTCAGATGCAATCACCATGCGCGAACGCTCGATGATCACGCTGGCCTTGCTGGCAGCCACCAAGAACTTTGAGGAAATCCCGATGCACATCCGCGCGACAGCCCGAACGGGCGCGACCAAACAAGATGTCATCGAGGCATTCTTGCATGTTGCGATCTACGCAGGCGTACCTGCCGCGAACCATGCGATCAAACTGGCGAAACAAACCTATGCAGACATGGAAGGGGAAACAAAATGACCACTCAAGAGCTCTTTCAGCGTGACCGGGAGTGGCATCCCCCCGCCTACAGCAAGGATTACAAGACCAGCGTAGCACGCTCGCCGCGCAAAGCCCTTCTGTCCTTGCAGAACTCCGACAGCGAATTGACCGGTCCAACCTTCGGTCACAACGATTTCGACCCGTTGGACAACGATCTGATCAGCAACTATGCAAAGAACGGCGACCCCATCGGCGAGCGGATCATCGTGCATGGCCGTGTTTTAGACGAGCTTGGACGTCCTGTTCCCAACACGCTGGTCGAGATCTGGCAGGCCAATGCCGGTGGCCGCTACCGGCACAAGAAAGACTCTTACCTTGCGCCGATTGATCCGAATTTCGGCGGCTGCGGGCGCACGCTGACGGACAACGCTGGCCGCTATGTGTTCCGGACCGTCAAGCCCGGTGCCTACCCCTGGCGTAACTGGGTCAACAACTGGCGGCCCGCACATATCCATGTGTCGGTATTTGGGACAGCGTTTGCGCAGCGCCTGATTACCCAGATGTATTTCGAGGGCGATCCTTTGATCGCGAAATGCCCGATCGTCAAGACGATCCCGGACCAACGCGCTATCGACCAGCTTGTCGCCGCGCTCGACCTGAATGCAACCATGCCGCTCGACAGCATCGCCTACAAGTTCAACATCGTGCTGCGCGGACATCGCTCGACCTTCTTTGAAAACCGGCCTGAGGGGAACTGATAATGGTACAAGCATTGAATTACCTCAAGGAATCCGCGTCGCAGACGGCCGGCCCCTATGTCCATATCGGTCTTGCACCTGGCGCTGCCGGTTTCAATATCTACCGCCAGGAACTCGGCCACGACATCACCGGTCCGAATGCAAAGGGCGACCGGATCACAGTGACTGGCACGGTCACCGATGGAACCGGCGCACCCGTCAAGGATGTGCTGATCGAGGTCTGGCAAGCCAACGCCGATGGCGTCTATCCGGGAAAGGGACAGGTCGAGGACGGGTTTCGCGGCTGGGGTCGCGTGATCCCGGATTTCGAGACCGGCACCTTCTCATTTGAAACGGTCAAGCCCGGCACAGTCATGGGCAGGAACAATCGCCCGATGGCCCCGCATCTGAATCTCTGGCTCGTGGCCCGCGGGATCAATGTCGGCCTCAACACGCGGATGTATTTCAAAGATGAGGAGAAGGCCAATGCCGTCGACCCGGTCCTGAATCTGATCGAACAGGCGCATCGACGCGAGACACTTATTGCGCGTGCAGACGGCAATACATACCATTTCGATATCTGCCTCCAGGGCGATGGCGAAACGGTCTTCCTTGATGTGTGAGGACAGCATGAAAACACCTTGTATCATTTGCGTTGCGATAACCGGATCGGTCCCGACAAAAGATAGCAACCCGGCAGTTCCGATAACAATTGCCGAGCAGATCGAAAGCACCCACGAAGCCTTCGAGGCCGGAGCGAGCATTGCGCATTGTCACGTGCGTGATGATGAAGGCAAGCCGACCTCGGATCCCGAGCGATTTGCGCTGCTGAAAGAAGGATTGGAGGCGCATTGTCCCGGTATGATCATTCAGCTTTCGACGGGTGGCCGCTCCGGTGCAGGCAAGGACCGTGGCGGTATGTTGCCCCTCTCGCCCGACATGGCCTCGCTGTCTGTAGGATCAAACAATTTCCCGACGCGCGTCTACGACAACAGCCCCGACCTGGTCGACTGGCTCGCCTCCGAGATGCAATTATATGGCGTCAAGCCTGAGATCGAAGCCTTCGATCTAGGCCACATCGTACAGGCGACCCGCATGGCGGCAGACGGTCGACTAAAAAGCCCGCTTTACGTTCAGTTCGTCATGGGCGTGAAAAACGCCATGCCCGCAGACGAGCCGATCTTCGATTTCTATATCGAAACGCTGAAACGCCTTGCCCCTGATGCGCTATGGTGCGCCGCCGGAATTGGACCGGCACAACTGACGGTCAATGAATGGGCTATAGCGAAAGGCGGCCACACGCGTACCGGTCTTGAGGATAACGTGCGGCTTGACCGCAATACGCTTGCGCCATCGAATGCTGCCCTTGTGCGGCGTGCCGTTGATATCTGTGAAAAATACGGCCGCCCTGTCGCCTCTAGTGCGCAAGCGCGAGATATCCTTGGACTGAGAAAGATGGAAGCATGAACAAGATTTTTCCTGACGCGACATCCGCATTGGAAGGTCTGCTGCATGACGGCATGCTGATTGCCGCAGGTGGTTTCGGCCTTTGCGGTATCCCTGAACTTTTGCTTGCGGCGATCCGCGATGCCGGGACCAAAGATCTGACCTTTGCGTCCAACAACGCTGGCGTGGATAATTTTGGTATCGGGATCCTGCTACAGACCCGGCAGGTCAAAAAGATGATATCCTCTTACGTGGGGGAGAATGCCGAATTTATGCGCCAATATCTATCGGGTGAGCTAGAGCTGGAATTCAACCGCCAAGGGCCGCTGGCCGAACGAATGCGTGCCGGTGCCAGTGGCATTCCGGGTTTCTACACCAAGACCGGCGTCGGTACGGTGATCGCCGAAGGCAAGGAGGTCAAAAGCTGGGGAGGGCAGGATTACATCCTCGAGGAAGGTATTTTCGCCGATCTTTCCATCGTGAAAGCCTGGAAGGCAGATGACACCGGAAATCTGATATTCCGCAAAACCGCGCGCAATTTCAATCCACCTGCTGCGATGTGTGGCAAGATCTGCATTGCAGAGGTGGAGGAGATCGTGCCACGTGGATCGCTGGACCCGGACATGATCCACCTGCCGGGCGTTTACGTGCACCGAATCGTAAAAGGTTCCCATGAAAAACGGATCGAACAGCGTACCGTGCGCCGGAAGGAATCAGCATAATGCCTTGGGATCGCAATCAAATGGCGGCACGCGCCGCTCAAGAGCTCGAAGACGGAATGTATGTGAACCTAGGCATCGGTATTCCGACGCTGGTAGCGAACTATGTGGGCGACAAAGATATCACGCTACAGTCCGAGAATGGCATGCTGGGCATGGGGCCATTTCCATATGAAGGCGAAGAAGACCCCGACCTGATCAACGCGGGTAAGCAAACCATTACAGAACTCAACCGGACAAGTTATTTCGATAGCGCCATGTCATTCGGCATGATCCGCGGCGGTAAGGTCGCCGCTGCGGTTCTGGGTGCCATGGAGGTCAGTGAAAAGGGTGACCTGGCCAATTGGATGATCCCCGGCAAGCTGGTCAAGGGCATGGGCGGCGCCATGGATCTGGTGGCCGGTGTCGGGAGGGTGATCGTTGTCATGGATCACACCAGCAAACACGGCGAAAGCAAGGTTTTGAAAGAGTGTACACTGCCGCTAACCGGCAAAGCCGTTGTCGATTTGATCATCACCAATCTGGGCATTCTAAAAGTGGGTCATATGGGTCTACATATCATCGAATGCGCCGAGGGCGTGACTCCAGAAGATATCCGTGCTGCTACCAAAGCGACAATCGTCTGATGCCGTTTGTATGCCTGAATGGTGTGACGCTGCATTATCAGTATCTGGCCGGTACTGGCACCCCGATTGTATTTCTGAACTCTCTCGGCACGGATTTTCGCATCTGGGACCAAGTGATCGCGCAGATCGATATGGATGTGTGCATTCTGCGCCTCGATATGCGGGGTCATGGCCTGAGCGACGATGGCCCAATTTCCATGGACCATTTGGTCAGCGATGTTGCTGCACTGATGGGTCAGCTCGGATTGACATCGGCACTGATATGCGGGGTTTCCGTCGGCGGGATGATTGCCCAAGGACTAGCACTCGAGTGCCCTGAGCGGGTAGCAGGCCTCGTGCTTTGCTGCACTGGCGCAAAGATCGGCGATACGGCAGGATGGAATGCGCGGATCGAAGCCGTACAAAATGAGGGTATTTCTTCAATTTCGGAAGCCGTCTTGGAACGCTGGTTTTCGCATGGTTTCAAATCAAGACGGACCGAGGAACTTGCAGGTCATCGTAATATGCTGATCCGCACCTCGAATACCGGGTATTGTGGGGTGTGTGCTGCGATCAGAGACAGCGACTTCACTGCACGATCCCCGAACATAGCAGTCCCCACACTGTGCATCGCCGGGCAAGAAGACCTCGCCACGCCTCCCGCGCTCGTTGAAGCGCTGGCCCAATTGATTCCGCAGGCACATTTCGAAACAATTGAAGGTTGTGGACACTTGCCCTGCATCGAAGCACCCGATGCCGTCGCCAAAGCCATCCGCCAGATTACAGGCCAGTTGGCATGATTGGCGTATTCGATCACCCATGGCTAGGCGGGCTGTTCGGCGATCAGGAGGCCGCCGTGATCTGGTCACCAGATCGCCAGATTACGCATATGCTCGCATTCGAAGCTGCGTTTACACGCGCACTTGGCGCTGTTGGCACGATCCCGCCGACAACAGCTGACGACTTGGCAATGCAGATCGCAGCGTTTCAACCTGATATGGAGAGTCTGCGTATCGGCACGGCGCGCGACGGCGTCGTTGTCCCGGATCTTGTGCGGCAATTGCGAGACACACTCGGCGCAGAGCCAAAAGCCATACACTCAGGCGCAACCTCGCAAGATGTCATCGATACTGCGCTTGCTCTGACACTGAAAGAGTTCAACAGCTTGCTGGACAGGCGCCTTGGCACGCTTTGCGATGCGTTGGACGGACTGGCGGCGCAATTCGGTGAGGCGACCATAATGGGGCGGACACGGATGCAAGCGGCTCTGCCAATTTCTGCCAAAGACAGGTTGCTCACTTGGTCGCTGCCGCTCGATCATCATCGCGCACGACTGCTCAGTACCCGCACCGCAGTCGAACGTCTTCAACTTGGTGGCGCTACGGGCGACCGGGCGGCCCTAGGGCAGCATGCCGAATTAATGGCCGCTAAAATCGCGGCTGGTCTGGGTCTCGGAAATCCGCCAAAGGCATGGCATGTCATGCGCGAAGGGGTCGTGGAATACGCTGGCTTACTGTCCTTGGTAAGCGGCGCGCTTGGTAAGATGGGACAAGACATCTGCTTAATGGCACAGAAGGGTATCGAAGACATCACCATGAAAAGCGGGGGTGGCTCGTCTGCGATGCCTCACAAACAGAACCCGGTTCTGGCGGAGCTTCTGGTCACGCTGTCGCGGTTCAACGCAACACAGGTCTCAGCCATGCATCATGCCCTGATCCATGAACAGGAACGATCTGGCGCTGCTTGGGCGCTTGAGTGGATGGTTCTTCCGCAAATTGCACAAGCTACGGCGCGAGGTGTCGCCGTAGCAACTGACATGTGCCATGAAATCAGTAGGATCGGAACAGTGCTCCACTCCAAGCAATACTGATCGATCATGTGTAAAAAAAACGCAATCTCTATCCATAGGGACAGCACACCCGAAGAAAACCAGCCATCGCGAGGACGAATACGTCATGTCACGCTTGCGTTCCGGTTTCTCAACTATTGGATGGAGCGCGCGTAGTAAGGCCAAAGTGTTCAGGCAATCCCGAGTCTCAGCGAGAACGGCGGTGCAAAACTCGGCTACCCGCAGCATTGCGCAAAAGCATGACTTACGACCGCGGCTCCGAAATGGCCTGCCTGTAGAGCGTCAACCACCTTGTCCGCAGGCGACAACCATCTTGGCCAGTTTTCAGGCCGCTGAGGTTGGCGTGTTGTTTGGTTTTCTGGGTTAGGTCTCTCCTTCGTTTTGGTTGTCGGTACTGGTTGTCGCTGGCGCTTCGGCTTGTGCCCTTTTGTTTGAGGCGGCGGCCCGCTGACGGAAGCTTTCGGCGTTCATCTCGAGGATGGTCGCGTGATGGACGAGCCGGTCGATAGCCGCGACGGTCATGGCCCTGTCGGGGAAGATCTGATCCCAGCCGCTGAAGGGTTGGTTGGCGGCGATGGCAATACTGCGGTATTCGTAGCGCCGAGCGATCAGTTCGAAGAGGACGCCGGTTTCGGCCTGATCCTTGTGGGCATAAGTGATGTCGTCAAGGATGATCAGGTCGAACTTGTCGAGTTTGGCGAGGGCCGCCTCGAGAACGAGGTCGCGTCTGGCAGCTTGGAGCCTTTGCACCAGATCGCTGGTCCGGGCGTAGAAGACGCGATGTCCGGCCTCCACCAGAGCGTGGCCAATGGCGCACAGGATGTGCGTCTTGCCGGTCCCGGAATTTCCGATGGCAATCAGGTTGCCGCCGCCGTCCAGCCAATCGCCTGCCGCCAGAGCCTCGACACGGGCGCGGGGCAAGGTTGGCAGGGCCTTGAAGTCGAAGGTTGCCAGTGTCTTGCCGGCCGGAAGCTGTGCTTCGTTCAGATGGTGGCGGATGCGGCGCATGTCGCGCTCGGCGAGTTCATATTCCGCCAGAACGGCGAGGAAACGGGCAGCAGGCCAGCCTTCGGTGTCGGCGCGGGTGGCAATCTCGGCCCAGAGCTTGTGGAAGCTGGGCAGCCGGAGCGCGGTCAGCATGCTGGGCAGCGTGTGGATGTCGATCTCGCGGGCGGTCATGCGCTTGCCCCCAGGAGAGCATCGAAGCTGTCCAGCAGGGGTGGGCGACAGCCACATCCCTTGGCAATGCTGTGGCCTTTGGCAACAGCAGCAACACCAGCGCCTTGGGCTCCGGCACGCGACCTGCATTGAGATCTGCTGCCAGCAGATGCGCCAGTTCCGCCTCACAGGCTTGTTCATGTGCGATGAACAGCAGATCGACCATCCGGCGGCAGGCGTCCCGCCTTGGCAGGTCCCGCTGCAACACCTTCCACGCTTCGGCGTATTCTGTCCGGGGGAACAGGCTGTCGCGGTAGATCGAACTCCACAGGGCCTGTGGCTTGCGCCGCAGGGCATGGATCACGTGATGGTAGTTGATGACATGGACGCGATGCCCATTGTCACGCCCGCGGGCGCGGGGATGGCTGACGACCAGGGTGCCGCCGAGAAACGCCTCGATGCGGTCATCGTAGAGGTGGACGCGCAGACGCTGCCCGATCAGCTGTGATGGCGCGCTGTAGAAGATGCTCTTGATCAGGAACCCGCCCGTCCGGGTGACTGGCACCACGATCTCGGTGAAGTCGGTGGTGCGCCGCTGCGGCAAAGGCTTCAGATGTATCTGCTCCACCTGAACGGGCGCCGCCCGCTGCTTGTTGCGTCGGGCAACCAGCAAATCGACGAAGCGCCGGTAGTCCTCAACGCATGCAAATTCGCGGCTGCCGCGCAGGATCAACGCTTGGGCAATCGCGGTCTTCAGATGCCTGTTCTGCGATTCCACCGCTCCGTTCTCATGGGCCTCACCGCGATTGTTGCGGCTGGCGTCCATGCCGTAATGACCGACAAAGGCATCATAGCGTTTGGTCATATCCTCGCGCTGATCGGCAGTCAGGTTGCGGAATGCGGCCGACAGGCTGTCGGTGCGGTGGTTTTGCGGCACGCCGCCAAGCGACCAAAGCGCCTGCTGCAGGTTCTCGGCCAAGGCCGTGAAGCTTTCTCCGCCGAGAACTACGCCGACATGTTCCCAGCGGCTGTAGACCATGACGAAGTGATAGAGCAGGTGCGGGAACGGCTGCCCTGCGATCGTCACGCCCAACTCGTCAGCATGGTTGAAGTCGGACTGGCCCATATATCCCGGCTCGGGCGTCTGGCGGAAGATGATGTCGCGCTCGGGACCGTTCAGCGCCCGCCACTGACGCACCCGCCGCTCCAGGGTGCGCCGGATACGATCATCGGGGAACGCCAGTGGATGCGCGCTTTGAAGGTGGCGCAACAGGGTGACCGCCTGCAACGCGCTGTCCTTCACCAGCAGGGGAAGAAGGTCGTTCTCCCAATAGTCTTCAAGGGGATCGGCAACCGTGCGCCCGTGGACGATCTTGCGATGTGAAGGCGGTGTCGGGTCGGCATCGAAGCGTCTGGCGGTCCGTTCGCTGAACCCTGCGCGGGCAGCCGCTGTGCGCTGACTGTGATTTTGAAGGTCGGTCATGTATAATCTCAATTGCTGGTCGGTGATGGGTTTGTAGGCCAACCCGGGTCCTCCGTTTGATGGCAGAGAGACCCGGCTTACCAACCCGCAGCGACCAGCACCTATTCCCAAAATTAATCAGGCCGGTGGGGCTGCCCTCCAGACGGGCATGCCCGTCTTCCGTCCAGCCCCACCGGCCAAGGTGGTTGTCGGCACCGGCCAAGGTGGTTGTCGCTCATCACTGCCACCCCGAGCTGGCGCGGCGGCTGAAGATCGACATCTGCCTCGGACGACCGCACGGTGCGTATTCCGGAGTATCCGCCCATCCATTCCGACAACATGCGCCCACCTATTCCGGGGTATCCGCCCACCTGTGACGCGTTGCCGTGAGGCAGCGTGTTTTGGGTATCAGATTTGAGGCGTGTCGTCATCCATTTTGCCAATGGTTTTTCGCATGGATTGCCCTTCCAGCTCGATGCGATATGCGTTGTGGACGATGCGATCCAGAATAGCGTCGGCAAACGTCGGCTCCCCGATGACGTCGTGCCACGCTTTGATGGGCAACTGGCTGGTGATCATGGTCGCGCCGCGGGCGTATCGCTCTTCGACAATCTCCATCAGATCCCGGCGCTGCGTGGCCGTGAGCCGGTCTGGCCCCCAGTCGTCGAGGATCAGCAGCTGTGCTTTCGTTATGCTGCGGAACAAGCGGGGGAAGCGGCCGTCACCATGGGCCAGTTCAAGCTCCTCAAAGAGGCGGGGCATCCGCTTGTAGACCACAGTGACGCCGTCGCGGCAGGCCGCTTGCGCGAGGGCGCAGCCAAGCCAGGTTTTACCGACGCCACAGGGGCCGGTAATGATCAGGTTGCGCCTGTCGGTGATCCATCTGCCGGTAAGCAGGCTTTGGAATAGCGTCTTGTCGAGGCCACGGCGCGCGCGGTAATCGACATCTTCTGGGCAAGCCCCTACATGGCGCAGCCGGGCGGAGCGCATCCGGGCTTCGAACCGCTTAGCGGAACGTGTCAACGACTTTGAGACAGTGGCTTTTGGACTTTAAGCTTGGTTTCCCTCCGTTTGCTTTGGTGGATTTATCCAGACAGCAGTCGGGATGTGAGGCGGTCTGGGTGGCTTGCGGACGAA
>Ga0208413_1001290_pt1 | contig 16261 bp, 16 predicted proteins | sample AntAceMetag02UKD_FD_184761 | JGI IMG/M metagenome (GOLD analysis project Ga0208413, IMG submission 184761) | Saline lake microbial communities from Ace Lake, Antarctica - Antarctic Ace Lake Metagenome 02UKD (SPAdes) (version 2) | ecosystem: Environmental > Aquatic > Non-marine Saline and... | reverse complement strand
TGCCAGATATTATAGGTGTTGATCTAACCGGTAAACGTCAACCGGGTATTACCGCGACCGATATCGTTTTGGCTATTACAGAATTCTTACGCAATCAAAAAGTCGTTTCTGCCTATTTAGAATTTTTCGGCGAAGGCGCATCAAAGTTAACCATTGGCGATCGCGCGACGATTTCCAATATGACGCCAGAGTTTGGCGCAACAGCTGCGCTTTTTTACATTGATGAGCAAACTATTGACTACCTAAAAATAACCGGCCGTGAGCCCGAGCAGGTGGCCTTAGTAGAGCGGTATGCCAAACAAACCGGTCTGTGGGCTGATTCACTAAAAGACGCAGAGTATGCGCGGGTTCTCACATTTGATTTATCCAGCGTTGGCAGAAACTTAGCTGGGCCGTCAAACCCTCACCGCCGACTTGCAACAGCTGACTTAGCGCTCAGTGGTATTGCAGTTGATTTGGATAAAGCGAAGGCTGATGAAGCAGCGGGGTTGATGCCTGATGGCGCGGTGATTATTGCAGCGATTACATCTTGCACCAACACCAGCAATCCACGCAACGTAGTGGCCGCTGGTTTGATCGCAAAGAAAGCCAACGAGTTAGGACTTGTTCGCAAGCCTTGGGTAAAGACATCTTTCGCCCCAGGTTCAAAAGTTGCGAAGCTTTACTTGGAAGATGCGGGGCTTCTATCTGAATTGGAGACATTGGGTTTTGGCATTGTGGGCTACGCCTGCACAACGTGTAATGGCATGAGTGGTACGCTGGACCCCACTATTCAAAAAGAAATCGTGGACAGAGATTTATATACCACCGCCGTGCTTTCGGGCAACCGAAACTTTGATGGGCGCATTCACCCTTTTGCCAAGCAAGCCTTTTTAGCATCGCCTCCGCTGGTTGTCGCTTATGCCATCGCGGGCACGATACGTTTCGATATTGAGAAAGACATTCTTGGATTAGGTAAAGATGGCAATGAAATCACTCTAAAAGATATCTGGCCAAGTGATGAAGAGATTGATGCAATCGTTGCGGCTTCTGTTAAGCCTGAGCAGTTCAAAACAATCTACATACCCATGTTTGATTTAGGAAAAATCGAGCATTCAAAAAGTCCATTGTATGAATGGGATCCAGCCAGTACTTACATCCGTCGTCCGCCTTATTGGGAAGGGGCATTGGCTGGAGAGCGCACTATGAAGGGCATGCGTCCTCTCGCGGTACTCGGTGACAACATTACCACCGATCACTTATCACCCTCAAACGCGATCCAGCTTAGCAGTGCGGCCGGGGCATATCTCGCCAAAATGGGTGTGCCAGAGGAGGATTTCAATTCCTATGCAACCCATCGCGGCGACCACTTAACCGCGCAGCGTGCAACTTTTGCTAACCCAAAACTACTAAATGAAATGGTTAAGGAAAATGGAGAGGTTGTTCAGGGTTCGTTAGCGCGAGTTGAGCCCGAAGGGACAGTAATGCGTATGTGGGAAGCAATCGAGATCTATATGCAGCGGTCCCAACCGTTAATCATCGTGGCTGGCGCCGATTATGGTCAAGGTTCTTCACGTGACTGGGCCGCCAAAGGCGTGCGACTTGCAGGGGTTGAGGTTATTGCTGCAGAGGGGTTTGAACGCATCCACCGTCAGAACCTGATTGGCATGGGTGTATTACCACTTGAGTTCAAGGCCGGTACAACGCGAAACACTTTAGGCATTGATGGCACCGAAACTTATGATGTGGCCGGTGATATTTCTTCAGGAGCCACCTTAACTATGACCATAGTACGTGCCAACGGTGAGTCTATTGATGTGCCAATGACCTGCCGACTCGACACCGCTGAAGACCTTACTGTGTACGATGCAGGCGGTGTCTTGCAACGCTTTGCTCAAGAATTTTTAGAGAGCAATGCCGCCTAGATTTTAAGGCTCAGGTCTTCGAGAATTTAACATAGGTTAAGAATATGTCTTTTGCAGCACAAGTAAAAATCCCTGCCACCTATATGCGCGGTGGAACCAGTAAAGGCGTTTTCTTTAAGCTGACTGATTTGCCAGAGCTCGCACAAATTGCTGGCAGCGCCCGCGACAATCTTCTACTACGGGTCATCGGTAGCCCAGACCCCTACGGTAAGCAAACCGATGGCATGGGTGGTGCAACTTCAAGCACCAGTAAAACGGTTATCCTCTCTAAAAGTGCGCAGCCCAATCACGACGTGGACTACTTGTTTGGTCAGGTAGCAATTGATAAACCGTTTGTGGACTGGAGCGGCAACTGCGGCAACTTAAGTGCTGCTGTAGGTTCTTTTGCGATTAGTAATGGCCTGGTTGCAGCGGAGCGTATTCCTGAAAATGGCTTGGCGGTTGTTCGAATTTGGCAGGCGAATATTAACAAGACCATTATTGCAAACGTGCCAATGGCTAACGGTGAAGTTCAAGAAACCGGAGATTTTGAATTAGACGGCGTAACTTTTCCTGCAGCAGAGGTACAAGTTGAATTTATCGACCCCGCCGACGGTGAAGGCTCTATGTTCCCAACGGGTAATTTAATTGATGATTTAGAAGTGCCTGGCGTTGGTACTTTGAAGGCAACGTTAATAAATGCCGGCATTCCTACTGTTTTTGTTAACGCCGAAGATGTTTCCTATCAGGGCACAGAGCTTCAGGATTCTATCAACAATGATGAAAAAGCGTTGGCCATGTTTGAGTCCATTCGCGCCTATGGTGCGGTTCAAATGGGATTGATCAACGATGTAACCGAGGCGCAGGGGCGCCAGCATACGCCTAAGGTCGCATTTGTCGCTAAGCCTAAATCTTTTATCTCATCAAGTGGAAAAGAAATTTCAGCAAGTGATATTGATCTTGCAGTGCGCGCATTGTCCATGGGCAAGTTACATCACGCTATGATGGGGACTACAGCCGTTGCAATCGGCACGGCGGCAGCTATTCCAGGGACACTAGTTAATCTTGCGGCGGGCGGTGGTGAACGCAGCGCAGTGACTTTCGGCCACCCTTCCGGGACTTTGCGCGTGGGAGCTGAGACAGTTCAGGTTAATGGAAAGTGGCAAGCCAAAAAAGTAATTATGAGCCGCAGCGCAAGAGTCTTAATGGAAGGTTGGGTTCGCATTCCTGGGGGCTCATTCTAATGTTAAGGTGCGCAGTTTAACAAAGCAGCATTGAAATCGGGTGCTGCGTCAATGTGTCATGGCATGAACCAAGTTCGCACATCCTATCTCTACTTATTAGCTCGACGTTATTTATGCATTACTAAGCGGGCACTGACTGTCATCTTTGTCGTCGGTGGTCGCTGCTAGGGAAATACTATGTCCAATAGAATTAATGAATTAGTTGATAAAATCGCTAAACTCGAATATCAATTAGTAAATGAAATCGAGGAGCAGCAGGAAGAGTTTAAATATAAACTAGTAGGCGCTGGGGTTAAGTTTGATGGGGCGTCACTTGAAGCTCACCGGGTCTTAAAAGTCGCAATCTTGCCTTGGATTTTTCTTCAAAACCTCGGCATATCCTATCGATCCCCTTTATTTACGGCATGACAATTCCTATCGCCTTCGTAGATATCACCATCACTGCCTATCAACACATCTGCTTTAGGTTTTACAACATCGCGCGGGTGGCTAGGTCGAAATATATAGTCATGGACAGGCATCAGCTCTTCTACCTCAACGGCATAGAAAAGTTCAATTGCCTTTACTGCGGTTATGGCAATGGTGTTATGAGCTACGCCCGAGAAGTAATTGCCCGCACAGAGCAATATTGGTGTCTAATAAAGCATGCCCGCAAAGTTATAGGGCCCCACAAAAGATACCGTAATTTTTCCGCCTACGGGGATGCTGTCAACTACAACTCACACTTAATCAAACTCCGCGACGATCTGAGGCAAGACTAATCATTTCCTTAAGGTTTCTCATTCACGCTTAAAGGGCAAATCACTTTTGTCTTTATAGTATTTTCGCAGGCTAAATCGTCAGCAATCTACTTAAGAGTTCTGTGCGTATTTATAAAGACACCGGACAAAGCTAATGAAAACTCTCTATTGGGTAACCAACGACCTGCGCCTTGAAGACAATCCTGTTTTGGCGCGAGCGTCAAGCAGCGAAAGCTTAACTATTGTTTATTGCGTGAACCCGCGCTGGTTTTCACCTTTTCGCTATCATTTAGCTTCACTTGGCTCTCATCGGTGGAATTTTTTGCAGGAGAGCATCAGCGACATGAACAGTTCGCTGCTGAAGCTGGGGCAACAGCTACTTGTGCTCTATCAACGTCCCGAGATAGCACTCCTAGAAATGGTAAACCAGCATAGCATCGATAGAGTTTGCGTTAGTCGTCAGGTCGGTTATGACGAAGTTGAGACGCTGCGCTACCTTGCCGAAAAGGCGCCGAAGCTAAGCATTGAACAATTAGACAGCCATACTTTATTTGAGCAAGACAAGTTGCCTGTTCCTATCGCGCAATGGCCAGATACATTCTCAGGGTTTCGCCGAAAGGCGCAGCAGCTGACTTCACCGGAACCAATAGCCAGCCCAACTTCGCTTCCTCCACCTCCCAAAAATGTGATGCGATCAGCAGGCGACTTGCAACGCCCCCACTGGGTGCCGGCTCCTTGTGGGTCGGCTTGTGAATTCAGGGGCGGTGAATCGGCTGCTAAGCAGCATCTAGACGGCTATTTTGGGACAGCTTTACCGCTGAGCTATAAAGAAGTAAGAAACAGCATAGACGGTTGGGACAATTCGTCGAAAATGTCTGCTTGGCTAAACAGTGGGTGTCTGTCTGTTCGGCGTTTAAAACAGAGGATTAGCGAATATGAAGTTCAGCATCAGTCCAACGACTCGACCCAATGGCTTGTAGTTGAATTGCTATGGCGAGAATACTTTCAATGGTCAGCTCTCAAGCTTGGAAAGCGGCTTTTCTCGTTTAAAGGCACAGCAAAAGCGTCGCCGCTCACCAGTTACTATCCCGAGCGATTTCAAAAATGGTGCTTTGGCAGCACTCCTTATCCGCTGGTAAACGCCTGTATGAATCAGTTGGCCCACGCCGGTTACCTTTCAAATCGTGGCAGGCAAATAGCAGCTAGTTGCCTCGTTAATGAGCTGGAGATTGATTGGCGTCATGGCGCCGCTTGGTTTGAGCATCAGCTTGTCGACTACGATGTTGCTGTGAACTGGGGCAATTGGCAATATATTGCAGGAGTCGGCGCAGACCCGCGCGGCGGTCGACATTTTAATTTGGCTAAACAAACTGAGATGTTTGACGCCGATGGCAGTTATCGAGCACGCTGGGTTAAGGTCGCTGGTGATTTAGCATTGGATACTCGGGACGCTGCAGACTGGCCTATTGATGTTGAGTAATGGAAACACTAGCTGATTCAGCTTGATGGCAGAGCGTTTTCCGCTTTCTTTTTCTTTGCTTCCTTCTTCGTTTCCTTTTTTCTCCTACTTATTTCCTTACCGCTGATTTAAATGCTGTAGCAACAGACTTTTTGATTTGTTCGGGTCTTTAGTGACTTGCCCGCTGCCTTGGTTTGCGAGCAATTTCCCTTTTGTTCGTGAAAGCCAAACGCACGTTGCCGCAATTTGAAGGGCGTCAGGCAGATGCACTTTTTCCAATTTAGTTAGGGCACGACTTTGTTCATAAGCTTCTAGCAAAGCAGTTCTCTTTTTCGAATCAACCAAGCCTTCGGCGTTTACGCACCAGTCATTTATAACGACAGCGATATCCAAAATAAGGCAGTCTGTCCCGGCGTCGAAAAAGTCTATAACAGCTGCAACTTTGCCCTGATGAAACAAAACATTGTCTCTGAATAAGTCCGCATGAATTACTGCACTGGGCAGTTTTTCTGCCTTTAAATTCGATCTTACTTGTATCTGTTTCTCGATCAGCTTTTTGTCAGTGGCGCAAAGGGAGTTTTCAATCAGTGCTAGTGTTTGCTGCATCCACTGCACGCCTAATGGATTCGTGTGTTCAAAGGGCAGCTCTAGGCTTACCAGGTGAATCTTTGCCAAAGTAGTCCCCATTTGGCTAATTTCGTTAATAGTGGGCGTCTCTAAATGTTGGCCTTGGATTAAAGGAAATAGCAGGGCGGGTTTATTAGAGACCTGCTGAATCTCAGCGCCTTTTTTGTCTTGCAGCGCGCAGGGCACCGGCAAGCCCGCCGCATTCAATGTTCTGATAAAAGTTGTATAAAAAGGTAACTCATCACCGCTGCGATTTTCAAACAGGGTTAGCACTAGTCGCCGATCGTCGATGAGAGTTAAAAAGTAAGTGGTGTTCTGAATACCGTCGGCCGCGCTTTTGAACGTTTGCAGTAAATTTAAGTTAAATTCACTAAGCAGTTCGCTAATATCGGGCTCCGATAGTTTCGTGTATACAGCCATATGCCAATCTTGGATCCTGCAAATTCTTATAAGTGCATTTTAAGGTTCTATTTCGCTATGACACTAGTGAAATATTTTCATCTTAACAATAGCGCTTGGCGCTGGTTAGTGACCGCAGCAGGGATGTGTCATTGGAAATACCTGTTTTTGGTTTGAGCTCGAGAAAATTCCTTCTGTCAAAAGGTTAGTGAGATGCCTAGCGTACTCGAATCTATCCGTTTTGCTGATTAAGGCACGAGAGATGCCCGTTTATCGCGATCTGCGCTGATTGACGTGAAAATCAATTAGAAAAGAGCATTGATAAAGGCGTTTGCGGGCAAGATTTCTATAAGACTTGTCGATGCCACACTTGGTCTCTGGTAATGGTTCAACAGTTGGACAATGGACTGGGTAGGATATACTGTTCGTGCTTTGATTATAACAATAAGGAGGATGCGTAATGAGCAAGCCTAAAATAGCCGGTATAGCGGTTGGAGTATTAGTTCTTGCGGTCTTGATCGGATGGGTCTCTACCGCGCCATATCTAAGTAACCAAGGTTTGGGGCGTCTGCCCGGCCTTATTATTGGTGGAACTGCAACACCTGCGTTAGATGATTTTAGCCCGCTGAACGATTATCAAGGGCCGATGATGATGAAACAAAAAGGCTTCCCTGAGCTAGTCGTGCATCTGTCCTTTGTAGGTATTCAACAAGGTATTATCTCAGCAACCCGCCCTGACAATGGCTATTGGGGCGAGCGCGTGAAAGAACGTGGTGGAGACGGTTGGCTGCGTGTTGGCGATCAAACCTTTGAAATGACAGCAACTCAAATTGTAGACGATGCCCAGCGCCTCGCAATGATGGAACAGTGGGCTGCTAGATCAGGCAGAACCCTCGATGAGCCACTGTATACTGGGTCTGAGCCACTGCGAGAGTGGGAAGTCTATCTGTGGACTCCTAGATCCTAGCGAGAAGTTTGAGCCAAACCTATTTGAGCTAAACTTAAGTTGACGCTTGGACGATTAAAGATCGCTAGATAATCCTGCGAGTTAGCAGAATGAAATAATGCGATAAACTGCCCAACCTTTCACAGAAGCTGAGCGGGCAGCTTATCGCTTGCGGCGGCTGACTGGGTCGGTTCAAGTTTGTTTTTATGCCAGCAGGTTAATTCCTTGGCCCAACTTTGTTCGTCTTGACTCTAAAACCAATTGCGCTATTTCACTATAATCTTACTATTACTAGCCTAAGGCTAGCCTTTTGCGATTACGTAATCTGCTGGACTGAATGTGGCCAATACCGAAGGTCTGGAAGACTTAGCCGCCTTAGTTCGATATCAGGGTCAATATCAGGGTCACCCACCAAATGATCCCTCCAGCCTAGAACAAGTCCTTACCGAACATGTTTCTTGGTTTACCAAACAACGAAATGTTTATTTTTGCCTTTTGGGGGAGTGGAGGGGGGGGTGAGTGGGTAAAAGAAAAGACCCTGTAACCCATGGCTTAATTAATGTCTTAACAGTTTAACAAACAAAAAAGCCCGAATTGCTTCGGGCTTTTTTTGTTCAAATGTCCCGTCCTGAAATAAGTTGTCACTATGGAGACTTATTATGGGAACGCCTATCCCCGCTAGCTTAAAGCGCTCACAGCGCGATTACACCCTAACCTTTAAATTGTCGATAATTAGTCGCGTTGAAAAAGGTGAGTTCACTTACAAGAAAGCTCAATCCCTTTATGGTATCCAGGGCAGAAGCACTGTTCTCACCTGGCTTCGCAAGCATGGTACATTGGACTGGTCATCTCAAAGGGCAAAATCCATGAAACCCTCACCTGAAACCCCTGAACAAAAAATCAAACGGATAGAGCAGAAGATCAAAGATCTGGAAGACGCTCATTATGTTGATATAGAGATGATTAAGGAGGTTGATCGCCGGTGTGGCACTGACTTTAGGAAAAAGCATTTATCCTCTGTGCCCGCAAGGCTCAAGCACTTGGCAAAGTGAGTTTAGCTAAAAGCTGCGCGCTCAGAGGGATCTCTCGACAGGCGGTTTATCAACGTTTAAAAAGGGAGCAATACCGTCAACAGACGTTGGCTCCAGTGAAAGACATGGTGATTGAGGTTCGTCGTAAACTCCCACGAGTAGGAACTCGTAAACTGCACTTCTTGCTCAAAGAAAAGCTGGCCGAACGAGCGATTAAGTTAGGTAGAGACGGCTTGTTCAGCTACCTGCGTGAACAACATCTGCTAATTAAACCAAGAAAGAGTTACACCAAAACGACACACAGCAAGCACTGGATGCGTAAACACCCGAACTTATATGCAAAGATGAACGTTAGCCAACCAGAACAAGTGTTTGTTAGTGATATTACCTATGTGGAAAGCCGAGAAGGTGTGCACTATCTTTCATTAGTGACAGACGGTGGCTCTCGGAAAATCATCGGTCACGTATTGAGCCATAACATGGAAACAACGCATATGGTGAGCGCGCTGAAGAAGGCAATAGCCGCACGCGTTACCAAGAACCCTTTGGTTGACCACTCTGACATAGGATTGCAGTATTGCGCTGCCCAATACCAAGAGGAGCTGAATAAACACGACATAGTGCCGTCCATGACAGATGGTTATGACTGTTATCAAAATGCGTTAGCAGAACGAGTGAACGGCATACTCAAACAGGAGTTCTTGCTTGAGAAATGCAATACCTTTGATGAGCTGGAGAAAATGATAGATCAACCAATAGAACTGTATAATAGCGTAAGGCCGCATCTGAGCTTGGGGTTAAAAACCTCGAATCAAGTGCATAAAAAAGCCGATTGCTAGTAGCAATCGGCTTCATTAAAACCGCCAACGTATTCTAGGACGGGACAAAATATAACTCTTAAGCCGAGTTTTTCTGTAACCGGCACGACAGTTAATCTAGGTCCAGCTAATAATTTAAAGTAGGGAAACCTTAGAAAGCTGAAATTGAATTGGGCTAGAGTTAGCAACAATTGTCATCTCAAGGTTGTATCTGGCATTGCCTACATTTACCACCGGTAGCTTCAGCGTGCCGGTGGCCCCGTCAAAGCCCGCCGCCGTATAGCTCGTTCCTTCAAGAAGCTCAGCGCCTGCTACCTGAAAAATCAGCGTTACCGGGTCAGCCAGTGCCAGCGTTAGTCTGTAGAACTGTCCGCTGGCGCTTAGCCTTGGCAGTACTAATTGGCCGGTGCTGCCATCGAATGCGCCAGTCGTGTTTGTCTCTGTTGTTATGGGCGCAAGTGAAGAAATTTTCTGCGCTTCACGCAGCCCTGTGTCGTAGGCACCGTTGGTTGTCGCTGCGTTGTCAGTGCTAGTTGCTTCGCCCGCGAAAAAGAGTCTGTTAGAAACGGATTTAGCCAGAATAGCTCTATCAGCAACGGTCGAGCCTACCTTAATGAAAGAATAGGCACCTTTGGCAAATGGGTCGCTGTTCCAGCGCGTAATTACTTTATTGATAGGCTCTGGTATGTCAGCGCCCCACATAGTTCTTAAAATTGTCATTGCTTCAGCGACAATTTCATCATCGCTTTTACTTTCAATTTCCAGGCCATACTTGCCGGCATTGAAACCTAAAAGGTGTTTGTTGGCAGTTGCCTTGTGCCAGTTGACCCACTCATTAAAGCGACCCTTTGGCGTACTAAAGTAATTCTGAATAGTGGTGTTGTCCCAAAAAACGCTAGGGAACTCTAGCCACACTTTGTTCAGTGAGCCGGAACCTAGACCTGAAATCGCACTTAATTTGTCGCTGGGTAAAGCAGGACTAAACGTGATGTCGCCAGCTTTGAGCACCCCCAGAGGCACAGTTACAATAACTCGGTCCCCGCTGTACTCGCCCTTGTTTGTAGAAATAGTGACCCCGGTTTCGGTATAAGCGACAGTTTGAACAATCGTTTCGGTTTTAATGTTCAGGCCAATGGCTAAGAAGTTGGTGATCGCATCAAAACCATCCGGGAATAATACATCTCCGCCAGAGGAGGTTACGCCTTCGTCAGTTCCAATTTGAGATAGCTCGCTAGCATCCCCGGCGTACTCGTGTTCCTTGACGGTGTTGATTAGTGAGTCAAGTGCTTGGGTGCTAAAGCCATTGAGTGCGCCTTGGCTGACAGCAGAGTCGACAACATCCTGCACTGAGGCATCAACATTACTTGCGGTAACGCTGGCTGCAAATTGAGCAAAGACATCAGCAAACTGCTGCTCTTGTGCCGAGGTGAGGGGGTCTTCCTTGCCGTCAGAACCAAACACGCTGGTATCGTCATAGTCAAATAGGCCGGTCAGCGGTGCGTTGATCTTATTCGCCAGTTCGGTTATTGGGTTGCCGGTGATAAAATGAATCCAACTGGCGCCTAAATCGAGGGCTTTACCCGTTGATCTGTCGGTCCAGATGCGACCGCCGACTCTGCTGCGAGCTTCCAAGATGACGACCTCGTATCCTGATTCTTGAAGCGTTTTCCCCGCCGACAGGCCAGAAATTCCGGCGCCTATAATGATGACTTTTTCTTGTGCAAATGTGACTTGAGAGAGGCCTAAGCAGACTAGTATTAAGGTCGTAATGCGCAGCATAAGCTACTCCTGATTCTGTCTATTATTATGGGAAGCTAATAATGAGAGTACCTTAATAGCAAAAATATTATCTGAGAGAATTGGTAAGGTGTCGAGCATTTCTGGAAATCTATCACAGCCTGAACAGCATCATCGTTGTCGGTGTTGCCACGAGTTGAGCAATGCGCGCTTATAAATTCGCTAATTTTGTTATCCCACTTGATCAAAGAAAGCAGATGTTAACGGGTTTTAGCTCGGGTAAGCGTCTGACCCCGATGAGCTGTATGTTGATATTTTTGTGGCAAGGAAGGTAGAGGGAGCAAACCTCACAGCGGCGATGTGAAGCCGTTTCTTAGAAAAAAGCAGTAATATTGTAATAGAGTATTATGATCATCGAACTTCATCTACGCGGATTAAGCAGAATGTTATAGAGTAGCTTGCTAGGCGCGTGATGTTAGATCTGCCAAGTGATGAAGCATTGGCCAGTTAACTTATTGATTGGAGAGGGTTCTGGTTAGTGAAATTCTTATTTTTGCCCAATGTATGCTAAATTAATCAACAACTAGACGGAGTAACTATTTATGAGTAAAGAACAAAAAAGCAATAAAGAAACTAAGAAGAAGGCTACTTTAACGCCAAAAGAAAAAAAGGCTGCTAAAGCGGCTGCAAAACAAGGAAAGAGCGTGCTCGGTCCCTAATTCAATTTTTGGCTAAAATCAGAGGGAAGCTGCAAAGCTTCCTAGTCAAGAAACGAGGATTCACAAACAACAGGTGAGGTCTAAGTTCGCGCTTTTTTTGCGTGCTATTCTTAAAGGCAACTTCCACGCGTGTGTGTTGCTCCCGTTCCTGTTCAAAATTAAACTAATGTAATAGCCTTCTCTGCAATTCAAAAAAAACCCAGAAGGCCGAGCCATTACATGAGGCTTGCTAAGCGCGCACCATCAGTTCATCGATTGTTCACTCTGGAACCGCACTATTTTTCTCATTCCTTCAAAGCTTTATTAGGTATTATTTCACGCTCTGACATTTTCTATAAGAGCACTTCACACAGATCGTAACAATTTGCCTGTCATAAAATTGACCCATATCAGGATGCTCTTGCCTGATCGCCTCAAAATCGCCCCCTCGGCATTATTAACGTAACCTCTGCAAAACAATCAGTTTGTGCATAATTTAATCGAAGTTCAGGGGGCTGAGGAATGCAGAGCTTTGAGAGAGCCGATTGATTTTTCCCGGGTTTTCAAGACTCTTAATGAATTGCTCAGTAACTATTTAAATATCTTTCTAAACATCACCTTCAACGCTACGTTCAGAATTACTTGTAATGCTAAAAGCCTGAGTAACCGGTGGTGCGCGAGGCACGCTATTTGTTCAAAACTGGAGTGAAGCATGATAAAAATTAAACTAATTGGATTGTTAACTGTAATTGTGGCGGACACAAAAATAGCAGACTCTACTGAACCTGAAGGTGATCCCCCAAATTATGCCTGCGAGTTTCGCGGATCATTCAGAACAACTTTTAGATAGCCATCAGCGAGGTCAGATAGCTCCGATGTCTTTACTTGTTACGACAAAGTGTGGCCTTGGACGCCGCTGATTAAAATGAAGGTGTTGGAAAAAGAGATGACTTTCCATAAATACGACACCGACACCGACACCGACACCGACACCGACACCGACACCGACACCGACACCGATATTGGAATTCAAGAATTAAAAAGCGATCGGAGAATGTCGCAGAAGGACATTGATGCCATCGAGGCGTGGGTCCACGCTGGTTTCGCCGATGGGCAACCCAGAGGACTTGCCGGCGCCTAACGCCTGTCCGGCAATGGCGGTTGGAAGCGGATTTAGGTCCGCCAGACCATATCATTCAGTCTACCGCGTGGGACGTGCCTGCACAGGGTCAGGATATGTGGTGGGAACCGGAAGTGGCTAGCAACATCAAAGAGAGCCGCTGCATTAAGGCAGTCGAAACCCTTCCTTCTAAAGAAGCTCATGGTTCCACTTACCACGCCAATTCGCATTTCCTGACTAAGAACGAAGAGGGCGACTGGGAAACATACGGCCGGCTGTCCGAGTACGCTTACGGTAAGCTTGGCGAGGTTGCCCCGATGGGTGCCTGCCGCACAGAGCCGGCGGATTCCAAAGTAGGTTGGAGCATACATTACTACCCAGATGGCACAGCGGTGCCGAATGATCAGGTTACTGTTGGTATTTGGTATCACGACGACGACTTCGATGAAGCCTGCGGCTATCGTCAAGATTTATCCCTGTATATGTTGCAAGGTGCAGACTACGATATTCCCCCGCACGGCAAGTTGATGACGCAGGGATTCCATTCATTCGATCACCCTGTGCGCATAGACAGCTGGCAGCTGCAGTGTTCTCTGGACTGGCGGCTTCAGTTAGCGCGCAGACCACTAGTGCGCCAGAGGCGAACTATCTTCAACACTGTGCTGGCTGCCATCACCTTGATGGCAGCGGCTTGCCTCCAGAGGTGCCTAATCTGGGCAGTGATCTGGGCTATCTACTTGATAGTGCTAAAGGGCGAGACTTTATGCTGCGCGTGCCGGGTGTGACCGGAGTGCCAATTAGCGCTGAGGAAGTCACTGATCTACTCAACTGGATGATTGTGAAATTCTACCCAGATCGCTCTGATTTTGAGCCTTTTAATATTGAAGAGATATTATTTGGCCGGACCAACCCGCTTTATGACCCTCTGAAGGTTCGCAGAGAGCTGTTTCCAGACTTGTGATGAAGTTCGCCACTCAACTAGCTATCTATGCATTGATGTTATTATCATTCAATGCATCGGTCTGGGGTGAAGAAACTGATCCGCCAGCATTCGCTTATCTTCTTCATTGTTCGGGCTGTCATTTGGAAGATGGTTCCAGTGCTCCTCCCTTAGTGCCTGATTTACGCAGTGATCTAGGGCTTTTAATAGCAAGCCCAGAAGGTCGAAGTTATATACTGGGTGTGCCTGGGGTTACCGACACTCCTATCCCGGCATCAGAGATGGCAGGTCTGATGAACTGGCTAATTGGTACTTTGTACCCAGGTCGGACCGATTTTGAGCCGTTTACCATCGAAGAAGTTAACAATGGACGCTTAAACCGGTTAGATGATCCTTTGAAAGCCCGCGGCGAGCTTTTCCTCAAATTGCTCGGCAGCACCGATATTTCCAGCGACTAGTGGACCTTGAGCCGCGGCTTTTATTACGATTCTATTTACGAAGAAAAGTGTGGCACCAAGCTGATACGGTCGTGCCCAAGGCTCGCTCTTCTTTCTGCCTCCTCTATCTCCCACTCCCTCTCCCAAATATTTGTTAATTCTCAATCGGTTTGGGATAAGATGCCCTGGCCCGTATTTATTGGCTTAAGGCTGCCTGCCATGTTCTATCCTAGCTGTTTTTTTACGAGACAGAACCTCTACTCATGAGACAAAGACATTTATCACGAGACAAAGACATCTATGACTATAAGTTCACACAAGATATTGCAGTTTTTCGCTAGCGGACTATTGCTGCTAGCATTTTGCCAACAGCTAAACGCCCAGGCTCGCTATGTTGATCCGGCGACTGATGAATCTAGGCTGCCTTATGACGGTAATGTGTTGACCGATAGAGGTGACGATCAAATTGTGAGGTTTCGTAATTGGGCTGCCTTTAACCCTGTGCGAACGATTAAGTCTGGGGATGACACGCTTGAGCTGCCTAATGCCCCGGCAGACTTTTCCAACTTTAGCTATGAAGTGGACGGCGAGACTTTTAGCCTAAATGACTATATGGTCAATAACCACACTGGCGGCCTTTTGGTCATCAAGAATGGTGCGATCATACTAGAGCGGTATGGTTTAGGTAACACCGAAGAAACCCTGTGGATTTCTTTTTCAGTTTCCAAATCTGTTACTTCAATGCTTTTAGGCGCTGCAATTAAAGAAGGATATATTACCAGTGTTGATGATCCTGTTTCAGAGTACTTGCCGCGCCTTAAAGGCAGCTCTTATGACGAGGTTAGTATTCGCAACATCCTTCAGATGGCTTCGGGTGTTGATTGGGATGAGGACTACACTGATCTTAATTCTGATGTGGCAACTTACCCCTCAGACAAAGTAATTGAAATGCAGCGTTACCTCGGCACCAAGCTAAGGGTTGCACCGGCTGGCGAAAAGTTTAATTACAGCACGGCAGATACCGATCTGGTCGGAGCTATTGTGCGCTCGGCCATCGGCAACAACTTAAGCACTTACTTAGAAAACATGATGTGGCAGCCATTCGGAATGGAGTTCGATGCCAACTGGGGAACACACGGCAATGAGGGTGAGCACGGCGGCTGCTGCATGAACATGGCGCTTCGCGACTACGGCCGCATCGGAATGTTTGCAATGAGCGAGGGGCAGCTGCCCGATGGCCGCAAAATTCTACCCGATGGCTGGATGAAAGAGTCCTCAACGCCATCAGCAGGAAACCCAGGCTATGGTTATTTATGGTGGCTCAATAATGACCGCACTTATCGAGCCCAGGGAATTTTTGGTCAGGGCATCTATGTGAAACCCGAGAGTAATCTAGTTATTGCAGTAATCAGTGCCTGGCCGGTCGCGGCGTCGGGTGGCTCAGTATACAACGCCCATCGCAACGCGTTGTATGACGCCGTTGATGCGGTGTTGAAGTAACTCGCCCTGAGTTAGTTTGCGTTGAGGGATATTGATGTGATGGATATGAGGTGACATATCAATATCGCCAGCATCGGTGAGACTAATTTATTTAATCGGCTACGGGCTGTTTGTCAATTGAATCGATATCTAGCTAGAACTGCGGGAATGCTTTGGAGTATGCTCCAGCTAAATCCAAGACAGATACCCTGTCTGGAGAAAAGCATGCGCGCCGCTCATAGTCCCCTTAACGCCTCAATTTATCGCGGCTTATGTGACCGTGGCCCAGACAGCCTGTTCTACCGGTCTCGGTTTGTTGGTGGCGTATTCAAAGAGAGCCATTCTGGGGGGGGGGGGGGTGGCTTCGGGGCCAAGGTATAAGCGAAGATAGGATTGCAGCCTATAAGGCGCGCGCCGTTCTTGATCAGGGCTGGAAGGATACCGACCTTCTTTTTCACCGCCAGAACGTAGAAATTCCCGTTTACAATGCTGGTGGTTGGCACGATATCTATGCCGAGGGCTCTCTTTACAACGATCTCTATTTGCAGAATGAAGGCAGGGATGCAGGGATGCAGCCGGCGGTAAACAAAAACTATCTATAGGGACTTTTGGACACGGCGCGCGGCAAGGGGATCTTATTTATCCGAGTGGTGGCGTCATTACCGCTAATATTCAGCAGCAACTAAGCTGGTGGGGCTATTGG
>Ga0208413_1001286_pt1 | contig 16274 bp, 23 predicted proteins | sample AntAceMetag02UKD_FD_184761 | JGI IMG/M metagenome (GOLD analysis project Ga0208413, IMG submission 184761) | Saline lake microbial communities from Ace Lake, Antarctica - Antarctic Ace Lake Metagenome 02UKD (SPAdes) (version 2) | ecosystem: Environmental > Aquatic > Non-marine Saline and... | reverse complement strand
GTTCGCTATCGTGTACTGTACAGTTTTATTGGGCAAACGCAACTCAAGCAAGATACTTTTTTAATTCCGGTGGCCAAGTAAGAGTTACTGCAAGTCGCAGCGGCGGAGTATCTAGCCAACAAAATACGGCATGGACGTCACTATTAAGTTCATCAGGAACTCAGTCATTTGGTGGAAATAATCCCGACACCGGCACAAGCCCTGCTACCGGCACTAATTGGTATAGATGTACTAATTCTTTCCAAACATACTATTCTGCAAGTTCATCTAGTCCGTATGGCAGTAATTCCTATCAATTACAAGCTCGAACAGCAGACGTAGCAAGTAATGCCTCCGGAACATCAGCTAGTGGTGAAATACGATTGGTATTTACTGACGGTTATACTGATCCAGGACCGCCCGCGCCAGTAGATTATGTTGATGGGACACTTTCTGTTTCTGTTGATTTAATATATGCTACTGGTATTTTGTATCCTACCGGATTTGGAAATTTTACTGTAACTAATCCAACTGTTGCTATTAGCAGCATTACTGGCTCTTAATCACTCACCTCAAAAAACATACGCTATAAATAATGTACGCACATTATTGGAGATTGTATGGACGAGAGACTGCAAGCAGCGTTAGATTTTTCTAACTATCAACAGACATTTTCAATCCAACGTAAGACCCTTAAAGAAAAAATTGAGGCCAAATTAACCTACGGGTTTAATGGCGGGCTGTTTCGCATTGATAAAAATTTATTAACTTTTGTAGAAGTGATCTCCGCAAAGAGATCTAATGGAGTTGTACTAATGGATGCAAATGACAATCCAATTTTAATAGACGATCTAGAAGCGTTCAAAGATGAAATTTTTAGTAGATATTTTGAAGCCACTAACGAATACTACGAACAATACCAGCAATTGAAAAAAAGCAGATCTGTAGAAAAGTTAATTGCATAATGACAACAGGTATTTTAGTCTATGCACATAACAGTCGATCGTTAGATTATGCTCTAATGTCGTTGATAGCCGCCGGCCTTGCCAAAAAAAATCTCAATGTCCCTGTGTCGTTAGTAACGGATCCTTCGACTGTAGAATGGATGAGAGAATCTAACATTTTAGAAAAAGCCACATCTGTATTTGAAAATTTAATAATAGTAGAAAGACCTATCACTGACAATCAGCGCAAATTATGTGATGGTAAAAATGAATCAATGGTACCATTTGTAAATTCAAATAGAGCAAGCGCCTACGATTTAACACCGTATAATAGAACACTGTTAATAGACAGTGACTACTTTATTTTTTCGAATAGATTATCTGAATATTGGAACATTGACGACGATGTACTAATAGGTCAAAGTATAAATGACATATACTCCGGTGATCGACTAGGCTATAATGATCGATATATTTCTGAAGTAGGAATTAACCTATATTGGGCCACTACTGTAATGTTTAGCAAAACGCCACGTGCTAAAACGTTTTTTGACACAGTAAATTTTGTAAAAGAAAATTACAAGCATTACGCAGATATTTTTAGATTTGATAATCGTCAGTATAGAAACGATATTGCATTTAGTGTTGCAAAACATATATTAGATGGCTTTATAAATCTAGACTCCGGTAGATTGCCTCCAGTGTTAACAACATTAGATAAAGATATATTAGCCTCAGTAGAGGATAACAAATTAACATTTTTAATATCAACACCGTTAGGCGAGAAATACATTCCAGCATCAATTACCGACACTGATATACACATTATGAATAAGCAGAGTATTATTAGACACGGGTCGCAGCTATTGGAGATGATATGAGTTTTGGATATCTACTAGTTGTATCAGAACATGAGTCTGTTGATTATTTAAAATTAGCCTACGGACTTTCCCTAAGCATTAAAAATACTCAACGTGAAGGGTACGATAAAGTTGCTCTTGTAATTGACAATAAAGAAAAGTTATTAGGGTTAACAAGCTCATGGGTATTTGATCACGTCATTGAATGGAATCAAGAAACATTTTGGGACGGCCGTAGTTGGATGGATCAGCTAACACCGTTTGACAACACAGTATGTCTCGACGTTGATATGTTGTTCACAGAAGATTACAGTCATTGGGCCGAATACTTTATTGAAAACTCAGAACTTTACATTGCTAATAAAACCTATACCTATAGAGGCGAGGTAATCACCGGTGATTATTACCGACGCACATTTACAAAAAATAATTTGCCTAACCTGTATTCACTGTATACTTTCTTTAAAAAGGACAGTAAGCTAGCAGAAGAATTTTTTGAGCTCGGTAGACAAATTATTAAAAACCCAATCGAATTTAGTAATTTATTTTTATCAGAACACAAGCCAAAAGTTGTAGGTACAGACGAAGCATTTGCCCTAGCTGCAAAACTTTTAGATATAACTGATGTCATTGCTTATCCTCTAGAGTTTCCTCGCATAGTGCATATGAAACCTATGGTACAGAATTGGCCATGGCCCGCCGACACATGGAGCGACCACGTGGGCTTTTATCTTAATCGCTACGGTAAATTAAAAATAGGAAATTATCAACAAAATGGCATCGTGCATTATGTTGAAAAAAATAAAATCGACGATGAAATGATTAATATCTTAGAGGAAATAGCATGGAAAAAGTAATTGATTTTGACAAGTGGATCGAAAACTTTCAGCTACCAAAAATTGAATACGTTGCAGTATACGATCCGTTTACCGGTGATGTAAAAAGCGTAGGTCCATCTTACGCTTTTTCTGCTGAAGAATACACTGTACCTGTTGATACTGAAACTGCTGAAAGAATTATTGATGCAGAAATTAAGATTCATAATTGTCAGGTAGATGTTAATTCTAATAAATTAGAAATTGCCGAAATTAAAAACTTAACAACTATAGACGATGTATTACATCGTATTATTTCTGTTGAACATTCTGATATAGAAATCCCTGATGTGTATATTAGTTATTTGTCTAACACTAAAACTCTAAAGATCCAACTGTCTGAAGCATTAGGCGGCACTAAAAAAATTAAAAAAGAATTTAAATCTAGAAAAATTGTATGGGATGGCAACGCAGAAATGAATTTTCTAATCACTGAATACAATGATCCTAATTTGACTTTTGAAATGTTTTCTGTTAAAATTAACGAACTAATAGGTAAAACTAAAATTATCAAAAATATTGATTACAATAAATTTAGTGTATATACTAGACGCCTATTTAAAAATTATGTAATTGAGTATAAATGAAAATAATTGAATTTGATATTATCTTTTTAAGTTATGACGAACCTAATGCTGATTTGCATTACGCTGATCTGTGTAACAAGGTACCTTGGGCAAAACGTGTCCACGGCGTAAAAGGCAGCGATCATGCTCACAAGGCCGCCGCTAATCTGAGCGAAACGGAGTGGTTTGTTACTGTGGATGCTGATAATATTGTTGACAAGAAATTTTTCAACATTGATCTAGACATGAGTGATCCCAAGATACAAGTATACGGTTGGTGCGGCAAAAATACAATCAACGGCCTACGGTACGGCAACGGTGGGTTAAAAATTTGGAACAAACAATTTGTACTTGGCATGCAGACTCATGAAAATAGTACAAGCGATAGAGCACAGGTTGACTTTTGTTGGGAAGATGGATATCGTAACTTCCCCTTGACATTTAGTGAAAGCATTATCACCGGTAATGCATTTCAAGCATGGCGAGCAGGATTCCGAGAGGGTGTTAAAATGACCCTGTTGGATGGTGTAAAAGTGCCACCTCAAGAAATTAAACAACGAATCTGGTGGCATAATATTCATAGATTACGTATGTGGTCAACAGTGGGTGCTCATGAAGAAAATGGCTCGTATGCAGTGCTTGGTGCTCGTATGGGCACTTGGATGACCAACTGCACCGACTGGAATTATGTGGATGTTAGAGATTTTGAAATATTAGGAAATATATACCAAGAACAGGTCAATCACGAAACGGTTCAGCATGATATAACAGTGTTGGGAACACAGCTTAAAGCACAATTGGGACTTGATTGGCCGTATCTAGATGCACAACAAAGTAAGTTTACGTTGGATTTATATAACGAAACAATGAACCTTAACGATACTTATTTCAAGATGTCGGTGCCTGCAAATGTATGATATTTTTTATGTTAGCAACGCAGCGGGCAATGATGCAGATTGGAACAAAATAAAGTCTAATTATCCGTTCGCCCAGCGTTTATCGAATATAAAAACATACGAGCAAATTCGGTCTAAATGTTTCACAAAAATGTTTTGGGTTATTTGGGACGATGTGGATCTGTTCACGACATTTAATTTATTAGAGTATACTACTGATGAGTGGGACAATATGTATGTTCACGTGTTTCGTAATGGTGAACACTATGACGGTATTTGTTTGTTTCCTAAGAACATCACAGTGTCAAAAAAAGAATTTGATTATAGATTTTTTAGCAATAAAAAAGACATTGATATAATTGCAAGTACTCCCAAACAATACAACATATACCATATAGATACATATGACGAGTATGTAACGGCTGTAAACACTACCAGCTCAAATATGTTTTGGGCAGTATGGAACGATGTTACAATAGATAGTAATTTTAAATTTGATTATCAAGTAGCTACACATAATCAGCATATTGTTCACGTGTTTAAAAACGGCAAACATCACGACGGTATTTGTTTATTCAATAAAAATTCAAATATTTCAAAGAGAGAATTTGATAATAGATTTTTTGCAAACAAAAAAGACATTGATATAATTGCAAGTAATCCTGTACCGTATGATGTTTTTACAGTATCGTCATTTGAGGAATACGAGCAAGCTGCTAAAAAATCTAAGACTTCTATGTTTTGGGCAATCTTTAATGATATCGCAGTTATTGACGATTTCAATTTTAATTACCAAGTACCTAAGTATAATCATCCAGTTACCCATATATTCCAAAACGGAGAAAATTTTGATGGAATCTGTTTGTTTTCAAAATATCATATAGTAAGCCAGCGAGAATTTGAATATCGATTTTTTACTATTAAAAAGGAAATACCTATTTTAGCAAGCATGCCAAAACCGTTTGATATTGTATTCATATCTTATTATGAATTAGTTGCAGATGAAAATTTTAAAAAATTATTAGACAAGAAGTTGAATAATAAAATTTTTAGAGTTAAGGATGTAGACGGAATACATAATGCTCACAAACAGGCAGCAACATTAGTTAATACAAAAATGTTTTGGGTTGTTGATGCCGATGCCGAGCTAGTTGATGAATTTACATTTGATTATCAAGTTAAAAAACACGACCAAGATACTGTTCATGTTTGGAAAAGTAGAAATCCAGTTAATGGATTAGAATACGGCAATGGCGGAGTTAAATTGTTGCCTACAAAATTAACAGCTAATATGCAAACAAATAACCCAGATATGACAACTAGTATCAGTGGCAAATTTAAATCAATACCAATTATTTCTAATGTTAATAAATTTAATACAGATCCGTATAATACATGGAAATCATCATTTAGAGAATGTTGCAAATTAGCAAGTAGAATTATTGATCGACAATTAGATGCAGAAACACAAGAGAGATTAGATACATGGTGTGAAAAATCTACAGACTACTATGCAATTGCCGGTGCGATTGCAGGCCGAGGCTACGGTTTAAAAAATAAAAATAATATAGATGCTCTTAAAAAAATAAATGACTTTAAGTGGCTTAAGGAACAATTTGATGAACGATATAGCAAGAATTAAAAAATTTATTCCTATAATGAATGAGGTAAGTCCTACATTCTGCATGGCCAAATGGCATCATACTACTATCTATCTTCAGACAGGCGAGACACATAGCTGTTATCATCCTGCACCACACAAGATTCCTATCGATGAAATTGTTATTAATCCTAGTGCATTACACAACACTGTGCAAAAGAAACACGAGCGATTAGAAATGCTTAACGGCGGCAAACCCAGCGGCTGCAATTATTGCTGGAATATTGAAGCAATGGGTGAAGAATACCTAAGTGATCGCAAAGAACGTAATGCTAGTATCTATACGCCTGAGCGTTTTGAACAAATTAAAACAGGTGACTGGGATCAAAATATTAATCCACAATACATAGAAGTTAGCTTTGGAAACGAATGTAATTTCAAATGCGGATATTGCCATCCCAAGCATAGTAGTTCTTACTATAAAGAAATACGAGATTTTGGTCCATATGATATGGTCAAGAATCATCGCAATGATATCGATTGGTTTAAAATTTATGAAGAAGAAACTAATCCCTATGTAGAAGCATGGTGGAAGTGGTGGCCTGAAGTTAGCAAGACATTAACTATCTTGCGTGTCACAGGAGGTGAGCCATTACTACAAGCCAGCACATGGCGCCTACTTGAGGACTTAGAAGCAAATCCGTTACCTAATCTAGAACTCAACATCAATTCAAACTTTGGCGTTAAGCCTATATTGATTGATAGACTTGTAGAAAAAGTAAACAATCTAGTTAACAGTGGAAAGATTAAAGATTTTAAAATCTTTACAAGTATAGATACTTGGGGAGCACCTGCAGAATATCTGCGTACTGGATTGGATCTAACAGTATGGGAACGTAACCTTGACACTTATCTAACCAAGACCACGTTACCAGTTACATTTATGTGTACCTTTAATATTCTAACAGTAACAAACTTCCAAAGTTTATTAGAAAAGATCTTAGAATGGCGTGTTAAGTATAATGGCTTTGATCAGAACAAATGGCAGCGTGTACGCTTTGATACGCCGTACTTGAAGGAGCCATTGCAGTACGATATGAATTTGTTGCCTAAAGACGAGTTTATGCCTTACATGCAAAGTCACCTAGACTTCATTCTAGCCAATTTAGACGATAAAAACCGTAGTAAATTCAACGACTTAGAGTACGAAAAATTCCTCAGAGTCGTCAAATACATGGAATCAGCTATCTATACCCCAGAAAAACTAAAAGAAGGCAAACGAGACTTCTTTAATTGGTTTACTGAATATGACCGCAGACGCGGAACAGATTTTGCTAAAACTTTCCCAACATTGGAAAACTTTTATTTTGAGTGTGCGCAATTATGAAAATTTTTATTACCGGAGTAGCCGGATTTTTAGGCAGTCATCTAGCAGATAGAATGCTAATGTTAGGACACAGTGTTGTGGGCAATGATACTTTATTAGGTGGATACCGTGATAACGTAGATCCTCGAGTTAAATTTTTTACAACTAATTGTTGTGACATAGACAGTATGACAACAATTATGCAAGGTTGCGATGTAGTTATTCATACAGCCGCAACTCCTCACGAAGGATTGAGTGTTTTTAGTCCTAATTTTATTACTAAGAATATATACCAAGCAAGTGTTTCTACTATCAGTGCCGCAATTAGTTGTAATGTAAAAAGATTTGTGTTCTGCAGTAGTATGGCTCGATACGGAATAGGCAATCCGCCCTTTGTTGAGAGTCAACCAACTGCTCCGGTTGATCCGTACGGTATTGCAAAAGTAGGAGTAGAAGAAACATTAAAAGTTCTGGCCAACACCCACGGAATGGAATGGAACATTGCAGTCCCTCACAACATTGTAGGTCCACGTCAACGATATGATGATCCGTTTCGTAATGTAATAAGTATTATTATTAATCGTAATTTGCAAGGCAAGCCCGCTATTGTGTATGGCGACGGTGAGCAAATGCGGTGTTTTAGTTACATTGATGATTGTATTTTTTGTTTAGAAAAACTAGCATTAGATACTAACATTGTTGGGGAAATAATAAACATAGGACCGGATGAAAACCCGGTAACTATTAATCAATTAGTTGATATTATTGCAACAGAAACTGGATATTGTGGTATTAGTCAACACATGTCAGATCGTCCTAGCGAAGTTAAATACGCAACTTGTAGTGCTGATAATGCACGAGAAAAGTTAGGATACAAAACAAAAACAGATTTAATAACGTCTGTTAAAAAAACAGTTGATTGGATTCGAAGTAAAGGTACGCTACCGTTTGATTATAGTTTTCCTTTAGAAATAATTAACGATAAAACACCAAAGACTTGGAAGGATAGATTGATGTGATTAATTTTGTATTTGAAGATTCTATTAATTTTAAAAATTTTATAGCATCAACTGATGTAAATAGGTCCGGAATTAATACGTTTGCGGCATCTCCTATTGCAGTTATTATGCTGCAAAGAACACAGATGGCAAGTCTATTCAACATGAAAAATAAACCAAAACCTTATATAATTGCCACAGGAGTTAATCATCATCCTAGTGATTGGATCGGGTTAGATAAATTGTCGCCGTTTTCTTTTTTAAACAAAAAACAGTTGAAGGATGTTCAAAACAACAAAGCAATGATATTGTTTGATCAAAGTTTAGAAGGTTATCAAACTTTATGGTTATGGGAACGAATACATACAGAGTGTGCAAATTATTCTATTAACCCTAATTGTATAATTTATGTTACTGGAAATTTATTGGCAGAAGAACAATATACAGAATGGGCAAATATTAATAATATTATTAATTTTATAAATGTTATTCCTTATACTCATTTTGAAGCAGATGTAGCTAATATATCACAGCGGAATAATATAAATTGCACGTTTGAAAAACAAATAACGTATAAATTTAAAAATGATATATTATCATTTAATTGTTTACAGAAAAGATTACGAAATCACAGAATATGGTTTTACATTCGACTATTTGAAGAAGATTTATTAAAACACGGATTAGTAAGTATGAATCCGTATTCTCCAGTTAATATATTTATGGATGGAAAATCTATAGAATCACCAAAAGCAACTGCTGCTAATAAAAGCCTGCCATTATTGTTATACGGAAAAAATAATAACGAACATCCGGATGATTTTTATATTACTCGAATACAAGACAATGTTTTTTTAGATTCGTGGGTTAGTGTTATATCAGAAGCATCATTTGCTGACTGTGATAATGAATTGTTTCTAAGTGAAAAAATTTTTAAACCTATTGCTTGCCACCATCCTTTTATTATATTTGGAAATAAAAACAGTTTACACGAATTAAGAAAAATGGGATACAAAACATTTAACGGATTCATAGATGAATCCTACGACACGTTGCCTACTTTTGAAAGATTAGATGCAATAATTGAATCAATTAAAAAGATAATTGCAATTAAAGATAAAACTTTATGGTATAATTCTATGAAAGACATACTAGTGCATAATTACAATACATTAATATCTAATTCTCAGAAAATAAATCCTGCAATTATTCAACTTGAAAATGCATATACTCGATATTTTAAATTACATAAAAATGCATAATAAAAAACTTCCAATAATCACCAAAGACTCAAAATTAATTATCGGGTTAGGTGATAGTTTTACTCAAGGTGTTGGTAGTTGGTCAACAGAAACTTATAAACAATATAACGGATTTATTGATCCATTAAAGATACCACCAGAATTACAATTGGAAATGTACGAATACAGTTGGGTAAGTCAATTGTGTAATAATCATTTAACTGACTACACTCCTGTAAATTTGGGTGTAATGGGTAAAGGAAATAGAGCAAGTGTTAAAGAGCTTTATTTAAACCCAAAAATTAATTTGTATGCAGCTAAACAAGTAACCGTCATTTACATGTTAAGCGGAATAGAACGATTTGATTTTATTAACAAAGAGTTTTCAGATCACACCAGTCATTTTTTTGCAATGTGGCCAAATCCTTGGGATAAAAATACCACAAATAAACAACTGTGGGAAGCATACGCTAGAGATATATGGAATGAAAAATTTGTATGCTTAGAAGCATTATTAAATATTCGGGAAGCTGAAATGATATGTAAAGCAAACGGATGGAATTTAATTATTGCTAGTGCGTTTGATCAAAGATTAACCAAAGAACGATTTATTAAAGAAATTGGCATTGAACATACTAGTTTAATAGATAGTATGCCTTGGGATAAATTTTTATATCCGCAAGGATGCAAAAGTTTTATGCAATTGTTATTAAGATACGATGGTAGAGAACATATGGCTGATGGCGAATTTTACGAATATTATTCGACACTAAAATTTCCTACTGAGTACATCACAACATGCATGCATCCTAGTAGAGAAGGTTATAGAATAATGGCTGAAGAGTTGTACATGCATATGAAAGGACACAATTATGTTTAAAGTATGTCCTTAGATGAATCTTTGATATCTCTTTTTAATTTAACAATGTCAACTTTGAAATCTATCTTTTGAATATCGTCTTTATACTCCTGCAGCGTATCGATTAAAATATCAGCAATGCTGTCGGCAGTCTGTTTAGCTAATTCTGCTTTTATGTCAATTTCCCATACTCTGCCATCAGCAAACTCTAAGTGTATCCTTTCGAGATATGCCACTGGCATTGTATTCATATAAAGATCTTCAAAAACCTCCGGCCATTCTTTTACAAGATGCCGCGGAGGTTTAAACAAAGGATTAGGCATCTGCTGTTTCTTTAGCCTTAATAGCTTTCTTTGCAGGCGGATCTAAATCATCTGCATCCTTACGTAATTTAGCAGCTTCTTTGTACAGTGCATCTGCTTGACTACGATACGATTTAGCAATGTCTTTATCACTTAATGCTTCATTTACTGCTACCTGTGCTCTTAACGGAGCAGGAATGTCTGGATCTACCAATGGTTCGTTTGCCTTGGCAATATCTTTAGCTTTAGCAGGAGATATTGCAGGAGCGCCTGATACAAATGTATAAAGATCATCTACAGTACAGTTTTTTTGTTCAGCGATAAATCCGTTCAGTTCTGACAACACAATAGAATCTTTAGATGATGGTGTCATAGTCACTAATGTTGTAGCAACTTTTTGCAATCTTCCATCAGCCTGCATTGCCTGTAACATAGGACGTCCATCTGAAAATGTACGAGTAAACATAATTTCGCCAAATTCAAATGCACTTTGAGCTTGCTCAGTTTCTACTAGTGTCATGATACTGTCATGATACGAATCAGTTAAATTAGCAACAGGCAACACTAGTGCATGATCTGATTCTCCAGGAAGTGTTCTAAATATAACAAGAACTTTAACTCCAGTATTATTAATTCTACCGATGTGTTTTAATGGTACAGCCATAATTAAGTCTCCTTTTTAGATACAGCTTCTAGAAATACGTTTAGCTTGTTGAATGTTTTTCCAACTGCTTCTAGCTCTGCTGCTTTAAACGCTCCTCGTTGTGTTGCAACTTCAATAATATTTTTTAATGCAACTAGATCGTTGACATTTAAATCAGGACCTTGTGGTTGTACTGCTTCTTGAGCAGCATCAGTAACTTGTGCTTCTTCGACTTTAACTTCTTCTGTCATTTAGTTTCTCCTTAGTAGTGGACATGCCAGCATAAAATATGTTAATTCTTTTTGATCTTCAAATCCTATAAAATTAGTAGAACGTAAAACACCGTTTCTATCAATGCTAGGCTGTCTAGCAATAACGTAACGACCTTTCAGTTTCTTCTTAATCCAATCTTCTATTCCTTCGTATAGCTCGGCATCAGTAGCAGCAATTTTTTTAAAATGTGCTGGTATAGTTGCTAGCTTTCGTTGCTTTAAGATTTCAATAGGATTCAAATCAAACATCATGAAAATATTTATATGTGTAGTTTATTCTGGCATGGATTCTTGGCTAAGTCTTTTTGCCAGTGCCTTGTTATGGCCCATCTTGCGAACATCGCCTGAAAACAGGTAAAGCTCAAATGCTGACTTTTCTTTCATAACCACAATAAACTTTTTGTTGATAAAAAATGGCGATTCAATAAAGTTATCTAACCAAACTAGCACCTGCGGAGTAAATGCAAATTCTTTAGGGAAATCAACTTTATATGTTTTTATTTTAGCATGTTCTTCGATAAACTTCAAGGCTTCGTCTGTCAAACGAAGACCACCAACTTTCTTTTGTCGAAAGTTCAGCCACCATATTGCACGATACTGCTTGGTAGTATTAGCATCAGTTGGTAATCCTGCTGCTGATAAGAATACTCGTGTATAGGCATCCTTGATGTCCATGTTATTTTATTTCTTCACCAGTAGTGAGTTTGTAGACTGCAAAGTCTGTTGATTTGAAAAGCCTGTTTAATTTTTTGGCTAGATTATGTGCATGACCCGGATTACTAAACGATACTTTTTTATACTTCGGACCGGGATAGCTAGCAATTAAACTTCCGCTCTTTAGGTTAAAAGGCTGACCCTTAAAGAATACTGCCCAGATAGCATCGCTTTCAAGGATCTGCTCTACCTTAAAGTTTTCTTTATTGGCATATTCTAAAATAATATTCGGTTTTGGCCTTGACATATATACGTGTTTCCTAATTAACTACGTATATATTTATCTCGCTAGAAAGAACCGCCGTCAAACTTAACATCAATTTGTGTAGTAGATTGCTTAATTTCTGCCAACATTTGATGTATTTCTTGTACAGTACGACCTAGTTTAGAAGTTAAAATTGCCAATTCAGTAGTTAACTCTTTGGCTTCTTGAACAGTGATGCGTATTTCTTTTTGCTGACTTCGTTCAGCAACTGCCACACGTTGCAGTAATCTTTCAACACTAGGCAAGTTATTTGGTAAATTATTTTGAGACATTTGCCAGTACCTGTTTCATTTCTAACTCAGTTTTAAACGGACCTTTATACGGGTAGCGTTCTAGTGTAATCTTTTTAGGACAAAAACTCTTTACCCATCCTTTGTCGAATTTGATAGTGTAATATCCAGCACAGTATAAACTTTTGCTATCTTCACTTTTAGTAAACAGAGGTAGTTTTTTACGAATGTCAAACATTGCGTTATGCGGAGAGGTACTTGTGGCATATCCGTGAACTTCATTCGGCAATGCACTGTTGGACTCTTTAACAATTTTAACTGTAAAGAATTTCTTGCCAAACTCTTGAGTGAGACTATCTTGATTATCGTAAATTTTCATTCCACTTGCATTACTCATAACAAATCTATTATCTTCGTCTTTTCGAAGAGTAGCAACTTTGGTACCGTCTTGTTCAACAATCCAAAATTTATTTGCAATAATTGTTTTAGCATGTAGTTCTGTCATTTTATGTACCTTGCGTTAAGTGGCTCAGCATATGCTTGCGCCTGATCTGAAATCTTTTTCAAGTCATAAAGATTACAGAATTTAATAAGTCTAATGCCAACTTGACTAATATTTTTCTCAGCATCAGTTGCTTCAGCAATTGTCGTGAACATTGCAGTTCGAATATTTGCCGGCTGCTGTGTCAAATCAATAATATGACGATTGCGTTCGTAATCTTCCATAACACGATGCTCTTGACCGTTATGGTCTGTCCAACGTTGTAGCATTAGATTGTTCCAAGAAAAACCTTTATCTTTACGATCTTCAAACGCTTCTGTTAGTCCAACTTTCTTGCTAGAACCTTTTGTACGAACACCAGGATATGCAGAGAACACATAATCGCTAGTATCGCCACGCATACACTTTTCAAATAGTAACCATTCAGGATCAGGTTTAGCTTTAGGCAACTGTGTTTTCTTATCAATTACAAACTTGCCTTTTACATCAAAGTATCCTTCGTGTGAAATAGTTGTTTCACTGACACCGTTGTACTGTTTAACATTAGAAGCAATCAACTGTACAAAGTCAGTATCAGTACTAATGATAATATGATTATCATTAGGATGAGCTTGTATCCAACCAGCAATCAAATCATCAGCTTCTAATTGCGGATGCTGTAGCACTGTACAATTGGTCTTTTCTTTAATAAAGTCTTTAAACGTGTCAAAGGCTTCCCAGAAGATTTTTTCTTCATCGGCTTCTTTTTCTGTGTGAGCTGCACGAGCCGCAGCACGTTGTGCCTTATAGGGCTTGTAAAAATCTTTGCGCCAACTACGACCTTCTAAGAAGAAGATAACATGACTGCCTTTGAAATCTTGCCAAGCCTTCTTAACACTGTTAAGAGTGATGTGAAATGCCATACCTAGTTTGATATCAGCGTCTCCGTTGATAACGTGCCGAGCACGAAAAAATGTATTTGCAGTATCTACTAGGATGTATGTAGCCATTAGTTATTCTTCTTTACTGTTGCGATATCTAAAACACCTGTGTTAACAGGGCCACCAAAGTCGCCATCTATCACGACATTTGCACAAAGTTCACGGAACCAACGATCGACAATCTCTTCATCTTTATCACCGTCCTCACCGTAACCTTCTTGCTTTAATTTTAACACAAAAAGGTCATTCCAGTCAAGCTCAAAAAAGCCATTGCGGATGTTATCTTTGTTAACATGAGTTTCTAATACCCCTACCCACGGTTCTTTTTTACGAGTAGCACGTTCTTTTGGACTTGCCTTTGCTATTTCTTCTATTTCTTTAGCGGAAGCCGCAGCTAATTCTGCCTCCACTTTTGCTGCCTCTGCCTCTTGCAACAGCATAGTAGTTGCCGCAAGATTTGCTTCGATCTTGTCGATGCCAAATAATTTTTTAATAAAACTCATTATGTGCCCCATGCGTTGCGGAAAAGCGGAATTTGCAGCCTATCACTATATCGCAATCCTTCTTTCATTGCCATCAATGCTACTTTTTTATTGTTCAGTGCGTAGACACTTTCTACACCGCCCACGGGCATGAGATAAACGTGCCCAGTGAATCCAGCATCGCGGAACTGTCGTGTTGCAATCATCGCATCATCAAAGTCTTGTTCTGTAGCAATAACAAATTTTAAATATACTGTGCCATAATCTTCATACTCGCACACAATCTCTGGCTTAATTGCAGCTTCCCACTTTTCACCACTGCACGGCAATTTGGCACTTACACTAAATGTGATCTCTCTCCAAAAATCTTTGTCATGATGCGATTTCCATGTATGCAGGTAACTGGCAAATTCTGGTGTTAGCTTTTGAGTACCGTTTGTTTCAAACGTAATCTCTTTAAGCCCTTGCATTTTAGGATGATTTAGCAGATCAGGATAAGCACGTTGCCAGCCCAACAAGGGCTCACCACCTGTAATGACCAAGTGTTCGTCCCGCCACTCACCGTGCGGAATAATTTCTGCAATGCGATCTGCAATAGCATCACTAGTTAGCATAGGACTTAGACTTTTAAAGTCAGGATGCCATGATGCATAACTATCACATCCAGTGGACACTAATGGGAGATCTTCGTACTTGTTAAACATATGTACAACTTCTGCAATATCATCAACTTCAGTACTCAGTTCTCCACGTGGCATTCCGAATCCTGCACATTTAAAGTTGCAGCCGAAAGTTCTAAGGAACACACTGGGCACTCCCATATAGCGTCCCTCACCTTGTATGCTGTAAAACAGCTCTGCTATTTTAATTTTGCTCATATTTTATTATACACTCTTCTTTTCTAAAATGCAACTGCCGTCTTCTTGTATTTTCCAAACAATGACGTCTCCTTCTTTCCATCCTACTTGCGCTAGCATATCTTCCGAAAACGGTAATACACAATCGCCTGTTTCTGGATCTTCTTCTAAAGTAACTGTCCATCGTGTCATTTAAAATCCTCTTGAGTTAGATTGAGTTTTTATTATAGTAGGTCCGTTACTTTCAAAGTCCATTCCTGCCATACGCCCTTCGTATACTTTACCATTCCATAACATCAATAGTTTAACACTTTTGTTCATGACCACAGTTAAGTTTCTGCTCTCTGCAAAGTTCATTACTTCGGCATCAACTATTCGATTACTAGTAACCTGTCTAACTTTGCAAGTTTCGCTATATCTATTAATAGTAGTACTCATTTAGCCCACCATTCTTCATAAGGAAATTCAATCCAAACATCGTTTTCTGCTTTGTTAACCTCTATGCCACAGAAGTCCATTTTTACTTCAGCACGGCTAGAAAGATTATCAACAACAACTGCAAACTTTACATTGTTATTCCAAATTTCCTGCCACCGTGGATCATCTGGGAAACAGCTACTTTGCCAATCATTTATAATCCAATTGATTGTAGAGCCTTGATCATTGATATCATCCACAATAAGAATTTTCTTACGACCATCGCCGGCTATCATAGGATCGTGATGGCTATATCCAAATGCATCCTCTGCCATCCAGAGATTACTTTCTGGACCTATATCGGAGTCGTTATCTCTTAAACTAACACCTAGCGCATACATAGGTACATCTAGCCAATGACTAATCATTACAGCAGGCAATAGGCCGCCTCGAGTAATTCCTACTACGTAGTCAGGCCGCCAATTA
>Ga0208413_1001280_pt1 | contig 16354 bp, 15 predicted proteins | sample AntAceMetag02UKD_FD_184761 | JGI IMG/M metagenome (GOLD analysis project Ga0208413, IMG submission 184761) | Saline lake microbial communities from Ace Lake, Antarctica - Antarctic Ace Lake Metagenome 02UKD (SPAdes) (version 2) | ecosystem: Environmental > Aquatic > Non-marine Saline and... | reverse complement strand
GGGTCTATAACGGTCTATAAGGGTACTACACCAGTAGCGCATGGCCCTTTCTGGCCTTCACCAACTTCAAATTCTACTGACTGACCGTCATTGAGTGTTGCAAATTCGCCATTGCTCTTAATTTCAGAGAAATGAACAAATAGATCCTTGCCCCCATCTTCTGGTGTTATAAATCCAAATCCTTTATCTGCGTTAAACCACTTCACTGTACCTTTGCTCATTGCTTGCTTTCCTATACTGATGATTAAAAATGTGCACCTAGAAATAAAATAGCTAAATATCGGCCTATTACTTCCAATGAATACATTATGTCACTCACGAACGCATAACGCTCGTGTTAATAAGTGCACTTTATGGCGGTTTTTGATCCTTTTGTCATGTTTTGCGTACATTTACTCTCAGTCACGCGTAAAAAAGAGCGAAAACTTCGATCTGCGGGCGCGTTTGTATCCGCTCGGCCACGTTTAGCTGTCCTTACCGGTGGCGGCTCTAATAAGCTGTTGAGCTTATAACAAGAGGGCTTTGATCAAACACAGCCAAGCATCTGCCCCGCCCTAAATTGTAAGCGCTATCAACGGTTACCTTACTTGTATCACCGCCGGTTTCTTTTGCGTATCGAAGTAAGTTTTCAGTACTAAGCTGGACCACTGCGCTTTGCCCGGTAACGGCGCGTCCAAAATTTGCGTATAGCAAGGCTATTTCTTTTCGAACTTCATTGCACACCAAGCCAACAATGACGGTAAAACGAGGCGCGCACGCCCTATGCTTTCTAAAAGTAATGGCTTTATCAGCAATTCCCCTCCGGCAACGACTCGACAAGATTATGTGTGTCACAGAGGTCTTTCTAAAGTTGCCTGCTTAGTGTTTTTTATCATCAGGGTAGGCATCGGATGTATAGGACTTCGTCGGGCTTAAAGCTGCAAACCCTGCGGCGCAGCCAATTATCTGAACTGCACTTGCTGTCCTGTTCTATAGCGGTCCGAATCGATATGATCTGTACTGTCTCCGAGAAAGACTGGCCACCAAGTTGTTCGCCAAATAACCTCCTTAATGTCTTTGTGTCATCAATACCATCTGCTATCAGTCTGACGTAAAAGCTCTTGTCGGCGGTATTTAATAGAATACCTTCACTGCTCTCATTTATAGGTTCTATCTTTAAGGTAAAGCATACGGCATCGGATTGCGGGAAATCTATGGGAAAAGTTTCATATAGGCGGGCACCAACATGAAACAGACGCTCATGTCGCGAGAGGTGAGCGTATTCTTCGAAGAGTTTTTAATCTAGCATCTCGTGCGCGATATTTTGAATCTAGCCAGGGCTAAGCCCATCGCCTATATGTATTTGCAAGATCACTTCGGCGGCATTCGAAGGCTCAAGATCTTACAATGAGAAAAGGCACATGTCGCGCAGCTCTGGTTTCTGAGGGGCTGTCGTATCACCGTATTCCAGTGCATCTAGAATGTTAAGAAAGGCTGCATCACCCCATACGCCAGTAATCTCATTGAGTTCTTTAAGGGTGTAATTCCATAAAAAATTCGGGCTCCATACAATAGGTCTCTAATTAATTTACACTACAAATCAGACACGAACCGCGCTTATTAATAGTGCTTCTACTTACAATGGTAGGTCTCCACTTGATATATAAACTATCGAACCTTTCATTTTGAACATTTTATTCGCTGATCTGGCCTTATGTTTTGCCTGCCTTGTGACCAATTTCGAACATAAACAGACTTAATAGAATGCTTCTAAATTATTCTTTATCAAAGTTGTTCAAATAACTCGATGGTATTGCCGGCTGGATCTTTAAGCATTGCAATTGTAATTTCAAGATAACTAATAGCCGTGGGCGCCTGAGCCTCTATACCAGCAAGATCAAGCCCGTCAAATTAAACCAATCAATATCGCTTACTCAGAAAATTATGTGCGGCATAGATTCAACCGCGTCATCTGACTCTCTACTGAAAAACTGCTACTCCAGGGCCCATATTTCCAATCGATTGATCGTGACTCTCGATAAATCCAAGAACCAATTCACCTTTGCCACTGCCACTGCCACTGCCACTGCCACTGCCACTGCCACTGCCACTTGCGAGTTCGGGCCGGTCCACCTCAACCAGACCGAAAGCTTTTTTATAGAATACACCGGTGCCAAATACATCCGCTGCGCCAACACGTGAAGCCATTAACGACACATCTGCTTGAGCTTGAAAAACAGTTGTTAAGCGAATTAATGACACCGCCATAGGAATAAGTTTATTGTTCATTATTCTAGTTCCTTTATGAGACAGAAAAGAATTTGTAAACAGTGTTGGTTTGAGCATAGAAACTGGCTATCACCATATAGCTCGGTGCTTGGGATAAATCCCTGTCAATCAATTGATAGGTTTGATATTAGCTTTTAATGCTGTTTTCAAATAAAGACACAACTTCTTCTAGATGGATTTCAAGTTCGTTTGGTGCTGCAAGTTCGGCTTCATTTTGCAAATACTCTAACGCCAGGAATGTATTAAGCGCGCTAATATAAGCTATTTCTTTCGCTATAAGTTTTCTACCCAGCTTGGATTCACATAAAGCGATAATACGCTCTCGCCAATTTTGAACCAGTTCCTCTTTTTGCATTGCCTGTTGACACCTTTAATAATTAAATTTCCGTAATGATCATCACTTCCAAGAAGCGTAAAGTCATTTGTGGTATGTCGCCGTAACGATTCGCTGTTGATCAGACCGTTATGCCCTAGTGTCTGTTGAAACCCGACCTAGGGTCTTTTCCAAACGTAGCGAAGGTTTTCACCAATCGTTAAGGTTAACTGAGGCTCATCAAAAACATAAGTTCGTAATGAAGACGTGCCCGCTCGAGACCGATTAATATTTCCAACTACATTATGGGTCATGGTTCTTGCGTGTTCGTCAATCTCATAAGTTCCAAAATAGGCGCCGTAATTTAAAAGTACGGCTCTAAGCTCTTCGATTGCAAAATCAAGAAAACCTTTGTTTGTGAAATCAGGACCGCCGGGCTGTGCAGATTGAAATGACATATAACCATCAGCGCTATAAGTGAGGTAGCCAGTGCTTCCAGCTGCAGAATCCGGTATCACCCAGTCGCCGGATTCATTGCGTGATTGAATATGAACAAGAAGCCAAGTGCCAATAAATTGATCAGCATCGCTTGCGTAACTCGATTTTGAAAAAAGAAATCCTAAACATAGCAGCGAGAGTATCATTTTTAGTTTCATGAAAAAGCCTTGTCTATTTTATTACGGGCACGGCGCTAGAATTTCAGACAGAATCGGCTGAACTATTTGAACACACGCCACTTTCTTGTGGCTTTTATTGTTATATGCCGGACTTAGCCGCAATACTCCTGCTCTTTAATCAGCAACAGATATTTCTCCATTACTTTCTATTGTAAATCTCAATACCCTGCCAAATTCTATGCCTTCGGCATATGGGAATTCGTTACCAGAGATTTCCAAATTATTAGCCATTAACGAATACTTTCCAATGCCTGTTTGTCGCTGACGTGAATAGAAAATGGTATAGGAACTATTTGCCTTAACAGGCCCGAACGAAATTCTGCTAGTTGGCAGTGAAATATTAAATTCATCGTAACTGTTGTTAGACAGGTTGGTGATTATGGATTTCGGAAATATTAAGTAGTAACCGACTCCGAAAAATAACGAGAATGTTAGTAACAACGCCGCGATCTTGTCTATATTTTTCATGGATTAGACGTTTGCTAAGCTACATCACGCTAGTACAAGTCTACGCTGCGATACACGTAGAGCTCAAAACGGCTAGAGCATGTAGCCCTTTTTTTTATTTGATTAATAGGTTTCGTTAATATTTACTTCAATTTTTTGTCGACGATATGGTGTATTGGTACAAACATAGGTATTACTTTGTTCCAAGCTTCAGCTGATCCTGGATAGCCAAAAAACCATCCTATTACGTCATTGATATTTTCAATTTGAGCATCCTTAAACGCACTTTCCATGGATGCTTGGCTGGCTTGATGATGCCAGCTTTCTACAAGATTCAGCACTCTAACATGAAGGAGCTCAAAAATTAGTTTTTCGTCAGGATTAAGGTTTTCAGACGATTCTCGGCCCCGGTTTACAATGGATGCTGTTTCAATTGATGAAGAAAATGTGCGGATTAGCTCATTGGACGAGTCTCATGTATGACGAAGCGAATCAATTTCAGTTTGCCGGTTAGAGTGCCGAACTTGAATCGCTAGATAAAGGAGCGTTATTACAACTGCCGCCGCTGCGACAATTTCTGCTAGTGCTCCTAAAGCTTCCCAATTCATTATTCTTCTTTCCCGTGGTGGTTTATCTAACTAGGCACATTAAGACCTTAATAATAGGAGCACGTAGCGCTTGTTTGCTGATTTTATTGTTATGTGCAGGCCTGACCCAATTTAGCTGCCGTCGCCTGGAGCTTCCACACAGCTGATTTCCCAAGGTATTCCAAATTTATCAACCAGACTTGCATATGCAACAGACCAGAACTTTTCTTGTAGTGGAATTTGTACATCTGCGTTCTCTGATAAAGCTTGAAACAGTTTCTCCGCTTCTATCTGATTTTTTGGCTCAAGTAGCAGGTAAAAGCCCTCTGCTTTTTTGAATTCATCAGGTGAAACATCCGCTCCAGCAATTTCTGACTTTTCTAGAGTTAAAGTAGCATGAACTATCTTATCTCTCCATTGTTCGGGTACTTGGTTCGCTGCTGGCGACTCACCAAAGGAGGTCATTGATAGTGATCCGTCTAGCAGGTCCCTATAGAATACAAAGGCTTCCGCGCAGTCACCGTCAAATGTAAGGTGTGGGACTAGTTTAATAATTAGTCTCCTGCTTAGTTTTCACTATGCTTAAAGCACCAAAATACATAACGCTCTTAATAATAGAACAGGCCGAGAAACGTCTGTTCAATTTTGGTTTGACTGTTATGTTTTGGAAAGGCTTTGAATGCCAGATAATTAAGCCAATCCACCAACTCATTCTTGTCCAAAATAACTACTGGCAATCACAGCCAAAAAACCTTACTTATAAAAATCAAGTATGATAATCCTGAATCCAAAGCAGGATACGTTTTGAACATACCAATAATACCAGTAATACCAAAGCCAAGATCCCGTGAAACCGAATTTAGGGTCACCACAAGCGGGCCGATCACAAAGGGGAAATCGTAAGTTGCTGCGAAGTACTCAAGCTTCCGATGCGTGCCGAGATTTTCTAATTCGTATGACTCATATCTGTACGAGAAGATAAATAAGCCGACCCGTTAGGATGACTCCATGCAAGTACCGGCATGGGAGAATAGATGTAGTTTCGAAAGCGAAGCCAAAAAGCAGACGGAGCGAATCCTGAAAAAATAAGTAGCAATACAACTGTATTAACTAAAACGAAGTGATTATAACGCGTAGCTTCCTTTTTGATCTGGTTGTTATATCTCTTAAAAGGCTCGATCTATCAATCTACCGTTGTGTGTCATACTCGATAATAGGATCATTGATAAATTCTTGAAACTGCCTGCTTGGCGAATTGTACCTATAAATCATTCTAATCCAACTGCCACTTAGATCACCCTTAATAAATTGTCTTATAGTGAGCCAGACATCTTCATTCATAAATCTCTGCTTATACTGAAAATACATATTGTCATAATGAAGCATATGTATACTACGGATCATTAAAAGTGTCTGTATATCTATAGCAGAATAATTTTCAGGTTGTTCAGCTTCAAATTCGTAATTCCACCAACCGGTGCGGTTTCCGTCTTCACATCGCATTGCGATCATATTCATATAAGAATCGCTTGCCATATACGATCTAAGATTGGGCATCGAAGCCTCTGTATTTTCATGTTACTGATCTACAGTCGCCATTTTCCCGTCGGAATATAACTGTATTCCAACCAAAATGAGAGAAACAATAACGGCGCTCAAGCTCACTATTTTGATACTCTGCTGCTTTGTAATGCTCGCTAGTAATTTCACCGCTAATTATCTATTCACTTTAAATCAGTAATCGGTTGCACTGGCGCTGGTAGACATAATATTGGTAACTATGTTCTACGCGATATTTTTCTACACCTGACAATAACCGTACCCGCTAACTCATTAATTATAAACCGTAAGTCCTAATATTCATTATTCTATAAGTTTAGATATGAAGAGTCTCATGTATTCGATTTATAAATACCCTCATATAGTAGATTTGGGGTTTCCTTGTATTCAGCGACTCTGTTTTCTAGCCTTGCGAATTATTTCGACATTTTTAACAGTAACTGATGTCAAAGAGCATTAAGTAATTTCGTTCATAAAATAAGCGAACCTAAGCGATATTTACTGTCTGTGTATCTTCACTTTAAAAAAGGGCGAGGTAGGGAAGGCTAGAATCTTAAAACTAAGATAAGATAAGATAAGATTGGTATAGATTTAGTTAAAGTAATTTTCTGGCGGCATAAATCAATCCTAGTTGGTTTCACTGCGCTGGCTCAACAAGTGAAAAGCTGACTAGTGCACAAACCCTTAGTCAGCTTTTCTGTGTTTAAGTCTCGAGCAGCCGAGAGACCACATAGGGCATGATGCCGCCAAATTTAAAGTAATCGACTTCAAGGGCGGTATCGAGTCGACACAGCAGCTCACATTCTTGGCTCGTACCGTCGGCAGCTTGTACTTTTAAAGTGACTGCAATTCCCGTTGCTATATCACTTAGGCCGGTAAGGCTAATAGTTTCATCGCCGGTTAGCCCAAGAGACTGCCGCGATACCCCTTCTGTAAACTGCAGAGGCAGCACGCCCATGCCCGCAAGGTTCGATCGATGAATGCACTCGAAGCTTTCTGCGATTACGGCTTTTACCCCTAACAACATAGTGCCCTTGGCTGCCCAATCTCGGCTTGAGCCGGTGCCATATTCTTTTCCTGCAAAAATGACTAATGGTGTCGCTTGAGTCTGATATTTCATGGCGGCGTCGTAAATAGGCAACGCCTCTTTTTCTCCAGACATACGAGTGTAGCCGCCTTCGATTCCTCCGAGCATTTCATTCTTAATGCGAATGTTGGCAAAGGTGCCTCGCATCATGACTTCGTGATTGCCTCGTCTGGAGCCGTAGGAGTTGAATTGCGCTTTAGCTATTGCATTATCTGCAAGATACTCCCCGGCAGGGCTTTTAACTGCGATTGAGCCGGCGGGCGAGATATGGTCTGTAGTGACAGAGTCGCCGAGGACGGCGAGAATCTTGGCATCTGTTATATCGCCTTCCACCCTCACAATAGAGTCTCCGAAATAAGGAGGGCTCTTAATATATGTAGAGTCATCGTTCCAGTTATAAGTTTTACTTTTCACCAGGGGCAGTGAGTTCCATTCCTCATCGCCATCGAAGACTTCAGAATAACTCTTAGCGAACATCTGTTTTTTGACTAACTGGACGGCCTCTTGAATTTCATGATTGCTGGGCCAAATGTCTTTTAGATAAACCGGATTGCCACCGCTGTCCTCTCCCAAGGACTCAGTGCTGAGATCTATATTGATAGTGCCTGCGATTGCATAGGCGACAACAAGAGGAGGAGAGGCAAGCCAGTTGCCTTGGGTCTTCTGATGGATTCTACCTTCAAAATTTCTATTTCCGGATAACATTGAGCAAACAGTAAGTTGACCTTTGTCGATCGCTTCTTCAATCTCATTAGCCAAAGGCCCAGAGTTTCCGATGCAAGTAGTACAGCCGTAACCGACAAGGTTGAAACCCATGGCGTCCAAAGGCACCTGTAAGCCTGCCTTGGCAAGATAATCGGTGACGACTTTTGAGCCGGGGGCCAAAGATGTCTTTACCCACGGTTTTGTACTTAAGCCTTTGCTTGCAGCTTTTTGTGCAACCAAACCTGCTGCCATCATAACATCAGGGTTGGACGTGTTGGTGCAAGATGTGATTGCGGCAATAACCACATCTCCGTCGGTTAAAGAATATTTTTTGCCGGCGATGGGATACGTTTTAGGTGGTTTGTTGTCGAGCAAACTTACCAAGCTTTTTTTCAATGTCGCCACAGGTACGCGGTCCTGCGGACGTTTGGGTCCAGCGACACAGGGAACCACAGTATTCAAGTTTAGACTCAGCTCGCTGCTGAACTCAGTCTTGGCGTCGTCATCGCGCCAAAGGCCCTGAGCTTTACTGTAAGTTTTAACCAGGTCTATTGTGTCGCTATCCCGGCCTGTCAATTCTAGGTAATCCAGGGTTGTTTGATCTACCGGAAAGAAAGTGCAGGTTGCACCGTATTCCGGCGTCATATTGGCGATTGTGGCCTTGTCGGCCAGGCTCAAATTATTCAGACCGGGGCCAAAGAATTCTACAAACTTTCCCACCACGCCGTGCCCTCTTAGCATTTCAGTTATAGTTAGAACCAAATCTGTTGCAGTCATTCCCTCAAGCAGGTCGCCTTCGAGTTTGAATCCAACAACTTCAGGGATATTCATAGATATTGGCTGGCCAAGCATGGCGGCCTCTGCCTCTATGCCGCCTACGCCCCAGCCAAGGACGCCAAGGCCATTAATCATTGTGGTGTGACTGTCTGTGCCTACTACAGTATCCGGGTAGGCCCAAAGTTCACCGTCAAGCTCTTCGTGCCAGACTGACTTGGCTAGATACTCTAAATTTACTTGGTGACAAATACCTGTGCCGGGAGGCACAACCCTAAAATTATCAAAAGCATTTTGCCCCCAGCGCAGAAACTGATAGCGCTCGCGGTTTCTTTGCATTTCAATTATTACGTTCTCTTTGAATGCAGAATCGCTGGCATATTTATCAACCATGACGGAGTGATCAATAACCAGATCAACCTGATTGATAGGGTTGATCAAGCTAGGGTCGCCGCCAGCTTTGGCCACAGCATCACGCATCGCGGCCAAATCAACCACCGCTGGCACACCGGTGAAGTCCTGCATTAGCACTCGTACTGGGTGAAACAATATCTCTTTGCCTTGGTGTTGAGTGGTTTTCCAATTGGCTAGGTCGGCTATGTGCTGTGTGTTCACCACATTGTTATCACAGTGACGCAACAAATTTTCTAATAAAATTTTTATCGATACCGGTAGGCGGCCGATTGCGGGGTAACCTTGTGCGGCCAAGGCCTTGAGGCTGTAGTAGCTGTAGTCTTTGCCATTACTTAGCAAGGTGCTCTTTGACTGCTTTCTGGTTGCGCTCATAGGTTCAACTCCATAATTTGTGACTTCACTGCTGTGTAACCGCTTTAGTCAATCGATACTAAATCTGTGCTGCTGGCCGAAATGGGTTTAGATACTTCTAAACATTTAAGTTAAACAAGGTTTCACAAAAAGGGAAAACAAGTTTTACTTGCTGTGTCCAAGTTGCATCACGACGTGTCTGGCTCAAGAAATAGTCGTGTTTAATAGGCTGGCGTTTCTGTTTTGCCCGATACTCCTATTGACAGTGGTGTCAGCAAGTAACTCGACAATAGACGTCTGCCGAGCCAGACCCTAATGCCCTGGAATAGTTCGTGTTTCGCCGGGAATGGTGAACAAGTCTACATTGCGTAATTGAGCTGGTCGCGCTCTGGCATTATTCGACATGGCTGCGGGGACGTGAATGCCCACGTTTTGCTCGGCTGCGATACGATCGCTTAATATGTTCAAACCACTTTGAGAAGAATAGAACCAGTAGGGAGGGAATGCCATATCAGGCTGATTATTACTCCAAAATTCCGGATCAGTAGCAAAGTGCGCATCGTTAGCATCGGCGTCGCCTAAGTGAACCACTGTGGCTGATTCATCCAGGGTTACACGCCAGACAATATTGGCGATATCAAGTCGGCTATTGGGCCAACCGCTATGGGGAATGCGCACAGCTTCGATCTTGAGGTTGTCCACGATTAAGATGACAGGTGCATCCTTATATTCAAGGTCCACAAATGTAACTCTATCAAAAATTTTTTGGTCTGCATCGGTGGCGATACTGCGCAGTGCCACAACTGCTTGGCTTGGAGCATACAATTCTACATCTGGTCTAGCATGCATAAAGCGAAGCACATCTTCCGGCGTAAAATGATCGCCGTGGTAGTGGCTTATAAAAATGGCATCCAGCCCATCATAAGGAGCTTCGCCGGCGAAAAGTGCGGCTTCCATCTCTTCCGGTAGTAGCATGTAGTTGTTGTAACTGTTTTTGTAGATGGGATCGAACATGATTTTGGTATCTTCGTGCACAACCATTAACGCTTCGTTAGCCATATAGTGTGCAACAGAATCACCAGCCAAGGCTTTGACACTCAGGGAGGAAAGGACAAGTTCTAACGCCAGAAATGAAAGCCTCTTAGATAGCATAAAATTAATTAGGTTGTGCTTTAAGAGCATAATCAATCCCATTAGCTAGTGCTTGACGATTTAAACGAAGAAAAAAAGTAAAGCAGCAACCCAGACCCAATAATACCAAGCCCGAATAAGCCTTCGACTGGTCTAGACAGGAGAACAAACCAAAGCGTCCACCCTGTTAATGTAAGGTAAATAAGTGGCGGCAAGGGGTAAAGGAAAGTTCTGTACGGTCTGTCTAGATTTGGCTGTTTCCAACGTAGAATAAATATTCCCAATACCGTAGCAAAGCTATTGAGCGCGAGGGTGAATCCGGCAAACACCAGTATAGATTCGAACGTAGAAGAAAGTATAAATAGCATTGCTATTGAAGATTGTAGAAAAATTGCATTGGCCGGCATTCCGGCCTTATTCTTTTGGCCCAAAACGGCTAAGGCCGGAAAATCTTCACCGATTACTTGAATAACTCGAGGGCCCGCCATCGTCATCGCGCTGACGGTCGAGACGAGTAGCATTGCAAGAACGATTCCTGTGAATCGGCCACCAACGTCGCCAAAAGCCACCTCCGCCGCGATATAACCTACTTCTAACTGACCGGCCATTGAATCCATCGGCGCCGCATAAAGAAACACATAGTTCAGTGCCACATAAAGGGTCATGACAACCAGCGTGCCGGTCATTAAAATCCAAGGCAGTGTTCGCTGAGGTTCCTCAAGTTCGCTGCTCAAATAGGTTGCCGCGTTCCAACCCGCGTACGCATAGCTTACATAAATTAATGCAACAGCAAATTCGCCACTGGTGAGTAAAGCGCCATCGCCTTTGCTTGGAAAAAAGTTTACCGGCTGTGGGGTTTCAACCATCACAACGACAGCGACACAGAACAGCACAATTACAGCGACTTTCAAGATGGTGAAAATTAGCTGTATGCCACCGCTGTTGCGGCGGTTCGTCGCATGAATAAAAGTAAGTATTATAAGTAGCCCGGCCGCTAAGGATTTCTCTAATACTGGTGATGGCTCGCCTGGCAATACAGTGGTGGCATAGGCCGCAAAGGTCATAGCAGCTAGCGCGACAGGGCCGGCAAAGCCGATTGTCGCGGACACCCATCCAGAGACAAACCCGGCGGCGGGATGATAAATACGAGTGAGAAAATTGTATTCCCCGCCTGAGCGGGGCATGGCAGCGCCTAGTTCGGCATAGGTCATGGCCCCACAGAGCGCGGCTAGGCCGCCAACAGCCCAAAGCATTAGCAGAACAAATCCGGAGCGAATATCAAGGAGTTGAAACCCTAAACTGGTAAACACCCCTGTGCCAACCATATTGGCGATGACAACTGCAGTGACAGTGATGTGGCGGAATTTTTTAGCGGACATTTCGTTGTTAGGCACTTTTTGGCGAGATATTATTAACAGCTTATGCATTATTGCGGCCTTAACGTCTCAGGTCCAACTAAAAAAGATACACTGCCTCCTGATTAAGTTAACGCAGTACTATTGAGGCTGGCACAAATGCTTTGTATTTTAAGTCAGGACCGTTTTGAGAATGCCTTGGTACTATTACACGCCAATTACACGGCCCTCAATCGCCTTCCATTTTCTACTGACTTGAGTGAGATGCATATAAACGTTGCTAAAAGTATTTGTTACGGATGGTTAATTATTGACGCTTATAATACTAATCTACCAATTTGAGAGCGTATGTAAAGGAATCTATTTTTTCTATTTTCAACCCTATTTCAACGAGTTAGTGATAATCTTACGTCGCGAAAAAAGCTTAGATCCCTTGGTCTACCCATAGCCGAATAACCAAAGCTATATAATCCCATTGAGGTGAAGTACATATGAAAGATCTTACCCAAGGTTCTTCTACAAAGATAATTTTGGCGATGGCAATTCCAGTTGCCGCGGGAATGATTTTTCAAACACTTTACTTGCTTGTTGATTTGTACTTTGTGGCGGCCATTAGCGATGACGCTGTTGCCGGGGTTGGTGCCGCTGGCACTATCCTCTTTATGATTATGGCGCTGACTCAAGTTCTCGGTGTCAGCGCTGTTGCAATGATCTCACAATCGGTTGGGCGTAAAGATCAAGCGCAGGCCAATTTGGTTTTCAACCAATCATTGGTGTTATCTGCTATTTGCGCTGTTATCACTTTGGTACTGGGCTACGCTTTTTCCAAGCCCTATCTCGCGGCGATCACAGCTGATGAAGCCGCTTTAAGTGAAGGTCTAATTTTCCTTTTTTGGTTTTTGCCAGGCATGGCCTTACAGTTCGCGATGATGGCCATGTCATCCTCCCTCCGAGCCACAGGCATTGTTAAGCCGGCCATGATAATTCAAGTTCTTACGGTGGTCCTTAATACTATCCTAGCGCCAATTCTGATTGCCGGATGGGGGCCTGGCCCGGCGCTCGGAGTTTTAGGTGCCGGGTTAGCAAGTACGATTTCTATCTCTGTTGGAGTCGTACTTCTCACTCTGTATTTTTTCAAATTGGAAAAATATGTATCCTTCGAGCGCAGCCTTTGGCGCCCTCGCTTTGATATCTGGCGCAAGATGTTTGATATCGGTCTGCCAGCAGGCGGTGAAATGGCTATTCTATTTCTCTACTTCTCAATGGTTTATTGGTTAATTCAGGATTTTGGTGCGGCCGCTCAAGCGGGCTTCAGCATTGGCGGACGGATTATGCAGTCTATCTTTATGCCAACGATGGCTATTGCTTTTGCTGTTGGCCCAATTATTGGCCAAAATTTCGGTGCAGGCTTTGGAGGACGAGTGCGTGATACTTTTAACAAAGGCATATTGCTTTCCACTATCGTAATGGCAGTAACAACGGCACTGCTTTTACTGCGCCCGGAGCTTCTAATGACATTTTTTACTGATGATGAGGAAGTGATCGCAGTTGGGGCTGGGTTTCTGCAACTGATTTCACTTAACTTTATTGCGCAAGGAATTGTGTTTACTTGCTCGGGGGTCTTTCAAGGCCTAGGCAATACCAGGCCTGCGTTATTAAGTTCTGTTATTCGCTTAAGCATTTTTATTCCCATGGCAGTGTATTTGAAATACCAGCCGGGTTTTACTATAGAGCAAGTTTGGTACGTCTCAATTCTTTCCGTTACTGTTCAAGGTATCGTCAGCTATTTGCTAGTGCGCAGAGAACTGAAGATCAAGCTAAAAGATGTTAAGCCAATAGCCGAACATACGTTAGAATTGTCAGCGTAAGCTGAGCAAAAGCTACTTAGATAAGCCCGATAACGGTCACTGACTGGGGCTGGAATAAGTTGGGTTTCCAGCAGGTTGACTAAAAGATAGGTTGACCTAACACTTGTTTGATCTAGCGTTAAGGGAATGCCCATGCTGATTAAGTTGCTAAAGAAAATAGCCTATGGGTTTGCAGGTCTAATTTTGTTGGTCGTTCTGATAGCAGGAATTGGGTCTTACTTATCGCTGGATGCAGATTTCAGCCACAGTAAACAAACCGCAAACTTGCCACTATTTTCTCAAGCCTCAACGTTCACCGATGAGGAAGTGCTAAGAATTGAAGCGAATGGGTTCGAGTTTAGAGCAAGGGTTGCAGGTAACGAGTCAGACCGTCCAACTGTTATCTTGCTGCACGGATTTCCGGTAACTTCCGCGATGTGGAAACCTCTCATTTGTGCATTAGCAAACAGTGGCTATCGTGTTGTCGCTTTTGACCAGCGTGGCTATAGCCCAGGGGCTAGACCGCTTGATGCGGCGCTTTACTCATTGCCTAACTTGGTCAGTGATGTCTTAGCGGTAGCTGACGCGGTAGGTGCTAAAACCTTTCACCTAGTAGGCCATGATTGGGGCGCTGCCGTTGGTTGGGCTACAGTGCTTGAGCACCCAGATCGAGTGCTCACTTGGACCGGTCTTTCTATAGCTCACCCACAGGCATTTTCGGATGCCTTGTTAAACGACCCAGATCAGCAAGCCAGAAGCAGTTATTTCACGCTATTTAACACGCCAATTGTTCCTGAAGTGCTACTAACATTTAACAGCCTAGCATTGCTGAGGTCAGCTTATGAGAGTATGGATAATGACAATATCGCCGAATATTTGGCGGTTCTGTCAGAGCCAAGGGCCTTGTCATCAGCGCTGAACTGGTACCGCCAAATGGGTGACCTGACCGATACTATACCCGCTTCGCCTGAAACCTCAGTGCCGACCTTATTCGTTTGGGGTAGCAATGATTCTGCGGTAGGAAGAGCCGCAGTGCTTGACCAAAGGCAGTACATGAAGGGTCCATATAAGGTGATTGAAACAAACGCAGAGCATTGGTTGATGACCACCCATGCCGACCAAATCAATTCGCAGGTATTAGAACATATTGGCAGAATTGACTAAAAAAATGGTAACGTCACCGCTACTAGAAAAACACGAATAGTATGTGTCGAAAAAAGGAAAGACCATGAATAGTATGACTATTAAAAAAGTTGCCACTGCACTTATTCTCTTATTTACTCCAATAATTGCTCTCGCTCAAGCGATGAGTATGGGTAACGGCGATAAAAATTGGATAAACGTTGACGATGTTCACAGAGACGGCACTATTCTAACCTTCTCCGAAGTGCAGATTGATGGAAACGGTTGGTTAGTCATTCATCCGTTTGAAGACGGCGCTCCTAATGGTGATAAGTATGTTGCCTCCACCTTTTTGAGCAGTGGCAAGAACACTGACGTAAGCATTGAAGTATTTAAAGGCCTAGCACCGGGTGAAATGTTTATCGTAATGCTGCATTCAGACAGTAACACCAACCAGATTCTGGATTTTGTATTTGTAGATGATCAGAACGTAATGGATCTTGCTGTGTTTGAAGGCAGCAAAATGATCGGTCATGCTATTCCAACCCCTTAAGCCAAATGCATCTCTATAACTTGTGGCCTAGTAATTTAATATGGCAGATTTGATTCACTACGCCAGTTTGAGCCAGGTCGCTGAATTGATTCAGACAGGAGAGCTCAGCCCTGTTGAATTGACTGAGCTGATGCTAACTCGCATTGCGGACGTTGATAAGACCCTGCTGAGCTATGCAACCGTGACCGCAGATAAAGCGATGCTCGCTGCTAAAAAAGCAGAGGCACAGATTGCAGAGGGAAATTACAAGGGACCGCTTCATGGCATTCCTGTCGCCGTAAAAGATCTTTGCTTTACCAAAGATGTAAAAACCATGGGCGGGCTCAAGGTCCGTAAAAACTTCGTACCGACCTTTGATGCCACCGTTGTGGAAAAGCTAGAAACCGCAGGTGCGGTAGTTTTAGGTAAACTCAATCTCACCGAAGGTGCACTGTCCGGCTACAACCGAGACTTTGATATTCCAATAAACCCATGGGGTGAAAACCTTTGGGCGGGAGTTTCTTCTAGTGGCTCAGGTGTGGCAACAGCGGCAGGTCTTTGCTTCGCAAGTCTTGGAACAGACACCGGCGGTTCAATTCGGTATCCCGCCATGGCAAACGGTATTGTTGGTTTAAAGCCTACTTATGGGCGAGTGAGCAAATTTGGGGTTATGGCCTTAGCTAGCTCGCTTGATCATGTAGGCCCGATGACTCGAACAGTGCAAGACGCTGCAGTGGTATTTGAAGCGATAGCAGGTTTTGATCATCGAGATGAAACTAGTCTAAAGGCCCCGGTCCCCAGTATTCTAGGGTCCTTAAGCCTAGACTTAAGCGGAATAAAAATAGGCGTTGATGAACGTTATATAAGCGAAGGAACAAACCCTGGTTTGGTTTTAGCAATTACTAAGGTGATAGAGACTCTCAAACAGTTGGGGGCGCAGTTGGTTAGCGTTTCTATGCCTGAAGATGGGCCAAAGGAGCTACGAGCAGCATGGCTCCCCGTCACAGCCTATGAGGCCTTGCAGGCTCATGCAGACACCTATCCTGCACGTGCCGCAGACTATGGCGGCTATTTAGGCGATGTGTTAGCGCTGGGTCTAAATATGACAGAGGCCGATTATAATGCGGCAATGGATCTTCGCGCTGAGATCACTCGTCGTTTCGAGTCACAGCTAAGCGATGTCG
>Ga0208413_1001266_pt1 | contig 16496 bp, 13 predicted proteins | sample AntAceMetag02UKD_FD_184761 | JGI IMG/M metagenome (GOLD analysis project Ga0208413, IMG submission 184761) | Saline lake microbial communities from Ace Lake, Antarctica - Antarctic Ace Lake Metagenome 02UKD (SPAdes) (version 2) | ecosystem: Environmental > Aquatic > Non-marine Saline and... | reverse complement strand
GCCCAGTCTCTCTGTGAGGACGTGCGGATACTCCGCGTCGGTACCGCTCACGACCCAGATCGATCGTGACTGCCAGGCTTCGACGACGGGACCCAAGAGGAAAGCCCGACCCAGAAGCTGCTTCAGGCGATCACGGGATATCACAGAGTCGCACTCTTGGAGGAGACTGCTTGAATCGGAGGAAATGAGCTCCGACGGCTCCCGTCCCAGCTCACGAAGGTGGCTCGCGAGTTTTTTGTATTCGCCCGGAGTGAGGAGCGGGAAGGGTTCATTTTGTTTGCCCGAAATCAACGGTGCGGTCAGAAGAAGAATCGCCTTGGTGTTCGCAGAAAGTCCGGGTGTCATTGCGTGTGCCCCGCTTGGGCCAGAGCGAGTGGCCCCACAGCGCCACTTCGGTGATGAGGCGGTGTCCTGACGATCACGAGCGCACCACACGTCTTGGTCAGATCACGCGGGTGAGACATGGGACGCGGTGACCTCCAACGGATTACTTCTTCGCCAGGGTAATACGGACCTCCCACACGGGCACACCGAGATGTCTGACTCCGTCTTCGCAGGCACCGTCAGTGTGCTTCACCTTAGAGGGGAACCAGGACAGCTCACGCCGACCACCCAAGTGTTATACTTGTATAGAGATAGGGGTACTGGATGACGAAAACACAAATGAATGTGAGAATCGATGAGGCGCTGGATCTGCGCCTTGCGGCGCTAGCGAAGCGAACGGGACGCACAAAGAGCTTCTATGTTGTCGAGGCAATCAAAGGATTCCTCGAGGACCAGGAAGACTACTTCTTAGCCAAAGACTCGCTCGAAGAGTTCCGTGCCTCAGGTGAGAGTGCCATCGATATCAGTGACGTGGAATGGGACGCTCCTGGTCAATGACGTACCGGATCAGTTTCACACCGGCCGCGCAGAAGCAGATTCTGCGCCTCGATAAAGTCGCTGCCCTCCGGATCCGAGCCTATGTGGAGGGGCTCGATCCCCAGAACCCGAGACTGGTGGGTACACCCCTTAGCGGGGAGAGCGGCTTATGGCGCTACAGGGTGGGGGATTACCGCATCCTGGTGAGCATTCACGATGACGAGTTGTTGGTCCTGGTGGTCAGCGTCGACCATCGGAGACAGGTTTACCGCGGCCTGTAGGTTCTGGCCGCCAACGTTTCAGGTGTCCGGTGAATGCTTCGGGACAAATTTGCGGGGCTTGTGTTTCTGGACGAGGTGTTTGCGGGGGACAACTTCCTTTACCGTTGTCTCATTTCTTCGCACCCCTGAAGCGAGCACCGCCACCCTTGCGGTTGCTCACACCACCGCTCACCTCAAAAAGGAGGGCTGTGGGCTAGAAGACCCTGCCACTTTCGGCCCTGTCAGGGGTTATTCGTAATTTAGTAGCAGAAGGAGCTCTCATGTTTGTGGCCATAACACTCGAGTTAGAAGACGGGCGTCAAGCCCGCATAAAGTTCGCCGAAAACCCCGAGCAGGGCGCCCACGTGGAGTGCGAAGGATCTCCGAAGTGCGAGCACGATTTTTCTCGCGACCACTGCGCGCTGCTGTTTCGCGCCATTGACGTCCCTTATGACGGGGACGCCCTTGAATCGGTACGCACAGTGCTCAAACAGCGCAAGGCAGAAGTTTTGTTCCGCGCAATCCACACATCACCGGGGTTTCTTGATCAACCACAATTCGAAATCGTCCCCCCGTGGGATGACGAGTCGACAAAGGAACTCCTCGAGCTTTACCTGACCGGCTTCACCTTGTCGATGCTCGCTGGCCATTTTTTCCTCACCAGAGAGGACATTGTCCGGCAGCTGAGTGCCGTGGTCTTTGAAGACCACGTGCTAGTCAAGGATCAATCGAAAAAGCGCCACCAGAAGAGCTGGGCCTGGCAGGAAATTCAGTTTCTGATCACACAGATGCAAGTGGGGCAAAGCCCCACGCAGATCTCGGCTCTGATGGAGCGCGATTCCCTAGGCATCGCCTTCAAGCTGTTCGCAGCGCTTCCTGTTCCCATGCCCAAGACAGTGATAGAGAGATACGGCATCTCCCACGGAAGAGAGTCCTTGGAGTTGGGCCCTCTTGAGAACGAGCCGTTGTAAAGCTGAATTGGCCTAGGTTTAGGGGAGACGTTGCCTATTTTCTTTCAGCTAATTCTTTGGCGGGATTGGCCTCAGCCCAGAAGGCTTCTTCGGACTCTGCCGGCGTCGTCGATACCGTCACCTTCATGACACAGGACGATTCGGTTGGTGGGTGCTGGCCAATCAGGCTCCCCAGGCAAGCGTCATCATCATTCTGGTCTTTCTTACTTAAGAAGCCCGTGCCGCCGACCACCGCTTTGGCAGTTCACCTAAGGACGCAGCGCTCTCAAGGCACAAGGTCCCAGCAGCGTGAGTGCTGTAGGACCCAAGAACGGTGCTTCTACGGCGCGGTAAGGACGAACCCGCACTGCACACAGAAGTCATTGCCCCAGACCCAGGGGGCGCGACCCTCCTCGCAGTAGGCAGGGTCTTCAGGCATAACAATCCAATCGCAGCAGGTCGCCGGTGGGGCAACAGTATCGCGCGGGTTGCCTGTGCGGCGGCCGCATAGAGGGCATGGAACAGCAGCCGCACTCATATCCACCCCGCAGACGGAACAGTAGGCAGTTTCCCCGATTTTTCCTCTCAGATTGCCTTCGGATCAGAATTGCCGCATGCATGGTGAATGTCTGGCAGTGATGGAATCCCGGAAAATAACCCCAAGAACCCGGATTTTTACGGGTGCCTTTGAGTCTATTGGGGGACCCAAAGGAGAAGTTGTCATAGGGTGGAAGCCATTGAGGGTAGATGAACAAAAATCAGACAGCTGGGGGTTGCTATTGCTTGCCGAAGCCGCCGTCGATAACTTTGCGCCGTGTAGCTACTGCTCGGGCCCTGTCCGTAGCGATAGCGGCCCGAGATGTCAGAGCTGTTCATCTTTCACCCACCGCGATTGCTGGGCTGCGTTTGAGGGATGCCCCACATACGGGTGTCCAAATTCACCCGATATGCGGGCGGCCATCCGGGACAAGACCTAACATATGGCAAGCCCGCGAATATCTCGTCTCACCAATGACTATGCACAGTTGCGCTTGCGTTTTGATGGGCACCCCAACGTGTCCGTGGAGGCCGTAGGTGCGCTCCCGCCCGAGAAGTATCACTTGGTGTTTGATGTCCCGTCTTTGCGGCTCGACGACCAGAATCGGCCCACGGTGACGCAACAGACCCTCGTTGTACTGACCCTTCCCATGGGCTATCCGAAGGAAAAGCCCCATGCCGTGTCCCACCAGAAGATTTTCCATCCCAACTTTGGTGACTACATTTGTATCGCTGACTTTTGGAGTCCCGCTCAAACCCTTGCTGACATTGTTCTCGACATCGGGAAGATGCTGCAGTGGCAGAAATACAACATCCAGTCGCCTCTCAATGCGGTTGCTGCCAATTGGGCGGTCTCCCATTCCCAGGAAATCCCGGTTGGGCAACTTGACTTGGCGTCTCACACGAATATCCCGACCATTCATGTTCGATCTCGATCCAGCACGGAGGAATAGACGATGGCAGAAGAGCAGCCTCCCAACGTGGCTTCTAAAAATCCGACAGCCCGAAAGACGCAGGCGCCGACAAAACTCGTCATTTCCAGGGAAAGTGTCGCTAGCGCCGAAGTCGATTTGATTGTTTCTCAGATGGAAGAAGCAAAACGCGTCCCTCTGGTGCGCAACATCGGTGAGCCGGAAAAGACGGCGGGGGGACTGCGTGTGGTCGCCTGGCTCATCCTCTCCGGTGCGTGTGGGGGATTCTTAACCTGGGGCGCGTGGGAACTCAGCGTGCCGCTCTTCGACGATTCCGAAACAGCCACTGCCTCTAATCTCTTTTCGAGCCTGAGCGTGGCCTTCCTGATTGGCATGTCCCTGGTTATCGGTGACACTCTTCAATCGGGAGCCCTTTCCAAGATGGGTAGCCGGATTGGCATTGGTCTGGCCGCGGCCTTGGTTCTCGGTCTGCTCCTGGGTTTCGCCGCCAGTACTGCCTACGGCGCGGGCGTCGAGAGGATTTTTGATGATCTTTTCGACAGTGGGCTCTCGATTTCAGATCCAGACTTTTTTGATGAGTTCAATGCCCGCAACCACCTCAACCGTGGGATTGCTTGGAGTTTTATTGGTCTAGCGGCGGGGCTCACCGTCGGGATTGCGTCGATGCTGTGGAAGAGAATCCTGATTACGGGCGGTGGCGGGCTGATTGGCGGGTTCCTTGGCGGATTCCTCTTTGATTATTTTGTTGTGCTCGGAGACGATGCGCAGAGCGAGAATGCCGCGCAGATTTCGGGTCTTCTCATTACCGGGCTGGTTCTTGGTGGTGTGATCTCACTGTCGGAAGAAGTGGCTAAGACGAGTTGGATTGAAATTACGCACGGCGGTATGGCCGGGAAACAGTTCATTCTTTACAAGAACAGTGTCTCCCTTGGGTCGTCGCCTTCTGCTGATATCACCTTGATCAAAGATTCCACAATGCCGGCAATAGCGGCCACGTTGGAGAAACAGGGCGGGGTAATGATTGTGTCCGTCCTGGATGCGCAGTCGCCACTTTTCGTCAACGGAGTGGAGTCTCTCAAGTCCAAACTCGGAGACAGCGACACCGTCAGTATCGGAAAAACTGGAATCAGATATCGAGAGCGCGGCCAAAGAGCGGTCAGCTCAGGAATAGTGAGGAACTAACGTGACAAGTATTTCCGTAGTGGTGACAGATGCGACCGGCGCTCGACGCGATGAGGTCGAAATGCCCAGTGACCAGCCCACCATTAGGGTTATCGCGACGCTCGTCCAGAGCCTTGGTTTGCCTTTAGTCGGGCCAGATGGCCAGCCCATGTCCTACCGTTTCCACCACTCTGAAACGCAAGCGCAGCTGCGCGACGATGGCACGCTTGCAGGCTCCGGGGTGAAAGACGGCGACACATTGCGGCTGGTCCCAGAAATTACTGCTGGGGCGACTCCATGCTGGTAGCTGACCCCAACTCCCGCTACCATCGCCAGGAGCTCATTACCTGGTGGGACCAAGAGAAGCTTGCGGCAGCGCGGGTCATGGTCGTCGGGGCGGGTGCTATTGGTAACGAGGTGGTGAAAAACCTCGGACTCGTTGGCGTGGGGAAGGTCGACATCTGCGATATGGACACTATCGAGCATTCCAACCTAGCTCGGTGTGTGTTCTTTGCTGAAGCCGACGAAGGACAGAATAAGGCCGAGGTGCTGGCCCGGGCAGTGACCACGCTCAACGGTGACGTGACGGCGACGGGCCATCCCGTGGCGGTTCAGCGCTTGGGAATTGGTTTTCTTCGAAACTATGACATCGTGATCGGCGCTTTGGACAACAGGGAGGCGAGAGCCTGGGTCAATCAAGCGTGCCGAAAGTTGAGTATTCCCTGGATTGATGGTGCGATTGAGGGCCTCAGAGGACTTGTGCGGATCTTTGGGGCTGACGGACCGTGCTATGCCTGCACGCTGACCGAGGCGGACTACGTGCAGATGAGTCATCGCCGAAGTTGCGCCTTGCTTGCGCCCGAAGAAATCCTGGGGGGCAAGACCCCGACGAATGCCACCACAGCCGCCATCGTGGCGGCGATCCAAACGCAGGAGGCAATTAAATATCTCACGGGCAACAGCGATCTCGTTGCGCTGGTCGGTAAAGTCTGGAGTTACACAGGTGACACCATGGATGTTTTTACTAGCAGATATTCCGAAGATGAATTCTGTTTGGCTCACGATGTTTATGACGAGATTGTCGCCGCGCCAAGCGCACGGACTCTCGCGGATATCGCACTGATCGCCTTCGAATCCATTGGGCAGATTGATGCTCTGGATTTTGAGGAGGACATTATTTCTTTGGCTCCCTGTGGCGAATGTGGAAGCGGGGACGCGGTGATGAAAGTTCGCTCTGCTTACGAACTGGGAGAGGGCCGATGCGAGAACACCGGGAACTGCTCTGCTCAGCGGGTCGGAGATATCCTGACCTCCCTGAGCGCCGGCGATGAGCGACTGTCCATGACGCTCGCTGCGCTAAACCTCGCGCAGTGCGACATCATTTCGGCGAGGGCAGGTAACAAGCGTGTCTGCGTGCTTGTGGGGGCTGCAGGTGGCTAGGGAAAAGGATGCGGCGCCGTACGCGATGGCCGCGGGCGTTATGGCAAATATCGAAGGCCATGCGTATTCGAACCTCACGGCCGAGGTGGGCGGGATGCTGATGGGATCGGTGGAGAAGGGGCGCACCACCATTGTGGGCTCTATCCCCGCTCTCGCTGCGAGTGCGGAGCAAGCGACGTTGACCTTCACCCACGAGGTATGGGAGGACATTCTGTCTCTGGCCGCGAAGGAATTCCCGGAGCATTCGATAGTGGGGTGGTATCACACCCATCCGACGTTTGGAATTTTCCTCTCCGACTATGACATGTTTATCCAGGAGAATTTTTTTGGCGCCCCTGGCAACTTTGCCCTGGTCATCGATCCTGTCCAAGGTCTTTACGGGTGGTTCGGACAGAACGCTGCGGGCGCGGTAGAAGTGTGTGAAGAGGGCACGACATCGCGAGGCCCTCGGCGCGCTAGTGAGCCCACTGTCCACGCCTCGTTCTCGCCCAGGAAAACTGGCATTAAGATTGCGCTTGCCGCAGGGATCGGTGTGCTTGTTGGCTCTGCGCTCAGCGCTGGCGTTGTTATGTCACAGGTGCCACCCGACCTCTCGGCAACGCTGCAGTCGACGAAAACGCAAGTGAGTGACCTGCAAGGCCGGCTGGACGCCCTTAGGGGCGAGACGCAGAGCCAGCTGGACGCCCTTCGGGGCGAGAGGCAGGAGCTGTTGGCGCAACCTGTTTTGCAGTACGTCGTGCAAGAGGGCGACACGATTGACTCTATTGCCACCATGTTTTACCTTGAGCGTTCTGAGGGCCAGAATCTTCTCATCACGAGCAACGGGCTTACTCGGTCTGAAAATTTACAAGCAGGTGAAGCCTTACTCGTACCTGCCCCCTCTCTAGTGGGCATCACAGTTTTGCGATTTGATGATGTCGTTCCTCAGCAGCCCACTAATCCCGGCATCCCCCCCTATGCCGACACCGACAACACGCCGCCGCCCGAGACCGATGACAGTGTTGCTCTGGAACCTGGAGTGGTCGAGTAAGCATGGACACGAAGGTCTGTCCTGACTGCGGTGCCGCCCGAGCTGATCGCTTTTGTGGGAGCTGTGGGCTCGATTTTTCCTCTCATGAGCCGGATTCGTTGGCCCCCGCCGAAGCTGTGCCTGAGGACGTTCACGCCGATGCCCCTTCACTTCCCGAGGGACTGACCTATGGTCACGCTTTTGACCCCGAGGGAGATTGCCCCAATTGCGGCACCCCAATGGCGGGGGTGGGTTGCGAACTCTGCGCAGATGAGGAGACAGATGAGCCCCGGGTTTAGCTACAGAGCAATCCAAGCGAGCACATTCAAAGCCAGCAGAAGACCTCGGAGACCGTAAGGCCCGCATTGGCTCACTCGCGCCCGTGGGCGCATCCTGGCTCTCGCCGTATCTGAGAAGCTTTGCTCGCTCCCTCGCGGCGGAAAATCAGTCCCAGAACCAGTCCCAGAATCTGCAGCGGGGTTGCAAAAACCAGACACCAGTCGCAGGAATGCTCCGATGATGCTGGAGAAAAAACCAGAAATCGCTGCCTCGTTCGTTCCAACAACGAACTGTGGCTAGAACACCTGTTGAAGGCCGGCAGCGACCTGGCCCTCCTCGAAATGCTCGGCAGAGATGCTCTCCAGCCACGCGGTAAAGTTGCCACTGGGCAATCAAAAGATGTCGGGTTGTCCGGCATGAACCCAGACTTTCCTCTGTCCGACAGTGAGCTAGCTGACTACGGAGATGGCTTCGGTTCGCTCTTCTAGGTCGTAGTCACCAACATCAATATCCGTTGCCCCCCCCCGCCATCAAAAGGACAGGCAAGGCTCTGCCAACGGAGCCCCGCGGCCCGGGTGGTGCAGCGGTATGCCGCCGCCGCCGATGTAAAACTTGTGACTCATCTGAGTGGGGCAGCCCTTTCCTCTGCCGCTCTAGCTGAGTTCTTCAACGCAGCGGCCAGCTCTTTCTGCTCGGTCACCACAGGTTGCGCCAAATTCTTCATAGATACTCCCCCCGGGAGCTTCGAAGTACAGATCGTCGCAGGCTTGGAAGTCAGCTTCAGCACACGCCTCCCATAAGAAATCCAGCACAGGGTTCCCGCCTGGTGCCTGAGAAGAGGGGGTAGGTGCCGCCACTAAGGTTCCGCACCAACCGGCGATTGCGTCGTCTCTGTTGCCGCAAGTTGCTGCGTATTCCTGGTATTCGCTGTCCAGCGGTGAGTCGTAATAGAGACCGTCACACGATTCGAGGTTTCCCTGTCCGCACTCCACCCACAACGCATCGAGCACTGGGTCGGAGCCAAAGGTCGTCCCCTCGGCCGCTGTCGGCGGGGAATCATTGGCGATCCAGGCGATTGCTCCTGCTGTGAAGCCAGTGAGAACGAGCGCGCCCACTACCAGCCCCATGATCAGACCGGTCCGACTCCGACTTCGAGGGTCGCCTCGCCTCGCTCGCTGCGGCTCTCGAACGGGCTCCGGGACTGCGGTGGTCGGGGTCACTGGCATAGCGGGTGCTGGGGGCGGGGTCACTGGTACAGAGGGCGCGGGGGGCGGCTGCGGTAGATCCAGGCGCTTTCCGCAGGAGGTGCAAAAACTTGCGGCGCCACGCAGGGCCCCACATTTTTTGCAATACATTTATCACCTCTCAGGGAATACCTAAAGAACATTCTCTCAAGTTCTGGCCCCATCGGGGCCACGGCTCCACAGTGGATGCTTTCTGGACCCCTAATTTAGAGCTTTGTGGGTGATCACCGCTAAGTTTTTCATTGACGCAGTTTTCAAATCGATGCTAACTTTTATCCTGGGAAACAATGAGATTTTATTGGCAAAGATGGGGAATTCCATGTCTTATCTCTCTGGGGTAGCGGAAACCCTCCCGCCCGCACCCGATTATGGTGCTTTTCAGGATCATGGCACCCCGCGTTACGCCTCGCCCCTTCCGCTGATTGTCGGAATCGTCGCCGTGGTGGGCAGCGGAATCATTGCCTTTTTCCTGGAGGTACTCGGCGCGGAGTGGTGGTCTGTCCTGGGCTACCTGCTCACTCCTCTTATTGCGGTGTTGGCAACGGGGTGGGACGCCATTGCCCAAATGTCAGGCCGTAAGGATCCATGGTTTGTCATTCGCCCAGCACTCTCGAAGGTTTTGCGTATTTTGGCTGGGGTCAGCATTGTGGTGGGTGTTATCCACATATGGCGGATCAGCGACTGGTTGGCGCGCACGGCTGTGCAGCAGGGGTGGCCTTTCCTGACATGACATTTGTTGCCTCACTCGTCCGCACGGGCGCTCTCATCATGAGCGCCCTTTTGGTCATGGCGTCATTTCCCCTCATCGCTTCTCAGTGGGCGAGCGCCAACTCGGTGAGCGACCTCTCTGAGGTTGCCCAAGAAGCTTTTGCTGACTTGACGACGTGTTTGACCTCGGGGCAAGACAAGACGATTGACGTTTTTTACCTCGTGGACGACTCGGATAGTTTGCTCAACACAGACCCCGACATCGTTCGAGAAGGCATTCTTTCTGACAGCATTCTCCAACTAGCAAGCTTTGCTGAGCAAGGGATTACCGTGAACGTCGGCGCTGCCCTTTTTTCTTCCGCTGTGACACCTGTCTTTGATTGGCGAAGCGTCAAGGGCACCGAGGATGCTGCCCGTTCGGCCAGTTTGCTGCGTGCTGCCATCAGCGCTTCGGCAACGCGGACGTCAACAGATAAGTGGACCAATTGGGAAGCCGGCCTTCGTTATGCCGCAACTGAGCTACAAGCAAATAACCTGAGTGAGACCCACTGCCAGGCTCTCATCTGGTTCACCGACGGCGGTATTCGCCTGGGGGATGACAAGCTCTTGTCGCTGCCTTCCCTTGCCAATCTCTGCCACTCTGATATCGACGCCACAAATCTTGCCAGAACACCCAATTCCACCACCGGTGTGATGGCAGAACTCAAGAAAAGCAGAGTCGGTGTGTTCGCCGTTCTTTTTAATAATGAAGATGCGCTCCGGGGGGTGTGGAGTAACAGAGGGTCCTCCCAGAGCGAAGTAGAGGAACTCGTCGGCGAATTCCGATATTTTGCGAGCTATCTTCGACCCTTAGTGGAGGGCTCTGGAACCATCTACGGCGGTTACACCCCGCCCGGGTTTCCTTCGGGTAGCGCCCTTGAGTGTGCGGACCTGGGTCCGAACGGCTTAGCGCTCGCTGGTGAATCAAACGGTGCGTACCTGGACGCTCAAGACCCGATTACTCTGGCCTACCAGTTTCTCAAGTTGCAGGTCCAAATTGGCGGCGGTGAATCCAAGGAGATAGGCGACGGCGGCCGCTTCGATATCGCTGCCGGAACAGCCGCATTCCGAATTCTGACAACGTCCCAGGACTGGATACTGACCGGGCCAGAGGAGAAAGTCCGCGCGACGCCGACCTCCCCGGCCCCAATCGTGGAAGTCAGCGCGCGAACAGGGGCTACGACCATTTACCTTCCATTGCGTGACGAAACAGATCTGGGCACATGGTCTTTCCAACCTACCGAAGAGGCTGCTAACTCCTCCTTGTTCGTGTATTCGGGGCTCACCCTTTCACTGGATCGAGACAGAGAAACCCCGATTGTTTTGGGCCGAGATAACTCTTTAGGCGGCGTGGTAGTTCGCCAGCCTCAATTCTCCGATCGACCCCTTGACCTTGCCGTATACGCCGAGAATGCCTTGACGCTGGAAATCATTAGCGAAGGTGAGTTTACGGAGGTGACTGATGTCTCTATTGTCGGACCTGACCCCGTCTCGGGGAGCTTCCGCATTGATGGTTTCAGCCCAGACACCGCCCTTGGTGATGATCTCAGCGTTCAATTGACGCTTACTCTCGGCGGTGATTTTCAGCCAATCAAGTCGCGGTTCACCCTCAACGTGGTGTCCAGTGGCGCATTCCCCCTCTTAGAAAGTGCTGTTATTGAGCTGAGTTCTCTCGATGGTCCCGACGGGATTGCAGAGGGCGTCATGAGGGTCTCTCCTCCCACCGAAGTTGCCTCGGGTGAGTTCTGTATTTCTCGCCTAGCAAAGAGGGTGTCTGACCCGCAGGACGGCGCCGTCGAATCGGCAGATCGCCTCTCGAGCTGGGCCTGGAACTTTGCCGCCAATGGGCTTGTGATTGACGAGGGCCCTACTGCTTGTTTTGAAGTTGCTCAGGGGACCGGCCCGTTCCTGATTACGGTGTCGGGCCAGAACATCGTCCAGGCCGATTCTTCTGTTCAGTCGGTCCACGGGGTCTCGAGCGGCCCGGTGGATGCTGTCCCACTTTTTGGTGAAGATGTGACCTTCGAGTTCAGCTCTTCCACCCAGCAGAGCACTGCAGTCTTGCTGACTGTCTTCATCGCACTGCTTATACTAGGCATCTTGCTGCCGCTCGTCTTGCTCTACGCGCTTAATCGTGTTTCCGCTCGATTCGCTTGGACGTCAGGAATGGTGAGAGCAGAGATTCCCATCGAGGTTACTTTGGGCTTCGCCCCGGACTTCATCGACACCAGGACCGGAGCTCCAGTCCAGGTGGGGCCTCAGGATTTTCAATTCCTTGCCGATCGCAAGAATCCCCGAAGTGTTGAAGATGAGCCCAGAGGGTTGCCGGTTGCCAAGGTTCCCCTGTTTCCCTTGCGCGCGACGTGGACAGAATGGGTAGCACCTATGGGGTGTCGAGTCATCAGTGTTTACGAAGCCTCGCAAAAAGCGATGGCGCGGTTTAACAACGGCAAGGTGTCAGAGATTTCTCCCGTCATGGTGGACAACTGGGCCTTGGTACTCAGTGAAGCCGACCTCCTCGACAACGAACGAATCGACGCTATCCCGGCGACGCTGGTGGTGTATTCCGCGATGGGGGATCTTTCCCGCTATCAGGAACGAATTATGAGCATCAGGATGAAGTCAGGAATCGTTGATCGTATTCAGGACGTACGTGACGCGGTCAGGTTAGAAGGCCCCGATGCCCCTGAAGAAACGGGAGACGGCTTCAATACCGCCTGGCTGGAAACACCAGAAGAAGACAAGGGCGTGAATCCCCCGCCAATTTTCCTGCCTGGAGTTCCGCCGCCGCCTTCCTAGTCGTTCTCAAATAAGTCAACAAATGAGGAGTAAAAAATGCTGAGACCCTTCCTGCTCGTTGGAGTCGGTGGTTCCGGGGGAAAGACCCTCCGTGGTGTGCGCAAAGCGCTTCAACTCAAACTTGAACAGGAAAAGTGGCATGGTGGCTGGCCCGATGCATGGCAACTTCTCCATATTGACAGCCCTATCTCGCAGGACGGTTTGAACTTTCCTGCTCCTCTCCTGCCCAAGACCGACTACCTTTCACTGGTTCCATCAGGAGTTGGTTACGAGGTTATTTTTAACTCCATAGAGGCAAAAATGAGCGGAGAGAGTGTTCGGGATTTGGAGCGCGCCCTCCCATCACCCCAGGATGTGACTGTCTCTATATACACAGGCGCGGGGGCGTTCCGCGGTGTAGGACGAGCAATTTCGGCGGCTGCTCTGGGACCTATACAAGTTAAGGTTGCGAGCGTGATTAGTCGCATGCAAACAGGCACCGCTTCCGCCCAGCTAGGCGAACTCACAAGGCACCTGGGGATGCCCATATCCGGCAAACTAGACCCCACCATTATTTTGGTCTCTTCTATCGCAGGCGGTTCTGGCGCTGGACAATATATGGACATTGCTGAAGCAATAAAATCTGCAGCGGGTAATCAAACATGGACAGAAGATATGTTTGCCCTCCTGTACGCGCCTGATGTTTTTTATAAAGTCAAGAGTCAAGCACTGGCGCCAAACGCGCTGGGCGCGATCGCGGAGGCGATGTCTGGCTTTTGGAACCCCTCACCATCCGAATCAACGAAGGATCTTTACAGAGGAAACGGTTTGATTGCTTCCTCTTCGACCAAGTATCGGATAGGCCCGGCTTTCCCCTACATAATCGGCCGCAAAAATGGCCTTGTCGATTTCGACGATCAGAGTGATGTGTATCTTGCTGTGGCCAGCAGCATTGCGACCTGGATGACTGACCACAAGGTTCAGGACAAATTGTCTTCCGATACCGTCTCGAACTACCAATCTAAAGCTCCAACCCTTCCCGATAACACGGGGCTTCGCAGGAATGGGTTAGAGGCGGCTCCATTTTCTTCCATGGGTTTTGGACGGGTCTCGTTGGGGCTTGAGCGGTTCTTCGAATATTCGGCAGAAAGATTGGCGAAGTCAGCGCTGGAGAACCTGCTTAACAAACACACCTCCACGGACGGGCTGTTGGCGCAGAAGACGGAGAAACAGTGGAGAAACGACAATGCAGATCTCGCGTTTCCTGGTTTCCTGAAGGATTCCGGGCTCGACCAACAAACGCGGACGGGCAACCAAATCTTGGCGACAATTCGATCGGAGCCGGCGGAGCTTTTGGCCCGAATGAAGAGCTCTATTGAACAAGCCGCTCGAGGGGGTATGCCCCAAGGTGGGCACTCGTTTGGCGGCTGGGTAGAAAGAATACACAATGCTTACGAAGTGAATCTTCCGTCAATTCTCGACGAGAACCGTGTCGGTCTTCTTGGCCAAGTCCGGGAGTGGGTTGATCTAATGCCGGGAAAGACGCTAGGTCTGGTTGCCGAGACCATCTCCCGTCAAGGCCTTCCCGTCACTTTGGAGTTGCTCAGTAGGACGATTCAGCATTCTCAGCAAGCAGGGGGTGAGCTGAAGCGCGAGCATGACCAGCTCGAAACCGAAGCAGCAAGTGTAAAGAACCAGATTACGCAAGAGATGCAGTCCGCTAGTTCGATGGCGGCTATTCCTCCTGGCAATCCCGCCGTTGCAAAAGGGGTGCATCAAGCTCAAATTGCGGTGGCGAGTAGGTTTGAGGCTGATCTCAGGGAGATTGCCGCTGAGATTGTTTCCGACTTCGTGAGCAACTTCCTGGAGCCGTTACGCCAGACGCTTGCCTCCGCTGCAAATGTCCTCCGAGCAAATGTAAATGACCCGAAATTGGCTGATGGGCGAAGCAACCCCTACAGCTCTTGGCCCAATTACAGTGACGCATCGGTCCCCCCTCGGTTCCGTCCTGCCCCCAATGAACGCTTACTGATTCACTACAAGGCTTACGCAAAGAAGTTCGATGAACTAGTCAAACAGACCGTTTCTGATCCCGGACTCGATGCAAAAAGGGTTGTACTAGAGGAATTTACGATGGGGACTTACGGTGTCGAGGGCCTGAAAGATCTTCGTCAGGACCAGCAGTGGAAACTCATTGAGCTCAGCCAAATTTGGGTGCCCCAAAAACGCGAATATCAAAGCAAAGAGGGCGCCTATCAAGCCGCGAAGTTTGAGTTTCTCTCCGACCATGTTGAATACGCGCAGCGGGCAAAGTTGTGGCTCCTTCTACCAGGAAGAACCTTCGCATCGTACCTTGATCAAACACTCGCGGGATGGTTGGGCAACGATTCGGACAAGTCAGTACAGGCAGAGAATCATAAGAAGTTTCTCAGGGAATTCGACGCAGCGGTTGCCGGCGCCAAGCCTCTTGTTGAGAAGGACCAAAAGCTGTCGAGGTTTGCGCACGGCCCTGATGCCGAGGAGATTGGTGTCCTTTTCAGCTCCATTCCTGTGGCGGAGGACGACCCTCTTTTTGAGCCTCTCAAAGAGGTATTGACCAGTTACAACGTGTGGGACGACGATAGTTCGCCAAAGTTGTTCGTGGGCGCATCCAATGTTCGCCAGATAGACATCTTTTCCATGACCAGCTTCCCCGTCCAGCCCATGACCCTGCGCTCCGTGATGGATCCGATTGCCAAGGAATGGCTTGTGGCTTCAAAAGATAGCGATCGCCGAAGTAACTTCATGATGTGGAGGCGAGGGAGACCTCTGCCGGAGAGCCTTCCAGTTTCGCCCTCAATCTGGCCACGGATGCTGAGTGGGTTTTATGTTGCAAGCCTGTTCGGCCTCATCAAACAGGACACGAAGCATTCTTCCTTTGGCCAAATGGGCCCAAAGCTGTCGATGTGGATTGACGGCGGAAAAAAGCACGTAGATTTTCCGTTCCCGCTCTATTTTCCTGGAATCGCTGAGGGACCGGACTATCCCGGTGTTGTCATGGAATCGCTCATCATTGCATTAGTAAATTGCTACTCGGAGGGGTCCCTGGAGCCCCTTGAGCCTTACAAAAAACTCGCAAAGCTGGGCACGCTGGGCAATCTCGATGGCCGCGGCGGGGTATTGCAGAATTGGGTCCGCACAGGAGAAATGACAGAGCTTGGGGCGCCAGAGGTGCCGGCTTCCAGGGCTGGTTCCCGCGAAGACACCGCTGCAGGACGAAAGGCAAAATGCGTTCAGTTTTTCACTGAGCAACTCGAATCCTTTGAGGCCTATATGGGTCGCCAAGAGCCATTTGGAGACGTTCGCGCGTACCCGGTGAGTTGGGAGCTTCGCCGTGAAATTCGGCAGGCTTTGAGCGAATTGATTGTCAAGATTCCCGCTTTCGAAGAACAGAACAAGGATGATTTGTATGGCGAATAGTGTTGACCTGTGGGAGCTTTTGCAATGAGAGATAGATGGGGCGAAGGCGGCCTCACCATAGTTTTGTTGCCCAGCGGTGAGCTTGGTACGGAGCTCTTGGACATTGCGAAGCAATGGACTGACATGAAGCTGCTCTCCCAAGCGCTATGGATTAAGCCGGAGTTGCTGGCCTCCGGGACCAAGAATCCCCCGAAACAACGGGCAGTGGTCCTGGGTGAAGACCGCGACGGAAAACCCCTTGAAGTGGAGGTGGATTTGTTCGAACAACTCGCTCGGCAACAGTTGCTCATCGTCCGGCTTCTGGTGGTTCGCTCGATCAGCGAGTCGGTCGATTTCGATACGGAACAAAATGTGCTCGGCGATGTGCTGGAAAAGTATCTGACTCAGGCTCTTCCGCTCCCCGTCGCAGCAGGCTACGACCGAGATAAATACACTCAATTCCTGCGCTTAAACTTAGTGACCGCGCCGACGGAGTTTGAATCTGAGTTTGGACCTCAGCTCGTGAGCAATAAGTTCAATGGAAATTTTGTGGCCGCGGCTGAGGATCGTTCTGCTCCTCTGGCCGGCGATGCCTTTATGCGGCATGAGCCGCCGAGTAAGCGTTTTGCGGCCTTCACGATGATGCATGTGGCCTCGATTGGCGCGTTGTGGACCGGGCTGCCTAAGGGCCTGTATGAGTTGCTGAACCCCAACGGGGCAACCGGCTCCCAACTCTGGGTCCCCCGGGTTTTTATCAGCGCAATCCTTACCGATGGGTTGGCGCGCAGAGCCTCGTCTCGGGTTCTGAGTCGGATTGCCGACCCGGTGGCAGGAGCGGTTGATTTTGCAACCGAGCTCCC
>Ga0208413_1001264_pt1 | contig 16503 bp, 17 predicted proteins | sample AntAceMetag02UKD_FD_184761 | JGI IMG/M metagenome (GOLD analysis project Ga0208413, IMG submission 184761) | Saline lake microbial communities from Ace Lake, Antarctica - Antarctic Ace Lake Metagenome 02UKD (SPAdes) (version 2) | ecosystem: Environmental > Aquatic > Non-marine Saline and... | reverse complement strand
GCAATAATCGGCCAGTGGGTGATGTGGTACAACACGCAGCGACCACACCAAGCACTGAACATGAAAACGCCTAAACAGGCTTACCAACTAGCTGCTTAGTTGTGCAGAAACCGGTGGGTCATTACACAGTGGCAATACAGTGCCTTCCCAGATCAAAGACCCGTTTGCGAGTCCTCGCTTTTGAGACTTTTATAAAGTCCTGATGCGATTCGATCGATGTAATAGTTGCAGACATAAAAAACCCCCAGTTGGTTATCCAATGGAGGCTGACGCTGTCGTTGCCTCAAGGCCACATTCCCTTTCGGGGTACCACCTTGCACAGCTGCAGGTTGGCGGGGCGTCAGCCCTCTCTTAATGCTCAAAAAAGTTAATAGTACTAGCTATCAGTTCGCGATTTTAAATTCGTCTCCTTTGGTGAATGCTCGCAGGTTGCAGAACGTGCGTTCGCTGAAGGAAACTTTGCAACGGAGTTCATACGACTCATACGCAGAACTTGCTCATCGTCATTCTCGTCGTAATAAAAGCGTTCAGTGAATCCATTGTCGTAGGTGACATCTTTGTATGGCACGGGTTTTCTCCTTTTAGCTCTAACGTGGCAAGTAGGGATAAATCACGAGTTTAGGTATCTATTCTATTTAATGTGCACTGTAGTGGTCTACTAATGCTGGACACTCAACTAAGTGATAATTTCTGGAAAAACCGTGAAGTAAGGCCCGTTCGCTTTTTTAGCTACTCTCAGGGGTACAACCTCAGCAGTTCGTCCAGCGCCTATTTCTCTCCAATGATCTTCTTCTAGCTCAAAATCCACTGACTCGAAGTAGTCTCTAAGATGCTCTGCGGAATAAGTCCCATTATAGAGCCTATGCTTGTAACTAAGTGCTGATTCAGAAGAGAGATAGAGCTCCCATGCCGTTCCTCTATTTATTTTCTTGATCCAATAATTGCAACTCCAACAGCAACCTGGTCCCCCTGAATATGTGTGGTAACCCATTGTAAAAACTCTTTGCCGGCCTCTCTTGCTCCCCTTTTCGTATCTACGATGAGTGGTTATAGAAATAATAGTTGCAGACATAAAGCTCCTCCTCACTAGAGATGAGCCAGATCAATACCAATGGTTGGTCACTATCCCCTTCGTGACAAGGTCAATTTCCGACTTGATTCGGTAGGCCTCAAGTAAATCGTTGAACCACCAAATAAGATAACGATTCACTAAATGCGGCCTTATATTGTGCGAATTGCCCCGAAGCCAGCCGCCGTTGTTTTTTATAGTCTCTTCCCTCCACTTGGCTATCTGAATTTTCCAATTAGTGTATGAGGAGTGCTCATAAGAAATATGAGCCCTGATCGAAACGACTTTATTAGACATAAAAAAACCCCCAGTTGGTTATCCAATGGAGGCTGACGCTGTCGTTGCCTTAAGGCCGCATTCCCTTTCGGGGTACCACCTTGCACAGCTGCAGGTTGGCGGGGCGTCAGCCCTCTCTTAATGTAGTAGTTAGTTTAGTCTGTTTTTAACTCTTGTCAACCGTATCTAGTCAGCTGAAGCATAAATCGAGTCCACGTAGGCGAAGTGATCATTTTGAAGTCTAGACTCTCCATTCATTCTGTACGCTGCGAGCTTGCCCATGCGTATGTCTTTGTTAGCGACACTATAGTCGAGGCATGCCGCATAATCTGATAGCTTTTTGGGGCTAGTGCTTTGATACCAGTAATGACCAAAAAATACAGGCTTCAAATTGTCGTAGGCTAGAATAGTGCCGGCAGGCAGCTCTGCGTCACTCAACTTTGCTCTCATCTGCTCGTCTGAAAGCAATGCCACCTCCTTGAATGTCTTGAGCTCAGGATCCCACCAGTTACAGCGAACGTTGTGACGTTCAATCCCCTCTTTATCGGGATACGACAGACCGCTAGGTAGATCTATCTCTATTCCCTTCAGACATGTCTCAATCGCGAAGTAGAGATCTGTGTCTCTTGTAAAGGCTCGAACCAGGGTCTCGTCACTTAGCAGGTACTCTGCCCCTAAATGATCTTTAATTACATCGAGCTGACGATAGTCATAGCAAGCATGAACCGCGCGTAGTTCCGGTATCTCGAGATACAGAGGTAACGTCTTAAACCACGCGATTACGTCTTCATATTCAGGAGAGCCAAAAGGCAATTCTTCGAGGAACCTTCCGTGTTGTTTTAAGTTGTTGGCACTATGAGCGCGGAGATAACTCTCACCCTCTGGAGCAAGCGTCGCGTACCCTATGGCGTTAAATTCATGGTTTCCCATAATGGCCAAAGCCTGGCCCGCCTCGACCATGCCACGAACAATTTCGACAGACTCTCTCTGTTTAGGACCTCTGTCGATATAGTCTCCAAGGAATATGACCATACGATGATCGTGGGACCACACGCCATTGCGTAACTTGTAGCCAAGCTTAGTGAGCAACTCAGTTAACTCATCCGCGTGTCCGTGGATGTCACCGATTAGGTCATACAATCATTGATCTCCTTTCTTGGTTTATTTGCATTCTTATTCGCCTCTTCAACGTTATACGTCATTCAGGGATATTCGATATTTCTTGCTGTCTGATTGCCTTCATCTGACCGTCACTATTTCGACTTGGCTAGGTGCATAAAACCTAATCGGTAATACGCTACTCCCAATCCCGCTAGAGACAAAAAGTGATTTGGAGGTATCCTCGTAATAACCGCACTGCGCTTGCTTTGGTGCCGTCGAGGGAACCCAGAGAGGATCTATTATCGGAAGGGTGATCTGTCCACAGTGTGTATGTCCTGCAAACCATAGTCCACTGCCCTGAAGGTTGAACGCTGCCGCGGGATCATGCGTGATTGTTAGAGAAGGTACATCCATGCAAGCGGCCCCATAGTTCTGCTTTACGGCAAAGCCTGTGTAGGCGTCACCTACACCGATAACGCACAGCGGGTGAGTCCCCTCGACCAGCATACTTTCGTTCTCTAATACATTAGCACCGGCACTTTTTAGGGCTGTATACCAAGCATCTCTATCATTCCAAGTTTCGTGGTTGCCTAAAACCAGTATTGGGCTGGTAGTGAATGAGTCTAAGGATTCAATAAACTTCTTTCGAAAAACCTCAAGCTCTGCATCACTCAAGACCTCTTCCGTATAATCACCAAGTAGCAGGACATAATCTACCTTTGATTCATTCACGCGCTGAATAACAATACTCCACGACCCCCAAGCCTTCGGTTCATCTCTTAGATGGGGGTCGCTTACGAGAGCAAATGTATATCCACTTAAACCGGTTAAGGGGGCGCTGTTAATGGGGGATATTTCGACCTCTAAAATTCGAAACCTATTTGCAGATAATCCTAAAGCTACAAAAGTGAGCGCTAGAATGAACACAGCGCTAACGAAGTAAATGATGGTTCTTGACATGAATAATCATCCTAATATTTCAAGATATAAGAGCCAAAAAACACCGTCTCTCGCTCTGAACTCCGCGTCGTGATTGTAATTCGAAATCACATTACTGCGAATCAAGAAAAGGCAATAGCGCATCGAGAGATACATCGTTAGCAGACTTGATGGACTCCCAATAAACCTCTCTCGCACGCCAAAATTTTTCAGGTGCTAAATGCCTAAACTCTTCCCACTCATCCTGATTGTTTTCTGTAACCCAAGACAAACTCGAGTCGAATGAATCAGCGCTCCTCACGAGATAACGGACCATCTCAGAGTAATTCTGCTCAACTCCGAATCCTGTGAAGTAATGCAAGGCTATGTTTGAGTGGGCATTTGCATGCCCTTTCAGCGCGCCTGCCCTATTCCATCTCAGAGATTCCTTATAATCTTGGGGAATCATGGGAGCAAACTTACCCGTAAAATAGTGCCAGCCTAATGACGTTTCAGGATGGCCGCCGTCAAGCTGAGCAGCGGCTCGTTTAAAGAACCCCATTGCTTCCGTAATATCGCTGTTGGTCGGCGTCCCCTCCAAGAGCAACCGAGCCAGATTATTGCTCGCATAGCCATCTCCTTGCTCTGCAGCTCTTCGAAGCCATTCAATCGCGCGGGGCATGTCTTTCTTTATGCCGCCGCCACCGCTATAAAGCATCCCTAAATCGTACTGCGCTCGCACGTGACCTTGATTAGCCGCCTTTAAAAACCATTCTGCAGCTTGGCTTGGATCATCTGCAAGGTTTTCGTCCTGTGTAAGTAGATACCCCATTAAGTATTGAGCTCTATCGCTGCCTTGATCGGCTAGGGTCCTGACGATTTCTAATGCTGCATCAAAGTCCCCTCGCCCCAAGGCAAGCGTGGCATCCTCTATGGACTGCCCCGCTGCTTTGCCTGAAAGACAGAACAGAAAAGACAACAGAAACAGGGCTTTTTGAAGTTTTGCGTGCTTATTCATGATCATGGATTCAATCCGCTCTGATAGGCCTAGGCTTTCGGCAGTTAAGCTATTTAAATTCAAACTTACTGGCTACTTTATAAGCAGTCTCCGAAAAATCTGACTTTACCGCCGCGATTGCAGCCTCTAATGCCTCGATTATCTGTTCGGCTTGCTCATCGAGATTTTGTAAATACCATAAGATGCTCTTATCCAGATCTCTTTAAAAAGTGCTAAAAATTGGATATTTAGCATTTCGACAACGTGGAGCATCAGGAGTGCCGCAGCCTATGTAAATCTTCTAATCCTATGCGAGAGCCTAATTCTCGGAAATCTTTTGAAACTTCTCGCCCAAATTTTATGCGCTTTCTCGCATCCTCAATTAGTCCCTGATAGACAAAGCCCAGATCAACTGCAACGGTCAGTCGGCCTTGATGAGTATCACTTCTACCAATTTTTTCGCGTATGGCTTCAATTAGCGCAGAATTCAACCCAATTGCATGCTCTGTATATAGAAACTGATGCCCGTCCATTAGGGCTATATTTTCCGGTATTCTTGTGTCTTCATTGAGGTCTGCAAGAGTCGGTGGTATTCCGTATAGATTTACTTTCTGGCTATTGTAGCTTGCCCATCGGTCGACTAAGAACGCGTCATCAAGTCCTGCTATTAGATTAGACGGCTTTCCATTGTAGCTGACTACCAATTGAGTTTTAGCACGTGTCATTGCAACATAGAGTTGCGCTAAGTCCTTTCCTTGCTCCATGGCTGGCACATTGGGGTTAGGCATAACACCCTCTGAGATATTTACTACGACCATCACGTCGAATTCAAAGCCCTTGGTCTGAGGCAGGTCAGAAAAATAGATTGAGTGTTCGTCGATGCTCCGGGTGCCATCCAGTACTGGCATCTTTAGCTCTTTGGCGAATGTCTGCACCTGATAAAGACTGAAACCAGCTAGTGCAATGCACGCTTTCCAGTTTCGATTATGGCTCGTTTCTTCCTCCACGAAAGCTAGCGCGTTACCAATCTCTTGCTCAAGATTGTCAGCTTCCAATAAAAGGGGGGCTGGGCCATGAAAATCAGCAAAGATTGGATTAAGCACATCAAAATCATCGACGCTATCGTCGGATTCTTTTGCGCTCTTCATAAGCATTTGATGCGAGGCTGTCAAAATCTCAAAACTATTGCGATAATTTTTAAGAATTTTCCGAGAGCGCGCGCCTGGGATTATAATATTAGCCGTTGATAGTTTCTGATAACAGCTAGAAACTTTCTGAGCCGCATCACCGCAAATGAATAAGTCATTCTCTGCAGACTCTACTAATTTCCGAATTATTTTCATCTCCGATGTACCGAAATCTTGAGATTCATCGACTAAAACAGCTCTGTATTCGTTCTTGATCTGATTCAGCCAAGGCTGTAGCGCCACTACAAGGCCGAGCCTGTCTATAACACCAACAGATTGCATTTTGCATTCCCACGCAGACAGCCCATCTAAAAGCATTTTTCTAAAGTGCTTCGCTAGAGGGAACGATCGACCTCTCCGCTCTATATCTAGGTAAAGATTACGATCTGTGTGAGCAATTGCGCTCCTTATCCAATCAAATTCTTCTCGAATATATTCTTCCGCATTAACCCCTTGTGTAATCAGAGAGTCATGGACCGGATGCATGACAGCGGCATCGAGGTTATTCAAATCACAACGGTAAAATTCACGCCAAACCGCGTCAATATGCTCATCCACATACCCCTTGTTGAGCCAAGTCACGTCACTGTAATACCGTTCGCTACCAGGCTCGAACCGGTAGATAAGTTGCTGACAAATCTCAAAAAAAGGTTTAACTTCGATTTGCATACGTAAATTGGAGGGTGTGGCCTCGTCTACTAAGTCGCCGATCAATTTCGCTAGAGGGCGATTTAGCGTTAATATGAGAATTCGTTCTGAAGGATATTTCTGAGCCAATCGCAATGCCCGTTTAACCACGATGCAGGTCTTCCCCGAACCTGATACCCCCGCTAACTTGGCTGGACCATTGAAGTCCTCCTCTACCACGTGCGCCTGATCTGGATGAAGGAATAACATCCAGTCTTTATAACCCGCGGTTGAGGCGAAGTGCTCATATAGCTGCACCCACTCGGGAGAATCGGTTGGAACGAACTGCAAGTCCGGGCCTCCGACCACCCCTGGCGCGTTCTCCAGATCCAGGTACGTACCCTGGTAAAGATGTATCCTAGCTTCTGCCTGCGTGATATTACCCTCGCCTAACGCGATCAGAACATCGAGCATAGTATCAGCTAATGATTCATCTTTTATTCCCGAGCAAGCTTCATTTATTGCATCAGCAGATGAAAATGTCGTTAGTTCGGATAATGCCAGCCCTACTTTATAGGAGAGCGGTTCAAGCAATACATCTACTAGCTCGTGGTCTAGCCGTCTCAAAAGAACTGATTCGCCGACGTATCCGCGATTCAGACGAACTTCCTCTGCGCCTTCGCCACCGAGTTCCGCAACGCGCAACGTCTCGACTAGTTGACCCACGCCGTCAACACCAAAACTCTTCCCTCGATTTTTATCCAGCCAATCATTGACATCATCATGATCGCCCACGTAGAGCAACAATGTATAACCGGCGTCGACAACGGTGACCAGTCGGCAAAACCCTGTTAGATCATATTTAATACAATGCTTAAGACGCTTCTCACCATGATTGGTAACGCTGAAATTCTCAAATGGATTATCGGCTCCAGAAGAGATATAACCTAAAATTTCAACAACACTCCGCGCTGCGCGTGCATATTTGTTGCCGCGACGTTTGAGATTCGTAACTCCATCTTGAAGCTCTTTCGTATGAACATACTTCATTGCTAGTTCCTATGAGAAATGATCGCCAAACTGACTCACGAAGTTATGCGACTTCAGTTACCCCACTCGAACGTTTCGATCATTGACCATGACTTTGTCGAAGCGAATTCGGTCTCTCTGTAGGTTACCCCAGTAAGTTAGAGGGATTACGCTCACTACTATCGCGGAAACCTGATCAATTACGATAACTAGAAACTAATCTACTCTCTCTGATTACAAGAGGTAGCTATAAAGGCCAGTTCCCCGTTCCACTGAAACCAAAGCGGCCCTTCCGTAATAGATAGCTGTTCCAATGTCTAGCTGACTCAGCATGGATCTCTCGTATAATCGAGATGCTGCGTGCCCGGTAAATTGAATTTCTGGAGTCACCGTTCAAGTTTCGTCAGTGCACTGTTTTTTTAAAGCAAGAGCCAAGGCTTCTTGGTAAACATCCGCCATGTGGTTTCCTTGGTTTTTATCTCGACATTACCCTTTGGGTAGCTCTTCAAACATTTTTTTTACACCCGCACTACCTCGAGTCAACTTTCTGACAGTCACGTCCTGAGCCTTGTCATTCGCTAACCGTAATTGCCTCTCAGTTCTCAAAAGCTCTTCTTTCGTATTAGTCAAATGCAGGATTGATTTATCAATTTCCTTAATCGCTGATGCGAATTTGCGACGTGCAATGTCGTAGTTATTGCTGAATTCATGCTTAAATTTGCCTAGGTTTTCCTCGAAATTCGTTATGTCAACATTCTGTTCTCTGGCTAGAGCAAGCTCAGCTTTGTATTCCAAGGCGCCCATCGCTGCATTCCGGAGCAGCGTTATGATAGGAATAAAAAACTGGGGTCGTATAACAAACATCTTAGGATGACGATGGCTCATCTCGACAATCCCACCGTTGTATAATTCGCTGTCAGACTCAAGAAGAGAGACAAGAATCGCATACTCACAGTTCTTTTCACGGCGATCCTTGTCGAGCTCTTTCAAGAAGTCTTCGTTGCGCTTTTTAGTAGCAGTAGTATCTGCTTCATTCTTCATCTCGAACATGATCGAAACGATCTCGATGCCCTGGGCATCGAAGTCCTTGAAAACAAAGTCTCCCTTGCTGCCACCGCGAGCATCATTATCTTTCTCGAAATAGGCCTTAGGGAACGCCGTAGCACGAATCTGATTGAAAGAAGTTTCACAATGCTGTTCGAGGGTCTCCCCGAGCATCTTGGTAGACAGCTTGACCTTCATGTCTTTAAGGCGCTCAATGGCGTCATCACGATCTTGGATCTGGGTTTCGTACTTGTCCTGAAGGGCATTCTCTGCCAACTCTTTCTCGAGGGCGGCGCGCTCCAGCTGACTAGATAGCGCGTCTTTTTGTCTCTCAATGGTCGTTACGGCCTGGCTCACAGCCAGGGCTTGCTCTGTTTCTTTGGCCTCCAGCTGTGCTCTCAAGGCCTGAATCTCTTCATTCTTTTCTATGCTGGCGGCTTGCAATTGATTAGCCCGCTCTACGTCAGCCAGGCGCTGAGCTGCTTCGTTTTCACGCCTGATAGTTTCTAGTTGGTTCTTTAGGCTATCACGCTCGTTTTCCACCGGGGATAGTGCTTCTTGCATTTCAGCTCGTTGCTGGCTTTTCGCAAGCTCGACTGCGCTTGTTTGTTCCTTAGCGGCTAGCTCGAGACGCTGATGGATTTCATGGTCGAACTCTTGGTTTCGAACCTGTTTCAGGATCTCGGTGTAACCGCTTTCGTCAATTTTGAAATCTTGTCCACAGTGTGGGCAGCTGATATTGCTCATATTTCCCCTTTCAGTGCCTGATATAAGCCCTAGTAAGCTGTGAAGCGTCGCTTATATAAGTAACAAGCTGTCGTTGATTGCTAATAGAGTGAATATCTGCCCCACTGCTCTGATTTTTCGCGAAATATAGCAATCGCCTGAGACGCTTCGAAAGCAAAAATCTCCTTAGCCTCTTGGTAGTTATTCTCTTTCCAATAATATCCTGTACTTCTATATCCCGAAAAAAGACTCATAAACTCCCGCTCAACTTTTCCGAGTTCGCTTGTAAATACAGAGCAATTAATTTTCCAATCTGAGTAGCCGCCATACCTTTGTCCAATCAGATTTTTTTGGCGATCACTAATATTTACTGTAGAACCGATTTTTATGATTCTTCCTGAGCATGCGCTAGCTAAGTAGACGTAGCCATCACTGTGCTCTCTTCTAGTAAAAGCGATTCTGGCTGTATTGCATTGTATGCAGTGCCCCGCTGTTTATCGAAATCTATGTCCGTTATAGCAGGTTGCTCCAATAACGAATCTATAGTTTTTAAGTTTAGCTTCAGCTTTCCATAACCTATCCGGTTTGCCTCTAGCATCATATAGATCACTTTGCGAAATACCGTGTTGTCTCAAAAATTCAATTTCTGCGATGCTTAACGACATAGAAAGTGGACCCTTTATAGTACTTAACGACAATTAACAAGTAAGTTAGGTTTTTTAGGGATGTGATTTCGCATCATAATATGTCTGTCTGTGCAAGTGGATTTATCTGTCTATTTTTTCTTATTTTTAATTACTGGAAAAATCGCATTCCCCCAAAGCGTAAACGGGTTATCCATCATTATGGACAATACCAATGGCACGATAGCTTCCATTATATTTTTTGCATCACGAATTTGATCTCGATTAACTGCGCTGTTCCATGTGGCGCCACCATGAAAGATTTGATTCCGAAGCATATATATATTTTCAGATACACAGATTAATACAGCCGCGGTGTCGTTCCTCGCAAGCGCTTGCAAAGCTCTTTCTCTATCTACTTTAAACTGAGATTCGAATTCATTTATATCAAGGTTGCCGATTTGCATTTCCCAAAAAGCAGCCGAAACATATGGATTGTTCAATAGAACCCTTATAGACCCAGAGAAATTATCCCAAACAACATCATGTAAGGCGAGAGAAGAATCAAGACTGACGATTTTTTCGATAAACATTTTGAAAGATTTTTTCTCTGTAAGTCGATAACTCTCAACAACTTCATTCGCATATGCTGCATTAAAGCTAATCCAAAGGAATACAAATTTTCCGTCTAGGTCTTCACACTGCTCGGCACGATCTAACCACGATAAAGCGCGATGTACACGTAATGATAGGCTTTCAGAAAAAATTGAGCGCTCTTCACGCTGACGTGCCTTTAACTCGCTATGATTCACAAGATTTAGTCCCAATTATCTTTACTGCGTTAATTGCTTTCCCTGTTACGAGATAGCGACCGAAATACGAGAGTAGTCAATCAAGCTCATTAATTACTGAATTAATAAAGGAATCAAACTCACATCCATCGGTATGCTTTGGGCAAGTCGCTAAAATCAAACAATCCTTGGCTGCGATAAGTGCCTCTTCAACCCAGGAATCATCACCCTCGTATGGAATTATTGCTACGTTAAATTTCATATTTGCAGTGAACGGTCGATTTAATTCGAGCATGCCGCTTTCGTTCAAGTGCTGCCCATCAACATATAAAAAATAGCCTATATCACTCACCCGAAAACCTTTACGCCTTAGAATCCACTGATACATATCCATTTGCCTACGATACCCTGCCTTATAGTCTGGCTTTTTCGTATCTTGAGGTGGCGCTATGAATGATTCATCCAAAGGTTTTGGGCTTTTACCCATTTGTGCAGTACTTTTATAGTCAACTATATGTAGCTCGCCAGACTGCATGTTTTCCCACACATCGTCTAGGCCGCCACCAAAAAGAATATTACTCTCCTCATGAAGCGAATTAAAATGCCTTTCGCTTGCTCCAAAATGTATAGATTGGGCCCACTTGTCTAAATCTTGATGTGAAAACGGGCGTAGATGTTCAAGTCCAGCCGCAGCCATAGTTGGATGAGAGCAGAGCCCTCGGTACTGATCAAAATCTTTTTTAAGTAATGTGTCAGTATTAGTGTTGAGTAAAAATCCAGGGATAGAAGGGAATTTTATTCCGGCAGATTTTTCAAGCCAAAAGCATGCAGGGCATTTTTTAAATGCTTCTATTTTACTTCTAGATAGTTCATAAGGTTCTATAGCTTCTGGCTTGTAAGCCCCGCGATGCCTTGCCATCTTATCTATTTTCCTTATTCTTAGAATCTTGATTTTTTTCTTCGTGAAGGTACCATATCGACATGCTAGAGAGTGGGCATTGTAAAAACCTGACTATCTTGAGTTGTATTTTTTTTCGGCTTCGCACTCTTCAACGATTATTTGTGTAAAGTCTGACAAGTTGCCATAATACCACTCATTGGACTCCCCTTCTGTAAGGCCGGAAACCAAGTATTTGTTCATTTTAGATTTTATTATATGCTCCCTTGCCAACGGTTGCTCGGTCCGAATTTTCCAATCAATACTTATTTCGTATCCCCATCGATTTAGATAGGCCGCTTCGCGTCGCCAGATTGAAGTTGTTGTAGCTCCCAACTTCACTTGATTTTTTCGAGATCCAGAAGTCGCTAAATAGACATGGCCTGCAGAATTCTCGCTTTCTCTCCATAAGTTAATTACCTGATAAGGAATTTCTACTTCATAGTTGCCAGTAACCAGTGCGTTTTGTAGATCATGATAGTAGAGTTTCCTACAGTTTCTTTGGTCTGATTCGATAATTCCGATTTTTCTAGCGCAATCTAATTGCTCTTCAATAGTGAGGTTCTCCTCAAGAGATTGAGTAATTAGATACTTCATTATTTCTTTGATCTTCCTTAGTTCTAAATTATCAGGATTCCTACGGACCCGCTGGGCATACGCTTTGTAAATTGTATATAGATTTAACATGGAAGCCTTCGTAGTTTTTGAGTAAGTCGACTCTAGACCTGAGGAGATTGACGGACGAAATATGGTTTGCAGGAAGCGGTTTAAGAAAGGACGCAGAGCGTTGCTCGTAACTAGAAAGTCATTCTTATGTCTGTAAAGATTCATAGGTTTTCTGATAAACCTGACGGATCACCTCATCGATAACATACAGGCTAGTGGTTTCAAACTCGCTTTGTACCAATTCGCCTATCGCTATATCTGCTGCTAAGTCCAAGGGCCATTTGTACACACCCGTACCCATCGATACAAAGGCTATGTGATTCGCGCCCATCGCCTCTTCCCTAAAATCTAAGGCTGATTTATACGCCCGCGCAAGCGCTTGCTCGTCTTCGAGCGTGCCATAAATGTACCGAGGACATACAGCATGAATGATATAACCGGCCGACAAATTAAATGCAGGTGTAATTACTGCCTCGCCGGGGCTTAAAGGACCAAGGTTCTTCGCAGCTTTTTCAAGTTCAGGCCCTGCAGCTCTATGGATTACCCCCGAGACGCCGCTGCCAGCTAGCAACGATGGGTGCGCGGAGAATACGATCACATCAGCCTTACTCTTCAGGATATCTCCAACGACTATCTGTAGCATAAATTGCCGCTCACCAGTCACCGTCGCTGACTTTTGGGCTCCCTGGCCCTAGTTTTACGACCTCTGCCAGATCAACCGGTTCGTTAACTCCAAGCGCTTGCTCTCCTAATTTTATAGCTTTGGCTGCAACGCTGTCTAGACCTGCCAGTTTTTTTGAGCCATCCATAGCCTCCAGGTTGTCATCGTAGTGCTCAAACCACGGTAGCCCAGCCTTCGCGTAATCGGCCGATGAGGGCTGGCGCCCAGGCGTGGGGTTGCCGGTCGCCGCTGTCCACTGGGCGCTATTGAGAATATGCACGAAACACCGGCTGGAGTTATCCGTGTCCCACACGTCAAATCCGTATTCGTCTTCATATATTTCTTGTCGCATCAAGCCGCCGGGTGCCAGACCCATAGAATCAGGCGCTGAGGATTCTTCGTAGCTTTGGCACAAATTAAACGCTATATCAGGCAAGCTATCCTCCCGCATGGCCTCGTAGCACTCTCGTTTCATCGGATAAACGATGACTTGAATACCCCCATGCTCGGCGGCGCCTGTGATCTGTTCCTCGGCTGTATAGCCCTGACCAAGTGGCATTGCTATAAACTGTCTGATGAGTCCTTTACCCACGCTAAAACCGTCGAGCCAGGGCTGGTCAGGAACCACGATATAGTCTTGCGGTTCTTTGACAAGCGCATTGCTCCATGCGTCACCTGTCACCGCATTAATCTTACCAGCGGCAATTTTTAGGGCGAACGGATAGCCGTCTCCTCGAAAGCCCCTCCCACATTCGAAGTTCAGCCATAACGCCTCTGCCTGATACATCGGCAACAAGACTCCGCCGCGCTCGGCCCAAGAGGCGGATAGCCGCGCAGAGTGGTCCTCTACATGCGCCATAGGGAAACGACCCAAACCAGGCGGAAGAGGGTATTCGCGGTTGTCATCAGGGATTCTGAGCGTCCGTTGAAAGGCTATTCGACAAACAGCCTCCTCGTGCACCTCGGGAAACTCGAAAACTAGCTCATCATCTTTTAATTCAATCATGATTTTGGCTCCTTAAATATATCCTGGGAAGTGGCTACCAATGACCGTCTTTAACCTCCCGAACCACACGGATAATGGCGTGATCAGGAACCTCCCTCATTTGCCGTAAAAGGTCTGCAAAGAGCTTGGGCCTCTGCATAACGATCTGCTGCAGATCGCTGGAGAGCTTGCCCGCCATAGCTAGAAGAACGTCTTTGTCCTCGCCAAGAATAGCTGCAAGCTTCACGATGACCTCCTCCGAAGGGGGCTGGAACACTCCTCGCTCGATCTTAGAGAGATAAGCAGGCTCAATACCGACCCGGGCTGCCACTTGGCGAAGGGAATAGGCCTTATCACCTTCCCGAATGGCTTGTCGTGACTGTCGAATGTGATCGCCGAATTGATTCATGTGCAATGTGTACTACATAGTCTAATAAATGTCAAAAAATTGTCCCCGAGGCCAACTGGACTAAAGGCAAGGCCTTACATTATTTGCCAAGGCTATTGAAACAAAGCTCTCTCAATTGCGCTCTGAGTGGCGACTTAGAGCCGCTGGCAACAAGGGAAGCTGACTTCGAGGACGCTTGACACGCGGGGTTATAATAGAAAAACACACAGCTGGAGGCCCACATTATGCTAATTCAACGAACACTAGATGATAGACCGGTCACCGCGGGCGACAGGCTGTTTGGCCCGAAAGGCGAACCTGTCGAATTTTTTGAATACAAAAATGGGGATCTTGTAGTTTTGGATAGTGATGGGCACCGCATAAGGTTCAAGCCCGAAGAGTTGGCCTGCTACACCTTAAATGCAAATCGAACTGATCGAGGACTGGCTAAGGAGCGGCTTAGGAGTTTTTGGGACGATTGAGCAACGCGCAGTAGGAGAATGCTTGGCGCCACAGTCATGCATTCTCCTACCGGTTTTTTAATACGTCATAGAACTCGAACTTAACCGATTCATGGTGAATAACCTCTTCCATCGGTTGCGCCTCTGCAGAACTTTCACCACCACCCTGGGCAATAATTAAGTTGGAAGCTACAAACCCAACGCATACGCCTAGAGTCAGCCCCAATATCAAGCTCGGTATTTCAGGGCGCCAAGAGACGGACGGCATCTGCCGAACCTCTTTAACGCCCTTGTAACGCGACCCGCCAAAATCCTGCATTACATCCATAGCAAACGCCTCTCTTGAAGCAGATAGTGAGATTACAAAGTACCACGTAAGTACAGGAAATTATAAATAGGCACATAGATGAGGGTTTGCATTATCGCCAGCCCCCTATTTTGCGAAGCACAACGCCATGCTCAGGGCAAATCGGAGGCCCTTGATGCACAAAATCACTCAATACCGACACCGTATATCCGCACTCCGAACAACGAGCACGGGTAGGCTGTTTGTTAATCCGGGGCTTATGGGACACAGTTATTCTAGGCGCATCATATACCCCGATCTTGTTAATGATTTCAGAAATCTTATCTTTTAGCTCGGGACCAACAGGTGTACTTCTCATCGGGCCCTTAAAGCCGACTTTCAAGGCGACCGATTTAAATTCTTTCCCGTGCCCGTGCTCACAATCGTCTATCGCGTGAATGCACTCGTGAATCAGCGTGGCCAAGATATCTTGTGAATCAGTTAGAGTTGGACTTATAAAGATATGATTGACCTTACTGTCAGATGCCCTTGTAGCCCAGCACTCACCGATTGCAGAACTTCGCAGTCCTTTGCTTGTGAACCCAAATGTCACCTGGACCTCCGGCACCGTGTATCCATGCAACGAAAATAGAGCTCTTGTTTCTTCTACTGCCCTGTCAAACCATTTTCTATTTTTCATAATAAAACCTCTTAGTTATTTTTAAATATTTTTAATTTTGGAACGCACGGTATTTTATAGAGCAAAAAAAAAGCTTTTTGGCTTTCTAGCTGCTTCCGCTTTCATTATTTCTCTAATTTTAAGTTTCCCCTTATTCATGGTTTCATATTGTATTTATTGAAGCTCCGCCCTAATTTGATTTATATGTCAAAAATATTTTCAAGTAGAGATTTTAACATTATCTTAAGCGGGAATATATTTATGTTTATTGCTAATATAATTAAATTAGCTGACTATGTTTTTAAGCATAACATTTTGCTTCAGCTTACCTAACAATTGTTAGATCGTGTGGATGACATAACGTTCTTAGATTAACCTACATATTGTAGGTTGCTAGTGGGCACTGTATCGTCAATAAATCAGGTCTTAAGAATTAGTTCGGTACGAACTAAATCCGTGGTGTTGACCAACTCATGTTATGCAGTTGCATAACAAATTAACTTGAGTCTAGGGAAAACCTAGACTGGATCTTAAGAATTCGTTCGAACCGAACGGAAAACGTGGTGCTGGCATTAAGTGGGTAATTATAACATTTAATTACCCATATAATAGAAAGGTACCAACATGTGTTGGCATGACAAGCTTTCCTATAACCGGAGATCGCCCGGATTTAGAGAAGCCATATTATTAAAACGTACATAACTGCGGTAATCGCGCCGAGCACAATCTCGCGGGCATATGCCCGCAACGGCAGAGACTGTCTGCATTACCAGGATAGCACGACCGCCAGCGAAGTCTTCTTTTTAGCTGAGAGAATTTATGCGAATCGAAACTCAACTTAAAAAAATAGACGCATTTGAACAGCTCTTCGAGTCTTTTTTTCCGCCTAAACTAGAAACCGCTTACCTCTTTGAGATACGTCAACTGTAATGACCTACTGAATCTCTGCACAGCGTATAGTGGCCCTTTAGAGGACGTACGCTATGAACGAAAATACCGAGATCAAACGTTGGACCGCCAAGCGCAAGGCCGAATTAGTTAAAGAGATTATC
>Ga0208413_1001260_pt1 | contig 16517 bp, 15 predicted proteins | sample AntAceMetag02UKD_FD_184761 | JGI IMG/M metagenome (GOLD analysis project Ga0208413, IMG submission 184761) | Saline lake microbial communities from Ace Lake, Antarctica - Antarctic Ace Lake Metagenome 02UKD (SPAdes) (version 2) | ecosystem: Environmental > Aquatic > Non-marine Saline and... | reverse complement strand
GACTAAGATGGACTGTCCGAAATGCAATTCTGATATGCAGGAGTTAAAAATCGAGACCCTTCACGGTAAAGTGGTTATCGACAAGTGCAACAGTTGCAAAGGGCTTTGGTTCGACAACGGAGAAGCTGAGCAGCTTAAAGGCGACTGGATGGCGGACTTTGCAGATAGTGGAGACCCGGCAGTAGGAAAAACCTACAACACAGTAAGAGACGTCCAATGTCCTCGTTGCAGTGCTCCAATGAAAAAGATTAATGACCCTAAGCAAAAGCACCTTGAATATGAGGCATGCGAAGAGCATGGAATGTTCATGGACGCAGGTGAGTTTACCGATTACAAGCACGAAACATTATTAGATATTTTTCGCGACGTAATCGCGTCAATACGTAGACGTTAGAAAAGCACGTTAAAAAAAGGCCCAGCCAGCCCTCAAGTTTGTTTGGAAATACCGCTTAAAAAGAACTGTGTTTAAAATGCCATTCGGGGTGATTCCAAATGGCATTTTTTTTCGATGCGGCGAAACTGTGAAACTTACCAATATCGGTCCAGGTATTTTTAACACTATGAAAGTCTGACCCACAAGACGCATACAACTCCAGCTTCTCACAAACCTCTTCAAGATTCTTGCGCGCCAAAGGATCTAGATTGCTGTATGCAGTTTCAATGGCGGCGCCTCCTGCTTGCTTAAAGTCGTCCAGCAAGGCCAGTAATTTTTTTCGGGTAAAAGGGTATCTGCTGGGATGGGCAACCACAGCCAAGCCGCCGGCTGCATTGATACATGCTATAGCTGCTTCAAGATCGCACCAACTTGCCGGGCAATAGAGTTTACCTTTGCGTGAAAGGTATTTCTTAAAGGCTTGCTGATGATTCTTAGAAACCCCTTCCATGACTAAGAAGTTGGCAATATGACTGCGTGTTCTGGAAATACAGGGGAGCGATTCTAAATAGGACTCGAGATCGTGATCGGTAAAGCTCGCTAGCCGTTTGGCCATGGTTGCTGCTCGTTCTCGTCTTGATTGCTGCTGCACCTTGAGGAGTGTGCTGAGTTGTTCAGCCTCTACGTCTATGCCTAAGCCTACGACATGTATTTCTTGACCATTCCAGACGCAAGAAATTTCTACCCCAGGAATCAAGGTGAGCTCCTGCGGCACATCCACTGGCTGTTTAAAGACTTGCACACAGTCATGGTCGGTAATTGCTAAATGGGTAACCTTGTTCGCTACTGCTCGCTCAATAAGGAACTCTGGCGAATGGTTACCATCAGAGAAATGGCTGTGGCAATGTAAATCAAATTTCATGGTAGCTCTGGTGTTTAAGGCTGGCTTTTCTCAGCTGAGAGGCCGCCAAGGTTAGTCGTTAAAAAGAAAGGCTCAATAGAGCTATCAGTTTACCTCAATAAGCGATTTGGATTGTAGTAACTGAATTTGAAATAAACCGGGGCCTGCTATGGTCTTGTTGAAAGCCTACCTGCTAAGACGGAATTCATATCACCTAAAAGACACAGCTGGCCGCTCAGTTTGGAAAACGGCGCTCTTAACCTTACAGTCTACCGGAGTGCCTTTTGGTGGGGCGCTGCGGTGATGCCGCAGTCTTTTGTTTGAAGCTTAGAGATAAGTGGCGTATGAGTTACCAGGCCTAAATGACGCAGGTCTTATTGGGCAGAACAGCTTTTTATATGGATAGGTCTATTTTGATGGAACAGGATGTCTCGAGCTCTGTTGCCGATCTGCTGCTCAAAGGGTGTTTGCACTGCATACAGCAATGTGAAGACCTAGTGAACAGCTTTGATGCTGACGACTATGCAAATAGCTATGAAGGCTCTTCCTCAATGGGAAGTCATGTTCGACATATACTGGATCGTTTTCAGAGCCTGTTTGCTGGGTTGCCTGACCTGAGTGTTGATTATGATGCTAGAAAGAGAGACAAAGCTATTGAATCGAGCGCAGATTCTGCGCGCTTGGCGATCGCATTGGTGTCTTGGCGCATACGGGAATTGGATTTGGTTAGGCTATTGGGGCAGTCTATTTCGGTGCGAGAAACTGTTTACCATCGTGGTGCCCCAATTGAGATTTCCAGCACGCTTGAGCGAGAGCTAATGGGTTTGATTGCACACAGCACTCACCATCTAGCGATTATCTCAATGTTGGCCCAGCAATGTGGCCACCCGATGGACCCGAGTTTCGGAAAAGCCCCTTCAACTCTCGTTTACGAGCGCTCATAGAATTGTAAGCCATTGAATTTTATTGGTTTATCTGTTATTTTGAGTCGGACTCTGAAGCTGCGGCAATACTTGACTATTTTACTTAGGTATTTGATAATTTAAATCAATTGAGATCTCCGTAAAGGCATCACTATGCGATTGACTACCAAGGGAAGATACGCCGTCACAGCTATGCTGGATTTGGCTTTGCATAAGCAAAAAGGCCCAGTCAGCTTGGCTGACATTTCTCAGCGGCAAGACATTTCACTGTCTTACTTGGAGCAGCTCTTCTCGAAGTTGAGGAAAAGCTCCCTCGTCAACAGTATTCGCGGTCCCGGTGGTGGTTATGTCCTGAGGGGAGAGGCAAGTGAGATATTTATTGCCGAGATAATTGATGCGGTCAACGAATCCATCGACACGACAAAATGTCGAGGGGAGGGAGATTGTCAAGATGGTGAAACTTGTCTATCCCATTATTTATGGGAGGATCTCAGCGAGCAGATTCATCATTTTCTTGAAGGTATAAGCCTCGCCGATTTAGTCGCTAAACGTGAAGTAAAAGATATTGCCCAACGACAAGATCGTAAGCATCTGATAGCTAGTGAGAGTTTAGCTGATGCGGGCGAGCGTGGAGCGTTTCTTATCCCATCTGTGAGCTTATAGTCAGTTTTTTTCGGAGTTATAAATGCAATTCCCTATCTATTTGGATTACTCCTCGACAACTCCTTGTGATCCTAGGGTTGCTGCTAAAATGGCAGAATGCTTAACGTTAGAGGCAAATTTTGGAAATCCCGCTTCGCGTTCACATATGTTTGGATGGAAAGCTGAGGAGGCTGTAGAGACGGGACGTCAGCAAGTTGCAGATCTCATTAATTGTGACCCCCGCGAAATCGTTTGGACATCAGGTGCAACCGAAGCCGACAACTTGGCAGTCAAAGGTGTAGCCCACTTTTATGGTGAGAAGGGCAAGCACATTATTACATCCAAGATAGAGCATAAGGCGATCTTGGATAGCTGCCAGCAGCTTGAGCGAGAAGGTTTTGAAGTTACTTACCTTGCCCCATCACCGGATGGCATCATCGCGCCCGAAGATGTGGCTGCTGCCATTCGCCCAGATACAGTTTTGGTTACATTGATGCATGTGAACAACGAAATAGGAGTCATCAATGACATTGCCGCCATCGCTGAGGTCACCCGCGAGAAAGGTGTTCTTTTTCATGTCGATGCAGCCCAAAGCACAGGCAAAGTCGAAATAGACCTGCAGTCTATGAAAGTAGACCTGATGTCTCTTACATCACACAAAACTTATGGTCCAAAGGGCATAGGGGCTCTGTTTGTGCGGCGTAACCCTCGCGTTCGAATTGAGCCGCAAATGCACGGCGGCGGACACGAACGCGGCATGCGCTCCGGCACTTTACCCACACATCAGATCGTGGGGATGGGCGAAGCTTTTCGATTAGCCAAACAAGAAATGACTCAGGAGAACGCGCGAGTGTTAGCTCTGCGCAAGCGTCTGCTAGCGGGTCTAAGAGAATTGAAAGAAGTTTACGTCAATGGCCATGAGAGTATTCGTGTGGCAGGCAATCTGAATATTAGTTTTAATTGCATCGAAGGTGAATCTTTGATGATGGCGCTGAGAAATCTTGCCGTGTCCTCCGGTTCGGCCTGTACCTCAGCAAGTTTGGAGCCATCATATGTGTTAAAGGCGCTGGGGCTGAATGACGAACTGGCGCATAGCTCGCTGCGGATTACACTCGGTCGTTTCACGACCGAGGAAGAAATTGATTATTCCATCGAAAAAATCTGCGATGCAGTGACTAAATTAAGAGAATTGTCACCACTTTGGGATGGATTAAAAAATAGTGCTGGCCTGAATTCGGCTCAATTTGCTGCCCGATAACGAGCGATGACTAATCATGGCGGCCACAGATAAACTCCAAGCTATCAGGTCGACTATTCTGGGCTTGAGAGCAGGGTTAAACAATTAGTTTTCAAGTCGAGTTAGCAGCTCCCCGCTATTGTAAACGATTCAATCTGGCTGAGCGCTGGAATGTTGACTCTCAAAGTGAAAATCCAGCAGAGTTGATCTGTGAACTTGACGGGATTGGCTGCGAACCGATCGTAGCCGGAGAAACCTTAGAAGCTATTCAAGCCGTTGGGATCGAAGAGGTTGCCGAATAAAACCCTAGAAATGCTGGTTTTTTATCACTGCACGTACAAAATCCGAGTATTTGCGCGTATAATGCGCGCTCTTTAGAAAAACCGAAATACTTGGAGTTAAGATGGCGATCGAACAGACCCTTTCTATTATCAAACCTGATGCCGTAGGCAAAAACGTTATCGGCGAAATCTACACTAGATTTGAAAAAGCTGGCTTAAAAGTAGTTGCTGCGAAAATGGTGCAACTAGATGGAAAATCAGCCGGTGGTTTTTATGCTGAACATGAAGGTCGGCCTTTTTACCCCGATTTGATTGAATTCATGACGTCTGGCCCAGTAATGATTCAGGCGCTTGAAGGCGAGGGCGCCGTTCTTAAAAATCGTGATCTGATGGGGGCCACAAATCCAGCTGACGCTGACGCTGGCACAATTCGAGCAGATTTTGCTCAGTCCATCGATGCTAATGCGGTTCATGGCTCTGACTCAACGACTTCGGCGGCGCGCGAAATCGCTTATTTTTTCAGTGCTGAAGAAATCTGTTCTTAATACTTTTTTAGCAGTTAGTCCCGCGGGGTTCGTGAACCATGCCTGATAGAGCAAAGAATCAGCTAAGCATGACAGATAACACACTTCCTAATCTAGCAGGTTTGGGGCGTGAGCGTTTGCGAGCACTGTTTACAGAGTTTGGTGAAAAACCATTTCACGCCGATCAGGTGCTGAAGTGGATTCACCAACGTGGGATCACTGACCTCGACGCAATGACAGACATTAGTAAATCTTTGCGTGAAAAGCTTAAAACTAAAACACAGATTTCTTTGCCGGCCGTGGTTGAAGATTTTTTGTCCAGCGATGGAACTCGAAAATGGATTGTCGAGGTGGCGAGTGGAAGCCGAGTAGAAATGGTTTTTATCCCGGAAGCTTCTCGCGGAACGCTCTGCATTTCATCTCAAGCAGGCTGTTCTTTAGATTGCAGTTTTTGCGCCACCGGAAAACAGGGGTTTAACAGCGATCTCACTGTTGCCGAAATAGTCGGTCAACTGTGGTGGGCCGTTAAAGAGCTAGGTGGTTTTTCTGGCGAATTGGAACGACCTATTAGTAATGTTGTGATGATGGGAATGGGAGAGCCGTTGCTCAACTTTGAGCCAGTGATGGAAGCGGTCAACCTCATGATGGAAGACTGTGCCTACGGCTTGTCAAAGCGCAAAGTTACGGTAAGCACGTCAGGTGTGGTTCCTGCGATAGATCGGATGAAAGATTTTACTGAGGCATCGTTAGCAATTTCTTTGCATGCACCCAACGATGAGCTACGCAGCCAAATCATGCCGATCAATAAGAAATATAATATAGCTATGTTGTTAGAATCCGTACGCGGTTATATGGCAAGCCTTCCTGATAAGCGAGTGCCGGTGATTGAATACACCATGATAGCTGGGGTGAATGACCATCGTCAGCATGCCAGAGAGCTTGCTGTATTATTAAAAACATTTCCATGTAAGATAAATATTATACCTTTCAATCCTTTTACCCTAAGTGATTACTGCAGGCCCAGCGGCTCCTCGGTAACCAATTTTCGCCAGATTCTTCAGCGCGAAGGTTATACCGTAACCGTTAGAACCACTAGAGGTGACGACATTGGTGCAGCTTGCGGCCAATTAGTAGGTGAGGTCGCCGACCAGACTAAACGCAGTCAGCGTCACAGAGCTAAAGCGCAGCTGAGCGGTAAAGTATTTGACAGAGCCGATAACCTCGCCGTGGCGGCCGATAGACTGTAAGACAAATCGAAGCAACACAGGTCGAAACATTATGGTCCATACTCAAACTAGTAGAATCAAATTAGCTTCCTTCAAAGCTGCGTTGCTCGTCCTGCTGACTGGTTTGATGTTAACCGCTTGCATTACAACCACCACCGGTGGTTTTGCTTCGACCGCGTCTGATGAGCGGGCCGTTGAAGATTATGTCAACCTGGCGATTGGTTATTACGACGCTAATGATATGGTTGGCGCAAGACGAAATATTAGTAATGCGCTAGATATTGATGATCGTAACTCTATAATTTATAACGTACTGGCTTTAATTTTACAGAGAGAGGGAGACATTCAGGCCGCACAAGAAACTTTTGAACGGGCTATTAGTCTTGATGCTGATAACGCAAGAGCAAGAAATAACTACGCCGTCTTACTATTCAGCGCGAAGAATTTTCAAGAAGCTTATAACCAGCTCGAACAAGTGGTGTCTGATTCTATGTATGAAGGCCGAGCTATAGCGTTTGAGAATTTGGGACGTAGCGCACTGATGATTGATAAGATAGATGAGGCTAAAAATGCTTTTCAACGGGCTTTGCAGCTCAATTCAAATCTCTATTTGTCGGCGCTTGAATTAGCCATCATTCGCCTTAATGGCGATGATCTGCAGGGGGCTCGTACCGCTTTTAACCAATACCTCACAATTGTTGGGTTTTATAAAATAACTCATCCGCCAAAAGCCTTACTGGCAGGTATAAAAATTGAAAGTTCATTTCAGAATCAAGTACTGGTGGACGAATTTTCAATGCTGCTGATGACTCTTTATCAGGACACTGCCGAATTTAAAGCTTACCAAGAACTTATCTATGCCAACTAACAAAAACCAACAGGAAATGGAAGCTGATGAAGCCCATGAGACAGAGCCGAGTACTGCTGAATCGGTGGGCAGTATTCTTCACGCCGAGAGACTGCGTAGAGGGTTAACTGAAAAAGAGGTGGCGGATCAGCTGCACATAACAATGCACTATGTCAGGGCTATTGAGTCCAATAGTTTTGAGAAATTGCCCGGTGCGGTTTTTGCAAAAGGTTATATTAAAAGCTACGCATTGTTGCTTGGGCTGGAAGAAAGTCAGGTTATTGGTAGCTACGATGGTTATGTGAATGAGCAACAAAATGCTGCTCTTGAAAAAACGCGCATACAAGTTCGTCGGCGTAAGGACAAAAACCGGCCTTGGGTTATTGGATCAGGAATCGCTTTCGTTAGTTTGTTTTTGATTCTTTGGTACTTTAATAGCGGTGAGAAGGAGACCGTTGATTCAGATTTGGCTGAATCTTCTCAATCTGAAAACTACATCGAACTAGAATCAGCCTCCGCCGATGAGACAGACGCGACTCAGGTAGCTATGTCAGTCCCGACGTTAGCTCAAACGTCAACCCCGACATTAATACCGATAGCACCAATCACTGAGCCTATGCCTCAAGATGTTGTGCAGTCCCTAGAGGCACAGATAGATTTAGACATTGCCGTGGTTACGAAGGCAATCGATCCAGCCGACAGGGTAACGCCCTTTGTTGAGCAAGAGGATCAGCAGCAAGCTCAGCAGGGCTCAGAAATACTAAGCTCACCTGCTGTAATAGTTAATTCAGAATTAGAGGTGAGCGATGAACCTTCTTCAGCAGTTGATGGGCGAGCTCTGACAGAACCTGAAAGCAGTGGCGGACGTATATTGATAGAAGCCGAAGGCAGTGATTTTCTGCTTATTACTTTTCTTGGAGTGAGCTGGGTCGAGGTAAGTGATAGCACCGATAATATACTATATCGGGACCTGCGTGACTCCGGTGATGTGCTTGAGATTAAGGGCGCGGCCCCTTTCGATGTCTTATTAGGTGATGCGCCTTTTGCTAAAATGATTCTAAACGGAGAGGATATAGATGTTTCGAAAAGCATCCGTATCGATAATTCAGCTCGTTTGACAGTAGGTTTGTAGACTATGCGTGGTGAGCAAAACATATTCCGCCGTAAGACACGGCAAATAATGGTTGGCAATGTTGCTGTGGGAGGCGATGCGCCTATCTCAGTGCAGAGCATGACCAATACTGAAACTACTGATGTTCCGGCGACGCTTGAGCAAATTTCGCGCTTGGTTAGTGCCGGTGTCGATATTGTTAGAATATCAGTGCCGTCTATGGATGCGGCAGAAGCCTTCAAATCAATTCGAAGTCAAGTGTCGGTACCACTCGTGGCAGACATACATTTCGATTATAAGATTGCCTTAAAAGTGCTGGAGTACGGGGTTGATTGTTTACGTATCAATCCAGGTAATATCGGGAGCGACGCTCGCGTGCGCGCCGTTGTTGACAGCGCCAAAGATAAAGGCATACCGCTGCGCATTGGTATCAACGCTGGTTCTTTAGGAAAAAATTTACTCCGCAAGTATAAAGAACCCAGTGCCGAGGCAATGGTGGAATCTGCGTTTAATCAAATTGATATCTTGGATCGTTTGGATTTTCAGAATTTTAAAATCAGTCTGAAAGCTTCAGAGATTTTCATGACCCTTAGAGCCTATCGAAAATTGGCAGATCAAATAGATCAGCCATTTCACTTGGGTATTACCGAAGCTGGTGGACTGCGGTCCGGTACTGTTAAATCGGCGATTGGGTTGGGCGCTCTTCTGATGGATGGCATTGGTGACACTATTAGAGTTTCTCTGGCGGCAGACCCGGTAGAAGAAGTGAAAGTTGGCTTTGATATTCTTAAGAGCTTAGGGCTTCGACATAAAGGCGTTAACTTAATTGCCTGTCCGAGCTGTTCAAGGCAAAACTTTGATGTGATTTCGGTAGTGAACGAACTTGAATTGAGGTTGGAGGATATAACGACACCGATAGATATGGCAGTGATTGGTTGTATCGTTAATGGCCCAGGGGAGGCTATGGTCGCGGAAATCGGTCTCACCGGTGCCAGTCCGAGTAATTTGGCTTATGTGGAGGGCAAGCCTGATCATAAGATTAACAACGATAATTTGGTGGACGAATTGGAAGCCATGGTCAGAGCTCGTGTCGCGAAAAAACAAGCGGTGCAAAAGGACATCATCGCTACTGACTAGCTGCTAGGCGAAATAATTTATTATGGCAAAACTTCAAGCAATCAGAGGAATGAATGACATTCTTCCTGAACAATCTTTAACCTGGCAGTACTTAGAAGCAATATTTCAAAAAGTTGTTGGTGGCTATGGCTATCAAGAGATTCGATTTCCTGTTCTCGAGCAAACGCAATTATTTAAACGCTCCATCGGTGAGGTGACCGACATCGTTGAAAAAGAGATGTATACCTTCGATGATCGCAACGGAGACAGCTTAAGTTTGAGACCAGAAGGCACTGCTGTTTGTGTCAGGGCCGCTGACCAGCACGGGTTGTTATATAATCAGCAACAGCGACTGTGGTATCACGGGCCGATGTTCAGGCATGAAAGACCTCAAAAAGGGCGTTATCGTCAATTTCATCAATTTGGTGTTGAGGCATTTGGAATGGCCGGACCTGATATTGATGCAGAAATCATACAGCTGTCTGCAGAGCTTTGGCGGCAACTGGGACTGTTGGAATATTTGACTCTAGAAATTAACAATGTCGGTAGCTCTCAAGACCGCAAAGTTTATGCTGGCGCTTTGTCTACCTTTTTAGAATCCCGACAGGAATCATTAGACGAAGATGCCACTCGGCGTATGTACAGCAACCCTATGCGAGTACTGGACTCTAAAAACCCAGTGGTTCAGGAAGTCTTAGCGGAAGCACCTGAACTTTCAGCTTATATCGGCGACGATAGCCGGGAGCACTACCGGCAGCTGACCTCTCTATTGAGTGGTTTAGGCATAAGGTATAAGGAAAATGCGCGCCTCGTGCGGGGTTTGGATTATTACAACAACTGCGTATTTGAGTGGACCACCGACATACTTGGTGCACAGAGCGCGGTTTGCGGTGGGGGCAGGTATGATGGCTTGGTCGAGCAGCTAGGTGGCAAAACCACGGCTGCTGCCGGATTTGCCATTGGCGAAGAACGTATTGTGTTAATGCTTGATGAGTTGAGAAAAGTGCCTGCGGATGCTTTACGACCAATAGATATTTACGTGGTTGTGGCGCGTCAAAATTTGTCGGCTCAGGGTTTGGCGTTAGCGCAGGAAATTCGCCAAAGTCATCCGTCTCTTGGAGTACTTTGCCACTGTGGCGGGGGAAAGCCTGCAAGTCAGATGAAGCGTGCATTTGCCAGTGGGGCAAGGGCGGCGGTTATTTTAGAGGAAGGTGATTCTAGTCCGGTTCAGCTTAAGCTGCGCATGTTAGATGATTCAAACCGATCAGAATCCATCAACGTGGATCAAATCGGAGTAAAATTAGGCGAATTTATCGGCATTTCTAAGTGATAATGCACATTCTCGTGCCTCTAGTCGAACAAACAGGTAAAATCGTAGTCTTACATGGAGATTTTTCGTTATTGCGTATGGCAGGACGATAAGTCAGTTTTTTTCATCTGGCGTTAGCAGGCCTAAGATGATCGAGTCAAAAGAGGAGTAAGTCGTGGCGATTAACGCGGCAGAAGAAGAAACAATTGAAGCCCTCAAGAAATGGTGGGATGAAAATGGCAAGCAGCTGGTCTTAGCGGTTGTCGTCGTAGTTGGCGGTTACGCTGGTTGGACGCTGTGGGAAGGGTCGAAGACAGCTAGTGCAGACGCCGCATCAGATTTGTACGAAGAGGTGTTGAGCTTGGCCATTAATGAACAAGGTGGCCTAGTTAGTGATGAAGAGGCGGCTCAGATAATTGCCCTAGCCACTGAGCTGAGAGCGGAGCATAGCAGCACGATATATGCTCGGTACAGCTCACTATTTTCGGCTCAACAGCAAGTTATGACAGATGATTTAGATGCGGCAGAAGATTCTCTGCGATGGATCATTGAGAACCCTCTGACAGGATTGTTTGTAAAGTCAGATGAAGGTCTAATTCTAACCGCAAATTTACGCTTAGGCAGAGTGCTGCTAGCTAAGGGTGACAATGAGGGTGCCTTGGCTGTGATTAGTAGTCTTGCACCAAAAACATTTGAAGCCGGCTATGCTGAGCTTCAAGGCGATGTATATGTAGCCATGGGCCGAACAGTTGAAGCTAGGGATTCCTACTTAGCGGCGCAGCAGGCCGGCTCTAGTAGTGATGGTTTGCGCATGAAATTAGACAATTTGTCCGAAGACACCTAGGGCTCACAAAAACTCCATGATAAAAGTAACTAACTTCTCAGTGTTTCGCTTTCTGAAAATTTTGCCACTGGTGCTGCTAACGGGTTGTTCAACTTTTAGCTGGAATCCTTTGACCTGGTTTTCTGATGACGAGGTTAATCCACCCAGAGAATTGCTCGCTATTGAGCGCGAAGTAAATTTGCAGCGGCAGTGGAGTGTCAGCGTTGGTAACGGGCAAGGAAAAAACTACACCGAATTAACCCCAGCTATCGACGGCGCTACCATCTTTGTTGCTAGTGAAGACGGCGATGTGGTGGCGGTTGATCGGCAATCTGGAGATGTGATTTGGCGAACACGCTTGCGCACTGCGGTAACAGGCGGCGTGGGCGCAGGTGAGGGTTTGGTAATGCTTGGTACAAGAAACGCCAACGTCATCGTGCTTGATCAAAGCAATGGAGAGGAGCTTTGGCGCACTCCAGTATCAAGTGAAGTGCTTTCGGCTCCGCAAAGTAATGGCGATGTTGTCGTAGCTCAGACAGTTGATGATAAGTTAGTTGCCCTGGATCAGAAATCTGGGGAACAGCGCTGGATTTATGAATCCACTCTGCCTCCTTTGACTTTAAGAGGAACAAGCCGCCCGGTATTCACGGGTTCTGGAACAGTAGTCGCTGGATTTAGCAACGGGACCTTGGTTTCTGTTTCAGCTGAAAACGGTGTATTTCGCTGGGAAGAGCGAGTCGCGATTCCAGAAGGGCGATACGATATTGACAGAGTCATTGATGTGGACGGCGATTTAGTTCTCGATGGCAGCCGGATTCTCGCTGCAAGTTATCAAGGCAATTTGATGGCTTTCGATGTGTCTTCAGGCCGAATAGTTTGGGGACGCGAAGCGTCCAGCTATCACGGTCTTACAAAAGGTTTTGGCAATATTTATTACAGTGACGACGAAAGTCATCTAATTGCCATCCGAGACAACTCAGATGATATTGTGTGGGAAAATGAAGACCTTGAGTTTCGCGAAGTTACGGCTCCCACAGCCATAGGCAATTTTGTAGCGCTAGCCGACTTAGAAGGCTATGTACATTTAGTTTCTCAGATCGATGGAAGAATTGTCGGTCGGACTCAAATTGATAACGATGGCATTAGAGCTAATATGCTGGCGCAAGATGGAAAGCTCTATGTTTATGGCAATAGCGGCAGATTAGTAGCCCTCAATATCCAGTAAATCAGCAACACTCTATCCACTTTTAAGGTTTTAATCATGCGGCCAGTAATTGCCCTTGTCGGTCGCCCTAATGTCGGGAAATCCACTCTTTTTAATCATCTCACTAAAAGTCGTGATGCGCTAGTCGCAAACTTGCCGGGGCTCACTCGTGACCGCAAATATGGCGAAGGTATTTCTCAGGGCAAGCCGTTTATAGCGATAGATACCGGAGGCATAACCGGTTTTGAAGATGGCATCGACTCCGCAATGGCAGCACAGTCTTTGTTGGCAATCGATGAGGCAAATATCTGTCTATTTATTGTTGATGCAAAAGACGGACTCACCCCTGATGACGATAGGATTCTCAAATACCTGAGGAAAAATAATAAAAATACATACCTCATAGTCAATAAGGTCGATGGTATGGACCCTGATCAAGCCATGGCAGATTTCTATAGTCTTGGCATATCGACAGTGTTTCCAGTTACCGCTACTCAAGGCAAAGGCGTTACTCAAATGCTGAATCAGGTATTGGAAGATGCTTGGTCGGTAGGTGAGGGTGAATCCGAACCAGTGGCCGCTCAAGGCATTAAAATAGCCATCGCCGGCAGACCTAATGTGGGCAAATCGACTTTAGTCAATCGTATGCTAGGGGAAGATAGGGTTGTTGTTTATGACCAACCTGGCACGACTAGAGACAGTGTCTACATTCCCTTTACCCGAAGAGATCGGGAATATACTTTGATTGATACGGCAGGGATTCGAAAGCGCGGAAAAACCAAGGAAACCGTTGAAAAGTTTTCAGTGGTTAAATCGTTGCAAGCAATTCAAGACGCCAACGTGGTTGTTCTAATCGTCGATGCTCGAACCGGACTTGTAGAGCAAGATCTTCACTTGCTTGGCTATGTGTTAGAGGCAGGGCGTGCTTTGGTGATAGCCATTAACAAGTGGGATGGCATGGCTAGTAGCGAAAAAGAGCATGTGAAGACAGAGATTCGGCGCCGCTTTACTTTCGTCGATTTTGCTAAAATTCATTTTATTTCTGCATTACATGGAACGGGTGTGGGCGATATCTACGAATCAATACACAAGGCCTATGATTCTGCCAACAAGCAACTTAACACGAATATTCTGACACGTATTCTCCAGGACTTGGTGAAGGATCATGCTCCGCCGGTAGTTAATAATCGGCGAATTAAGCTTCGCTACGCCCACGCGGGCGGTCATAATCCACCTTTGATCATCATTCATGGTAAACAAACAGATAAGGTCCCTTCTCATTACACGCGGTACTTGGAAAAGTCTTTTCGCAAAGTGTTGAAGTTAGAGGGAACGCCGATTCGAATTGAGATGAAAAGTGATAGCAACCCATTTACTGAGAAAGAAGATGGCCTTTCACCTAAAAAAATCGCGCGTGACAAGCGTGTTGTAAATAGCAGGAAAAAGCCAAAACACTGATCGGTTACCTTAGGAGAAGGCACGAAATGACTGTCTCGATCGAGGATGTAATAGCCGCTGCAAAGCGCATCGAGGGCGTTGCAGTAAAAACGCCACTTGTTACTTCGCTTTATCTGAACCAAATATTGGGCGCCGAAGTATTTTTCAAAGCTGAAAACCTTCAACACATGGGCGCGTTCAAATTTAGAGGCGCTTACAACCGGCTGAGCCAACTTTCCATCGAAGAGCGTAGCAAGGGAGTAGTGGCTTTTTCATCTGGAAATCACGCTCAAGGCATCGCCTATGCAGCCAAGCTATTGGCTATGCCTGCCACTATTGTTATGCCCCACGACGCTCCAGAAATAAAAAAGGAGGGTACAAAAAAGCAGGGAGCAACGATTAGATTTTATGATCGCCATAATGAGTCACGTGAAGAAATTGCAGCAGCCATTGCGGGGCGCTCTGGCGCTTTGGTAGTTCCAGCTTATGATGATGTTGATATTATCGCCGGTCAGGGCAGCTGTGGATTAGAATTGATTTATCAGCTGCAGTCGATAAATGTCGAGCCAGATTATGTACTAAGCCCCTGTGGTGGTGGCGGCTTGATGTCAGGGGTTGCGACAGCGGTCAAGGCCCTGTCGCCAAAGACTCAGTTAATTGGTGTGGAGCCGCAGGGTTTTGACGACCATGTCCGCTCAAGAAAAGTAGGTGAGCGAGTAAAGGTCGACAATACGGCAACTACACTGTGCGACTCTCTTATGGCACCGACACCGGGGAAAATAACTTGGTCGATAAACGACCGCTTAGTTGATGAGTTTTTAGTGGTGACCGAGCTCGAGGTTATGCATGCACTGAGTTTTGCTTTCAAATATTTGAAATTGGTAGTGGAGCCAGGCGGCGTGGTGGCTTTGGCCGCATTGTTGCAGAAAAAAGTCGACATTAAAAATAAACGTGTAGCAGTGATATTGTCTGGCGGTAATGTAGACCCAGCAATTTTCACGCGCTGCTTACAAGAATATCCAAACCCATAATTTGGGGCGCGTTAGTTTAAGCTTTCAGCCCGCAGAGATTGATTACTTATAATTGAGGACAGCAATGAAGATACGCAACCACCTTTTCTCGCTACTGCTTACTAGCTCATTATTTAGCTCGCTATCAATTGCCCAGATCACCGATGAATGCATAAACAACCTCGATTGCCAATCATCATGGGCTGGGCTGTCCAAAAACGATAAAGACACCGTGTTCGCGTTTGCCGAGGACTATAAGGATTTTATTCACCTCGCCCGCACTGAGCTTAGTTTTGTTGAACAGGCAATTATTTTTGCTGAAGGCAATGGCTTTACAGAGTTGACGCCAGAGACCACGCTTAGAGCTGGAGCAAAACTTTATGAGGTCAACCGTGACCGTACTATAAGCCTCATGGTGATTGGAACTGAATCTCTACAAAATGGTTTTCATATTGTAGGTGCCCATATTGACTCGCCTCGCTTGGATTTAAAGGGCCGACCTTTATACGAAGACAGCGAGTTCGCACTGTTTCAGACAAACTATCATGGCGGCATTAAATTTCATCAGTGGACTAATTTACCGCTAGCGCTAATGGGTCGCATAGATAAGAAAGATGGCAGCACTATTTCGCTTTCTATAGGTTTGAACCCTGATCAGCCTATTTTCATGGTGCCAGAATTATCACCCCATGTTGACCGTGGTCGGAATTCTAAAACTCTTGGTGATTTCATCGGTCCCGAAGACCTAGACCCAGTTGTCGGACATATTCCCGGTCAAGTGGAAGGCGCAGACGTGGCGGATCAGGTTTTGAAATATCTTGCTGATGAATACGGTGTCTCGCGCGCGGATCTAGTCTCCGCTGAGTTATCGTTGGTGCCAGCGGGTGCGCCTCGTGACATGGGCTTTGACCGAGGCCTAATTGCAGCTTATGGACAAGATGATCGTCTTGCATCTTATGCAACGCTGCGGGCCATTGCCGATGTGGACAACCCCGAAAAGACCACGATGGCCTACTTGGTGGACAACGAAGAAGTAGGAAATAGAAACAACACAGGCGCAGGATCTGAATACTTCGCCGACTTGTTATCGCGAATGCTCTATTCAGAACTTGGTGAAGCTTATAGAGAGCCACTGTTTCGTTCAGCTCTTAGGCAGACTAAGTTTATCTCCATCGACGTTAATCCTGGTGTCAACCCAGCAAACCCAGGAGCTTGGGAATTAGGCAATGCTCCCAAACTTGGCTACGGTGTAAATCTAAAGCTTTATGGCCAGGGCAATACAGCGAACTCTGAGTTTATAGCTTGGACGCGCAAACTTTTAGATGACAATGAAGTGCCATGGCAGACGGTTACGTACAAAGTTGGAAGCGCTGGTGGTGGCACGATTGGTGGAGAGTTTTCAAGTCAGAATATTGAAGTAATTGACTTTGGTGTACCACTTTTATCAATCCACACCCCTTATGCGGTTAGCTCAAAGGTGGACGTTTATAGCCTATACCAAGCAGCTAAAGCATTTTATGGTTATTCAAAATAATGGCTCTACCATTCTAGAG
>Ga0208413_1001258_pt1 | contig 16537 bp, 15 predicted proteins | sample AntAceMetag02UKD_FD_184761 | JGI IMG/M metagenome (GOLD analysis project Ga0208413, IMG submission 184761) | Saline lake microbial communities from Ace Lake, Antarctica - Antarctic Ace Lake Metagenome 02UKD (SPAdes) (version 2) | ecosystem: Environmental > Aquatic > Non-marine Saline and... | reverse complement strand
TTTAAAAAAGTGTAGCTATTTCAATGGTTTGCATTTTTGACGCGAGCGCCCTTTTCGAAGTTTCAACTGGCAGCATAATGCATTCCGAAACCGTGGGACGGGTCTTAGGGCGGTCGTTTTGGGCGGACAGCAGTCGTTGGCATGAGTGGACGCTTCTTTAATACATCCGAAGAGCGGTCCTTTGGGTGAGAACGTCAACATTTGTGCGGCACTACGGTTGGCTGGCTTTTCAAGAGCGAGGGCTCAGAGTGGATCGACGTTTGGTTCTCAATAGGACCCATGCAAGGCCTGATGCCGATTGAAAACTATGTGCGTGCTTTTTCAAAGGCCGCCCAAGCCGCTTCAAAAGTCGCAAAGTCAAAATCGAGCTTGCGCGCCGGGTCGAGAACCAGTCGTTCGGTTGTATGCAACTTTGCGATGGCGGCGGCCAAATAGCCGATTACCTCGGGCGGCACAACCGCAGCGCCGTGACGGTCCGCATGGATCAGATCACCTTGGCGGACCTCCAGCCCCATTACCCGCACCGGCTGCCCGACCGAGCGGACATGAACAAATCCGTGGCTGGGACCAACGCTTCCCGCAATAACGGGAAATGCCTGCGGCAAATCGCCAAGGTCTCTGACCACCCCATTGGTCAGCGCCCCAGACATGCCAAAACCCTTATGGATCGTGGTATTGATTTCCCCCCAGTAAGCGCCGACGCAATTCGGGTAATCCAGATCCTCAACAACGGCGACCGAAGGTTTGGGCGCGTCATGCATAGCCTTGTAATAGGCCATGCGGCGGGCACGGATCACTTCGGGCGGCTCGGTCGGGGGGGCAAGGGCAGCGATCTGGGCGGTGGTGGCGTAACCCACCACCGCGCGGCTTGGTTCGGTGCAGATCATCGTGCCGCGGGTAAAGCGGTCAAAGCCGCGTTTGCCTTGGACTACTTCGATGGCGTTGCAGACGGTAGGTGTATCAACACGCGACAGGATTTTCAGAAGTTCGGCGTTCATTATTCCTCCAGCCAGCGGCGCAGCGCCACTGTTGTTTCATTGGGACGTTCAAGGGGGGGCAGGTGGCCCGCCCCGTCAATAACTACCAACTGCGACTGTGGCATCAGTTCATGCATCAAGGCATGCCGGTCATGCGGACACAGGCGGTCTTCGGCCCCCATCAGGACGAGTGCCGGGCCCTTAAAGGCCGCCAGTGCCGCCTGCCGGTCCGCCCGGTCGCAGAGCGCACGCGATTGGTCGGCGAAAACCTGCGGCCCAAGGCTCAGCGCCATGTCAAGGCAAAGATCAAGAACTTCCTTTTGACCAGGCCCTTTCGCCAGATAGTTTGGCTTCATCTCGTCGCGCATTACCCTTTCCAAACCACCTCGCAAGGCCCGCGCGATTTGGGGTTCGCGACGGGCCTGCACCTCGGGCGCTTCGGCGCGCGGGTTGGTATCCAGAAGCGCCAGCCGTTCGACCCGGTCTGGAGCCTGGGCCAGAACCTCCATCGCGAGGATGCCGCCCATCGACAGGCCGGCCAGCGCAAAACGTTGCGGCGCCTCGCGAAGCAGTTGCCGGGCAAGTTGCACCATCGTGTCGGCCCCGATGGGCAGGAAATGGGTGATTGGGCTGGGGTGCATGGCGGCAGGAATGCCGCCCCACATCCGCGCATCGCACATCATGCCTGGGATCAGGACCAGCGGTATCATCAGACGCGGCGCGCGCCTTCTTTCAGGCTTGCAAGCTTGGCCCAGGCAATTTCGGGGTCGACTGCACCAAAACCGGCAAAGGTGCCAAAGCCGCAATCGCTGCCCGCGATGACGCGGTCCCTGCCAACAATCTCGGTATACCTTTCAAGTCTTTGGGCCACCAAATCAGGATGTTCGACGAAATTTGTCGTCGTGTCCACAGCACCTGGCACTAGTATCTTGTCAGACGGAATCTCGTCCGCCCGGTCGCGGAAAACCGTCCATTCATGGCCATGCCGGGGATTGGCGGTTTCAAACAACACATAGCGGGCAGGCACGGCCATCAACAAGGAAAACACCTGCGCCATATCAATATCACAGCAATGCGGGCCCTCGTAATTGCCCCAGCAGATATGCAGTCGGATGTTATCATTCGGCAGCCCGTCCAATGCACGCTCCAGCGCCTGCACATGGGTTGCGGCGACGGTCAGGAATTCCTGATCACTCAGATGCGTGAACAGCATATGCCGCGACAGGGCAAGGTCGGGGCAATCCAGTTGCAGGTCCAGACCTGCGTCCAGAATGGTGCGGTATTCCTCGCGCATCGCATCGGCCAACGCGTTCAAGTAGGCCAGTCGGTCGGGATAATGGGCGTTTTGCAGGAAAAGGCTGATCACGCCTGGAGAGGCCGCGTTCATGAAACCACGCTTGATCCCATGCGCCGCCATGGCGGTTTTCAGGTTGGCGATGTCCTTTTTCAATTCATCCTGGCCACGGCTTTCGACCGGACCGGTGCATTGTGGGCGGGCATATTGCGGCGTGCCGCCCTGTTTGGACAGCCGGTCAAGGAAGGTCGGGAACATCTTCAGGTCTGCCGGCGCATTGCGCGGGCTGTCGCCGGAAAAGCCGGTGTAGCGATCCTTGACATAGGTCGCATAGCTGATCTTGGAACACTCCCCGTCCGAGACGATGTCGATTCCCGCCTCTTTCTGGCGGCGGACATTTTCCATGACAGCTGTCGCCATCGAGGCGTCAAAGGCGGCTGGGTCATAGGCATCGCCCTTTTCGCGGGCGAAAAGGAAGTCTGCGACGTCCTGCGGGCGCGGCAATGATCCGACATGAGTGGCAAGCAGGGTCATGCAAGCAACCTCCTCGTTGCGCCTGCGGGATCATCGGTATTGATCACGCGGTAAAGGCTGGCCTCGCCGGTGACGGCAGGTGCCAAGGAATGTTCCAGCCCCGGCGGGATGGCGGCGGTATCACCGGGGTTCAGGACGGTCGTCCCACCCGACCACGACAGACGCCAATAGCCGCGCATTGGCATCAGGATTTCGTGCCGGTGCAGGGTGTAGGGCGCATCTGGGATGGAATTGCGCGACAAAAACCCGACTTCGAATCCCGGACGGTCCCGCAGCTTGCCATGTTCGCCGATCACCGATGCCGGTTGGCGATCGGACAGCGCCATCAGGTCCCAATAGCGCGCAACATGGTTTGGAATCACATCCGCCGTGCTGGGCTCGGGAAAGGCCTTCAGTTCCTCTTCGGTCAACAGCGCCATTGGAGGCACGCCGTCGGGCAGGCTTTGCCCTTTATTGGAGTCATAGAGCTTGCCGTTCTTGCCAAGGATCAACCCGTAGTCCTTAGCATCCGTGATGACCTGCGGTGCCCAGACCACCCCGCCTCCGGCATCGTCACCGCCCAGGATGGCCATGATCATTCCGTAATCGGTGCCGACATTTTCGAACGCACGAAAGATGCCCGTAGGGATGTTGAAAATATCGCCTTCCTCGGCAATGAACTCACCCGCCGTTCCCCAGCGCCCCCAAAAAAACCGCCAGCGGCCTTTCAGCACGAAGAACACCTCGGCGGTGCGGTGGGTGTGCAGCGAGTTGCGGCAGCCAGGCGGCTGGCCCGCCGCGCCAATGTTGAAACCGGGGGTGTCAACAATATGGACATGCTGATCGGGGCTTTCCGACACGCCGCCGCCGATGATGGTGAAGTTCTCCTTGCGGTTCGACCCTGGGGTATGTGCGTCAATGAAGGCGGTCTTGCAGGGGCGCAACTCGCCATAACGGACGATGCGGGCTTTCATGTCTTGTGGGGTCATTCTGTGTCTCCTGAGTGCAGAAGGATCTGTTTCCAGATCGCAATTTCATCCCAAAGCGCGCATTCGCGGCGCAGGCCACCCTGTTCGCAGGGGCCGTTCGGCCCAAAGGGGCCATATTCAGCATGTGCCATGCCCATGATGTGAACGGGCGCGCCGGTGGGCGCACCAAAGGCGCCCCAGCCGTCATGAACCCCGTCCAGCGACCAGCGCACGGCTGCGCGGGGCGGCATCATTGCGCCGCCCTCCATCCCGATCTGGTGGTGGACCGTAAAGCGGGCCGATGGAAATGCCGCGCGCAGGGACAGCCAGCTGTCGGCAATCGCTTGCGCGCCGTTCAAATGGCGCCCGCCCGCATGGTCTGCCAATGCCGCGCGATCACAGTTGGCCAGCATATGTGCAAAATCGCCCCGCATGATACTTTGCAGCGTATCGGCATATCGTGCGCCAAAAGGGTTATCGTTGCCTGAACTGGTATAGGGGCCAGGCACATCGGTGGACGGCGTAAAGGGACGACTGGCCTTTGCCGCGCCACCCTCTCGTGCAACCAGATCGCGCGCAAAGCTGCGCGGATCACCGCCCAGTTGCCGCACGATCCCGCCATTGTCGCGCACAAGCCATTCATCATCGATAGTATCATTGCGCGCTGCGCAGTCTGCAATGACGCGAACGGCAAAGCGCCTGCCCGTGGCTGGCCCGAACCAGCCATCCCCTGTATGGGTGCCAGTGGACAGAATGCGATGCGAAGACAGCAGATGCGTCTCGGGGCTGCCGGACCAGATTACATCTTCGCCCAAAAGTTGCCGATCTGGAAACTCGTGCAAGGTGGCAAGGGTCGAGGCGATGACAGGGCTATTGCCAATCCCCACCCCCATCGGCGTGCGAACCGGGATATCCGGGGCATACCACTGGTGCAGACCGGCCATGTCCCGACCTTCCCAGATATCCCGGGTGATGCCCAGGATATAGTCGGGAAAGTCGGTCCAGCGATTTGAAAAGCCTTTCAAGATGGCGTCCTTTCCTTGACCGAGCCGCGCGTGATCAGCGGGCCGTCTATGCGAATGCGGTTAGGGGCGGTTTCGCCCTCGATCTGGTTCAGAAGAATGTCCACCGTCGCCTCGACCATGTTGCGGACGGGTTGACGGATGGTCGTCAGGTTGTAGCTGGGCCAGGCAGCCATCGGCACATCGTCATAGCCGACGACCGAGATATCTTGCGGAACGCGCATCCCCAGTTCAAAGCGCAAGGTATCCATCACGGCAAACGCCATATGGTCATTGCCGACAAAGATCGCATCTGGCTTGACGGCACCAGCGAACATGTCACGTACGGCCTGCGAGGCAGCGTCGCGGGTATACATCCCGTCGATCAATGCAAAGGGCTCCAGCCCCGCATCGCGCAGCGCCTGTGCAAAGCCTTCGGCACGGTCGCGGCCCGTGGATGAACCCAGCCAACCCATGACATGGGCAATGCGTCTGTGGCCGGTGTCGATCAGATGCTGCGCGGCGCGGCGCCCGCCTGTGATGTTGTCCGATGTCACCTCAGACAGCCGGTCATCGTCCTGACCCCGGTTGAACATGACCACCGGGATGCCCGCCCTGGCGCAGCGGGTGGTTAGGTCATTGGTCATGGCGACAGACGCAGTGATGATGCCATCGACCTGATAGTCAAGGAGTTCGGCCATGACCTCTGGCACCCGCTCGGTCGAGTTTTCGGCCATGAAAACCATAACGTGATAGCCGCGCGCCTGCAGGGCCTGGCTGAGGAGTTCCAGCACCACCGGGTAAAACTGGTTCTCCAGATAGGCAACGACGAGGCCGATGATCCGTGTCCGACCCGTGATCATCGCGCGGGCCAATGGATCGGGGCGGTAACCCAGATGTTCAGCCGCCGCGCGGACCCTTTCGACCGTGGCTTGCGAGGCCGAAGCGCCGGGGGTGAAAACACGACTGACAGCTGACTGGCTGACACCGGCCAGTCTTGCCACATCCATCGCGGTGATCTTGGTGGGTTGCTCGTTCATTCTGCTGTCCAGCCCCCGTCGATGACCAGATGCGTGCCCGTCATCATGGCCGAAGCGTCCGAGGCGAGGAAGACAACTGGCCCCATCAGGTCCTCGATCTCGCCCACCCGGCCAAGTTTGATCTTTGACAGGATCCAGGCGCGGCGTTCGGGGTTCTTTAGCGTCTGCTCGCCCAAGGGCGTTCGGATAAAGGTCGGGCACAACGTATTGACGCGGATGCCATCGGGCGCCCATTCCAGCGCCATCGCCTTGGTCATGCCTTCCAGCGCGTGTTTGTTGGCACAATAGACCGCGCGGTCCGGGCCACCGACATGCCCCATCTGGCTGCTGACATTGATAAGGCTGCCGGGTTTTCCGGCAGCAATCAAACCGCGCGCCACTTCTCGCGTCAGGAAATAGGCCGCGCGCATGTTGAGGCTCATCGCAGCGTCATAGTCATCGGGGGTGGTATCCAGTGCCGGTGTGTGGCGGGCCAATCCGGCAGAGTTTACCAGAACGTCAAAGGGGCCAAGGGCGGCAACAGCCGCAGCCATGGCGGCAAGGTCGGTGATGTCCAAGGGCAATACCTCGGCCTGCCCACCTTGTGCCCGGATAGCGCCCCCAACCGCTTCCAATTCGGACAAACGACGGGAGACCAGCGTCACCTCGGCCCCGGCCTCGGCCAAAGCCGCCGCCGCCCCCATCCCGATGCCCGAAGAGGCACCGGTGACCAGCGCGCGTTTGCCGTCAAGACGGAAGGAAGGGGTCTTTGGCAGGGTCATCAGCTCATCCCGTCGGGCAGCGTCACCGGTCCCATGTTGCGCGCCTTGTTGAATTCCCGCATCCGCCCCAGAACATTGACACCGATTTGCGCCCACATGTCCAAAAGATCGACCAGCACCCAGTTTTCGCGGATCAACCCGCCTTCTAGCCGCCAAAAATCAAGGGATCGAAGCGTGATCTGCTGCCCTGCCGGGGCAATGCCCAGCCAGCCGTCATTGGTGATGGTCAGCCGCATGTTGGGCCAGCCGGTTTCGCAGACATAATCGCCCTCGCCAAACCAGTGGCTCATCAGCCCGTCCGAATCCAGACCCCGATCAGGCATCGCCCCCAAAAAGGGGATCTGGTGCCAGTTCCGGAACCCCGAAATCCCCCGCATCGTGCCGATGCCAGCAGGGCCATACCAGTTGAAACGCGGATGCCAAAAGCGGGGCATGTCCATCACTGCCGGGTCCGGGTTTGCCGGGTGCCGACACAGTTCGGTAAGCATCGCCAGCACATGCGCCATCGTGGCGCTGCCATCGCCCGAAGCCGTCAGTCCGTCACCCGTCATCGGCGCGGGCGTAGCGATAAAAGCCCCAAGCTGCGGTCCCATCGGCCAGACACCAGCCTGCATCATCAGTTCAGGAATGTCCCAGATCGCTTGCATCTCGACGATGCGGCCACCTTCAAGCCGGAAGTATTCATGATAGCGTATATGGGCCAGATGCCCGGTTGGGCGGATATCAAGGAAGGGCGCAACAAAGGTGCCCATGTAATTGCCCATGCAGCCAACCCAGTCCTGCCCTTCAGGCGTGGTACCGGCCAGAACGATCATATCGCGGCGCTCAAGGTCCGGTATCGCGGCCAAAAGCGGCGCAAATGCGCGGTCGAAAAATGCGTCGTGGCCAATGACCTCGCCAAATGGGTGGCCAAGCCGGATCACGGCGTGCGGTGAAAAAGCTGCAGCCAGCGCGGGTTTCAGGCTGTCGAAACTGGCGGTTTCCAAGGCCTTGCGCAGGGGGGCAATGCAGGCTTTCAACTCGGCTGGGCTGTTCATCATTGCTTTACTCTGCCGCCATGCCGTAGCCGACATTCTTGTGGCCATAACGCCGTACGCGGATGTTGCATTGTTCGGCATGGCCGACGAACCCTTCAAGCATGCATAGCCGCGAGCCGTATTCGCCCACCATCGCCGCCGCCGCATCGGTGGTGATGCGCTGATAGCTATGGGTTTTCAGGAACTTGCCCACCCAAAGCCCACCAGTATAACGCCCAGCCTTTTTGGTGGGCAACGTGTGGTTGGTGCCGATGACCTTGTCGCCATTGGCCACATTGGTGCGTGGCCCAAGGAACAGCGCGCCGTAGCTGTGCATGTTTTCCAGATACCAGTCGTCTCGGTCGGTCATTACCTGAACATGTTCGTAGGCCATGTCATTTGCCACGGCCAACATCTCTTCATGCGTGTCGCACAGGATGACATCGCCGTAATCGCGCCAGCTGACCGAAGCGGTGTCGCGCGTCGGCAGGATTTCCAGCAGCCGGTCAATCTCGGCCAAAGTGCCCTCGGCTAGTTTGCGGCTTGTGGTGATCAGGCAAGCCGGAGAGTTATAGCCATGTTCGGCCTGCCCCAGAAGGTCGGTCGCGCAAAGTTCGGCATCCACAGTGTCGTCGGCAATAACCATGGTTTCGGTCGGACCGGCGAAAAGGTCGATACCAACGCGGCCATAAAGCTGCCGCTTGGCCTCGGCGACAAAGGCATTGCCCGGGCCGACCAGCATATCGACCGGTTTCACCGTTTCGGTCCCCAAGGCCATGGCCCCCACAGCCTGAATACCGCCCATGACGAAAATCTCATGCGCGCCGCCCAGTTGCATGGCTGCGACTATGGCCGGATGTGGTTCACCTTTGACCGGCGGGGCCGACGCAATGATGCGCGGCACGCCAGCGACCGAGGCGGTCAGCACCGACATATGGGCCGATGCCACCATCGGGAATTTACCCCCCGGGACATAGCAGCCGACCGACTGGACGGGGATGTTCTTGTGGCCCAGAAACACGCCCGGAAGGGTTTCGACCTCGATATCGGTCATCGAGGCGCGCTGCGCCTCGGCAAAGCGGCGGATCTGGGTTTGCGCAAACCGGATATCCTCCATATCGCGCGTGGCCACCTTCTGCATGGCCGCTTCGATCTCGGAGGGGGTCAGGCGGAACGAGGGCGCGGCATAGCCATCAAACTTCATCGACAGATCGCGCACGGCAGCGTCGCCGCGCGCCTCGATATCCGCAAGGATGCCCTCGACCGAAGCGCGGACCTTTGCGTCGTCTTCGGCGCGGGCGTCGGCCGGTTTGCCGGATTTCAGATATTGGATGGCCATGCTAGTCTCCTTACGAGTTCAACCGGACGCCGGACTTGGCGTCGAAGAGGTGGCAGATATGGGCGGGGATATGGGCGGCGATGTTCTGGCCGATCTTGCCCTTGTAATCCTTGGCGGCCTTGACCGCGACCAAGGCGCCACCGGCCTGCACCGTGGCCATGGACGCATCGCCCAACAGCTCCAGCGAATAGATCGGCGCGGCTATTTCGCCGGTGGCCGCGGTGCTAGCATCTTCTGCGCGAAAACCCAAGGTCACCGGACCATCGGGGCCCTTGAGGCCCGGGATGCGGACATTCTGCGCCTCGAATACGCCGCCCGTCAGCGTGCCCTGCATCAGGTTCATCGCCGGATTGCCGATGAAAGCCGCGACAAAGGTATTGGCCGGGCGGTCATAGATTTCCAACGGAGTGCCGACCTGCTGCACCTCGCCCCGGCTCATCACCACCACGCGGTCGGCCAGCGTCATCGCTTCGATCTGGTCGTGGGTGACGTAGATGGTCGTCGTCTTTAACTCGTGGTGCAGGTTCTTGATCTGCGCCCTGGTGGAAACGCGCAGTTTGGCGTCAAGGTTGGACAAAGGTTCATCCATCAGGAAAACCTTGGGCGTGCGGACGATGGCACGGGCCAGGGCCACGCGCTGGCGTTGACCACCTGACAGAGCGGCGGGCTTGCGCTGCAAAAACTCTGTCAGTTCCACCGTTTCGGCTGCGCGCACGACCCGTTCGTGATGCTCGGCCTCGGGGATTCCGCGCACCTTCAGCGGAAAGCGGATGTTTTCATAGACCGTCATCGTGGGGTAAAGCCCGTAGGACTGGAAGACCATGGCGATATCACGGTCTTTCGGTTCCAGATCGTTCACCCGCTTGCCGCCGATCAGGATGTCGCCTTCGCTGGCATCTTCCAGCCCTGCGATCATGCGCATCGTTGTCGTTTTGCCGCAACCGGATGGGCCCAGGAGGACCAGAAACTCGCCATCCCCGATGTGCAAGTCCATCGGTTGCAAGCCCGTAAAGCTGCCCCAGCGTTTCGTCAGGTTCTGCAACTGGATATCGGCCATGATTTATCCTTTCACGGCGCCAGCGGTCAGGCCGCTGACGATCTGGCGCTGGAAGAACATCACCAGCACAAAGAGGGGGGCGGTGGCTGAAACCACAGCAGAGACTGCGAACATGACGTTGCCCTTTGTCTGGGTCGTGCCAAGGAACGACGCGATCTTGGGGATCATCGTCTGGTTTTCCTGATTGAGAAGCATCGCGGTTACGGCAAAGTCGTTATAAGCAAGTAGGAAGGAAAACAGCCCCGTGGTGATCACCCCCGGCCACATCACCGGGATGATGACCAACCTGAACGCCTGAAACCGCGAACAGCCATCGACCATGGCGCTTTCGTCCAGATCCTTGGGGATGTTCTGAAAGAACGAGGTCAGCATCCACAGGGTGAAGGGCTGGTTTATCGCCACTAGCACGATGATCGCCGTCGGCAGATGGCCCCAAAGGTTCCACTGGTAGAAGGGCAGCAGGTAGCCAGATACCAATGTTACATGCGGCATGGCGCGAAAGATCAGCGCCACGATCAGGATCCAGAACACATAGCGATAGCCAGACCGCGCCAGCGCATAGCCGCCTAGCGTGCCGAAGGTCAGCGAAATCGTGACCACCGAGACGACGACGATGAAGGTGTTCAGAACCGCGCGCCAAAATTCATTCAGAACCCAGGCGCCGTGATAGCCCTGACCGGTCATCGAACCGCCGGTCTCAACGGTGGTCATCGGGCCGGTCAGAGCACTGGTCCAGTCGGCCTTGGAAAAGAAATCTCCCTCGACCTTGAAGCTGCCCCAGAGCGTCCAAAGGAACGGGAATGCCGCCACCACGATCCACAGGATCAGAAACCCGACCAAGAAGGCCTGCAGGGCAAAAGGGCGGCGCTCGGCGGTGCTGGTTGTCATGATGAAGCCCTTCCAAATGATTTCCAGGTGCGCAGGATCACCGGCGACAGCAGGATGATAATGCCCAGAATGGTCAGGACCGAGGTGGCCGCCGCCGATGACAGAAGCTGGTTGGTCGAACTGAGGTCCGAGTAGATGAAGTAGCTAAGCGACTGTGCGTGGGCACCGGCGTTGAAGCTGACAATGGGTTCGAACACCCGGAAGTTATCCATGATCTTGATCAGCAACAGGAAGGTCGTCAGCGGCAGAAGATGCGGCAGGACCACGAAGCGCAACCGTTGCCAGCGCGTCGCCCCGTCGATCATCGCGCTTTCCAGCGTATCCTGCGGCACGGTCTGCAAACCCGCGTAATAGACGACAAAGGCAAAGGGCGTTGACGCCCAAGTGCCGTAAATAATCAGCATGGTCCACATCAGCGGGGTCGAGGCCTTGACCGACAGGTTTGGATCACCCGCCAGCGCTTGCAGGACAGACCCCAGGATGCCGCGCGCATCCACCATCCAGAACAGGATCAGCGCGCCCACCAGCGGTGTCACGATCATCGGCAAGAGAGAGAAAAAGATCGCCGGGCCTCGGAACAGCTTTGGTATTGCGTTGACCGCCAAGGCAATCGCGAAACCCAAGAGGATCGACAACGGCGTCACAAGGGCGGTGTAGGTCAGGGTAAAGGCCAGCGCACCGTAGAAGGGCAGGTTCAGCAGCTGATCCAGGAAATCTCCGATGTTAGTTGCGGTGGACCAAAGCACACCAATCTCGGAGGTGGCCAAATGGCTGCGGTCAGTGAATATATCCCCCCCGACAAAGCGGCCCATCGGGGCGCCTTCGCTCTGCGCCGCCGTTGCCTCAACATCGACCATGGTCGATGTAGTGCAACCAAAAACACCACAGTTTTCGATCTCGCGGATCACTTGTTCATGCGGAGCATAAACCGACTGGATTATCACCGACACGATGGGCAGCGCGATGAACAACAGCATCGCCGCAGCCGATGGCAAGATGAACCAAAAGAAAGTCCTGTGCTTCATAACGGCCCCATTTGGACAAATATCCCCAGATGCCGCGCTGGTGGCAAACGCGACCGGCAGGTCAGAGGACATGTGCGGGAAATTGCAGCCCGGCCGCGGATTTACCGCGACCGAGCCAGTTCAGGCGTTACTTCAAGAAGCCGCCTTCTTTGGCAGCAGTCACATAGGATGCTTCAATATCTGCCAAGGCCTGTGAAGCATCTTCCTTGCCCGCAAGGAAGTCAGCGATGTTGCCGCCAAGTGCGGTATGCATGGCGCCCATATAGGGCTCCATCGGATATGGACGCGCGCCACCAGCGATGCTGGCGGAAACGCCTGCCGCTTCGGCCGAAGGGGTGTAACCTTCCAGCAGCCAAACTGCCTTACCCATCGACTCCGCAGTAAGGATCGACGGCGCGGTTCCGGCCTTCATCGCAAGGAATGTCGCCACGGCATCTTCGTCAGAGACATTGGTCGCAACGGTCCAGCCATCCCACCAAAGTGTCGTTGCCGGAATTGTGTTGCCACCAGCGGACGGCATCGCGGCTGCAACCGTGTTCTCGGCCACGCCGGGTGCGGAATCCACACCGTCCATGATCCCTGCCGCGCGTGAACCCCACAGGGTCAGGATCGCACAGTTTCCGGCCTCGTATTCGGCCATCGCTACGTTGGAATCAAAGGTCAGGTAATCGGGGCTCATGTATCCCGTCAGCGATTTCATCAACTCCAGCGCGGCAATGCCCTTTTCGTTGTTGACCGCAGGCTCGGCGCTGCCAGGCTTGAAAAAATCACCACCCATACCAAGGTAGGTATTCACAAACTCTTCGCCCAGATTCCAACCCGCCATATAGGTTGAGCAGAACGGGGACGCCATGCCACCCGCACGAAGTGTTTCGGCTGCAATCAGCACCTCGTCGTAGGTCGCTGGGGCTGCAACGCCAGCCGCGTCCAGCAGGTCCTTGCGATAGAACAGATGCTGGGCATTGGCCATGAAGGCCACCGCCATTACCTTGCCGTCGATGGTGATCAGCTGACTTTTGGGAATGTCGGCGCCATAGGCCGCGATCAGATCATCCAATGGGCGGATCAGACCCGCGCTCATCAATGGCACAATCGAGGACGAAGCAACCACGGCCGAGGAATATTCCGCCGGATTGGCGGTCATGCCCGGTGCGTTCAGCTTTTGGTGATCGGCGGTGACGTTGGCCTTGACCTCTACGCCGTCCTTGGCGCAGGCTGAAGCGGCTTCGATCACGGTATGGATGGCCGGAAAATCGTTGCCGATGATGGAAATATTGCCGGCGGAAATCCCGCAATCGGCATAGGCTTCACCGGCAAGCATGGTGGTGCCCAGAAGGGCGGACAGGGCAAGGCCCCGGATAGACATTGTCATTCTGTTCTCCCTGAAAGCCCCACGTGAGTCGCGGGGATTACCGCTTTTGCTGCGGTTAGACTTAGGCTAGCCCGCACTTCCGATAGTATGCAACAAAATCTTTGCATACGCTTGCAAATACTCTCGTGCTGCGTGAGGATGAGGCAGACCAAAAAGGAGACAGCTGTGCTGAGTGAAGGATTCGAAGCCGAGGCAACCCCGGGCACAGAGATACGTCAAAGCGTCGCGCAGCGGCTTTCCATGTTGGCCGAAGCGGGGCCTGGCGGACTGCTGAAGGCGCTGGACGCTTTGGCAACCCCGAATTGCCAATGGCGCGCCGCCAATCCGATGAACGAGATGTCCGGCAATCAAGCCGCGGCCGCCGGAATATGGGGGCCTTTGTTGCAGGCCTTTCCGGATATTGAACGCCGAGACAATATCTTTGTCTCAGGTCGCTATCAGGGTCGAATTTATGTGGCCGCCGTCGGCCATTACTGCGGGACCATGCGGCAGGACTGGCTGGGCATTCCGGCCACATCCAAGACGGTCTATCTGCGCTATGGTGAGGTCTGGCAGATCGGCCCGGATGGCCGTGCTTTGCAAGCCAACCTCCTCTGGGATGTGCTGGATGTCATGCGGCAGGCCGGCGTCTGGCCACTTGCGCCCTCATTGGGCATCGAAGGCATGTGGCCCGGCCCCCTGACCGCCGACGGGGTGCGGCTTGCACCATCTGACCCAACCGAGGGCCGGCATAGCATCGAACAAACTCTGGCCATGCACAAAACTTTGGCCGAATTTGACGACAGGGACAAACTTGGGCGCGCGGGACTGATTGGTATGCCTCAGTGCAACCACTGGCATCCCAAAATGATGTGGTATGGACCGGCAGGCATCGGCACAACCCGGGGCCTTGACGGGTTTGTAGACGGTCATCAACTGCCGTTCCGTATCGCCTTTCACCGCCCGCAAGGCACGTTCGAAGAGGTCACCGCCGAACGCGAACGTCATGGCGCCGGACATTACATCCGCATTGGCGACGGGCCCTATTCGGTGACAGGCGGCTGGCCATCGGTCTATGCCATGCACAATGGAGGCGGGTTCTGCGGACTTCCTGCCACAGGCAAGCCAGTTCTCATGCGGGTGATGGACTTCTACTTGCACCATCAAGGACTGATCCGCGAAAACTGGGTTCCGCTGGACATGTTGCACCTTCTAGGCCAAATGGGCATCGATCCCCTTGCCAGAATGCAAGCAGTCATGCGGCTGTAAGCCCTGCTTTTGCGCACCGGATCGAATCGCGAGGCTGTGCCGACCGGGCGAATGTTGCTTTGATGGGTGCTGCCATGAACGCCAGCTATCCGGGCTGCATAGTCCTACTGAAAGCAATTTAGGGCGTCGGTCGAATGTCTGCTATTGAGCCATCTTTGGGCAGCATAATGGGTTCGCGGATTTACGCAAAGGGCCGATCGCGCCCACATCACATGCTGAATTTTAAAAGGCTCAGCCAAGCACGCGACATTCCGACAGCTCATTGAAAAACCGTGTCTCGTCGCTGTGCTTCACCAGCAAGTTCACCGATTATGTTGCAAACACTATGTTCCCAACACAGTGTTCAACACAGCGACTCGCAAACACTGTGTTCAACACCGTGTTTTAGCCCACCAACGCACGACAAAACTGTGCGATGAGTGTGCAACACAGGAACTAAAAACTGTGCGATGCTTACTGTGTTGATTTTGTTAATTTAAATGGTGCCCAGGGGCGGAATCGAACCACCGACACGAGGATTTTCAATACAGGTGGCGTAATTTAAGTATTCGATAACAGTAGCTTATACGGCTATTTTTGAGGTGTGCTTAATAGTGTGTTTTTGGTGTCATTTGGAGTCAGAGCAGAAATGCTGTGTTAAACATGGCATAAAAGCTAACTACGTTCCAAGAACCATATCTCATACTCCCAAAACCTCGCCCTAATAAACTAAGAGTCTGCCCTGCCCGTTTTAAACTAGATGTCTTCCATCTGACGAAAACTCAAGGGATACGCATGTAATACATGACTGCCAAGCGAATGATTTTGGGAGACGTTTTGAAATATTTGAATGGATTATGTGCTGTCATCAACCAGAATTAAGGATTAGCCGCTTGCCCGTCAAGTTTGTCTGACAACACCCTCACAAGATATCCATGCGCACAGATAACTGATGACCTAGGTTTCGGACTCCTGTGATAGGTTGTCCACTTGCGCCAGCAGTAATCATTTTTTTTCGCAGCCGTACGATCCGCACTTCAATCGCGGCTTTGCTGACCCCTCCTTCCTGATCGATGAGGTTTTCGATGTGGCGAGTCCCAAGTCTTTTACCCGGAGCATGGCTAAATTCTATTAGCAGGTCCACTTCAAAGGCTGAAAGAGCCACCGTATCACTAGGTCCTGAAAGTGTCATCGCGACGGAGTCGAGAACCAATCCGGTTGTCACGGGCGGATTTCGGACCAACCGCCGCGCAAGCGCCTCGATCGATGCGACAAGTTCTGGAGCAGAACTGGGTTTCGCAAGATAAATATCTGCACCGTTCTCGTAGCCAATTCTCTTGTCATCAGGTTCGTCACGCGCAGTCAGCATCACGATGCCGACGTTTGGATGGTCGGCACGCATGCGACGTGCGACGGCAAGTCCGTCTTCACCTGGCAGGTTCAAGTCTAGAACCATGATATCGACTTTATTGAAACTACAGCCGCTCCATAACGCCTCAGCACTGTCAAAGGCCGCCACGTGGTGGCCTTTGGTTGCGATAACCTCCAAAAGGGACTCGCGCAGGTTCCTATTATCCTCAACGATGATGACATCTAACATGGAATCCAGACCTTAAACCTGACGTGTCGCTTTGACGGCATGTAGTCGATACTACATCCCATAAGATCAGCGAGTCTGCGTACGATGTAAAGGCCAAGCCCCGACCCAATTTCGTCTTGCGCGCGCGGAGCCCGATAGTATTTCTCGAACACCCGGCTTGGGTTCGGCATGCCTGCCGCTCCGGGCTCATTCTCAAACATAACCGAGTAACCATCTGTATCTGGCTTCAACACCACAGTGATATCAGAGCCTAGTGATGCGTACTTGATAGCATTATCGAGCAAATTGCGGAACAAGACGTCTAGTAGGACTGGGTCATTGTGCACGACTGCGAGTTATGACTGAATCTGGTGTTTGGGCGGTTTGAAGGTTGGCGGCGTATCTGGTTGAATTGTTGTTGCGAGACAGCAGCCCAACCAAAGGAGATACACCACCATGGAAACGACTAACATTATTGAT